>Ga0068714_10002373_pt1 | contig 24479 bp, 15 predicted proteins | sample MTBNYHSulfiMetaG_FD_62988 | JGI IMG/M metagenome (GOLD analysis project Ga0068714, IMG submission 62988) | Enrichment culture microbial communities from rom New York Harbor, USA that are MTBE-degrading - MTBE-NYH (New York Harbor Sulfidogenic)... | ecosystem: Environmental > Aquatic > Marine >... | reverse complement strand
AATTATGGTTTCTGATTGGATGCAAGTCAGGTTGATTTTACACTCTTCATGTGCTCCGGCATGTGTAAGGGATTCGACTATTGATTTATAGGAATCAGGTAATTCAACATATTTACCTACCAGGGTCACTTTTACTTCCTTTTTAGGATTTTTCATTCTGTGCACCAGCATCTTCCATGGTTTAAGCTCAGGTTGATCTCCTAATGGCAGGTTCAGTTTTTTAAGAACTGTTATATCCAGGTTTTGTTTCTGAATTAAAAGCGGAACCTCATAAATGGTTGAAACGTCGATTGATTCAATCACAGATTCCAGATCAACGTTACAAAAAAGTGCGACCTTCTTTCGGAGTTCTTTATTCAATGTTTTCTCAGTTCGCAGGATGAGGATATCAGGTTGAACCCCGTTTTCCAGCAACATCTTGACAGAATGCTGCGTTGGTTTTGTTTTTAATTCACCTGAGGCTGCAAGATATGGAACCAGTGTCAGATGTATTACCAGGGAATTACCGGGCCCTAATTCCCATTTAAGCTGACGAACTGATTCAATATATGGAAGAGACTCTATATCACCAACAGTTCCTCCTATTTCTGTTATTACAACATTATATTTTTTGAGAGTTCCAAGTATTTTAATCCTTCTTTTAATCTCATCTGTGATATGAGGGATTACCTGCACTGTTTTTCCCAGGTAATCCCCTTTACGTTCTTTATTAATGACCGACTGGTAAATTCTTCCCGTGGTAATATTATTTGCCTGTGAAGTAGTTACTCCCAGAAAACGCTCGTAATGCCCGAGATCAAGATCCGTTTCAGCACCGTCTTCAGTCACAAAACATTCACCATGTTCATAGGGATTTAATGTCCCGGGATCAACATTGATATACGGATCCAGTTTTTGAATGGTAACATGATATCCCCTTGCCTGTAAAAGTTTTGCGAGTGATGCTGAAATAATACCTTTACCAAGCGAGGATGTTACACCTCCTGTTACAAAGATGTACTTGGTTGCAGTCAATTTTTATGAATTAAGAATTTGTCGGCAAAGTAAATAATTAATTTGCAGACTGAGGAATTTTAAGGTAATAAAATAATGACAGTTAAATCTCGAGATCCAGTTCATCAATAAGTGTTATTTTTTCTTCAAGTGTTTTGATGGTAATTTTTGCATCCCTGATTTTCTCTTCGAAATCTTTCATCATTGAATCTGCATTCTTTGAAGTGCTGAAGAAACCAATATTGTTTTCCCAGATCCCGATATCATTTTTCAATTGCTGCAGCTTATTCATGTATTTTTCACGCTCATAACGCAGTTTAATTTCAGGTCTTGACTTTTTCAGAATGGATTCAAGCCGGTTTTTGAATTTCAGGATATTTTTTTTGAAGTCATCCAACTCTAAAGAATCATAAAATTTATTGATTGCATCCCTGTATCGATTCTGGATTTCTTCCTTTTTATTATAAGGAACAAAACCAATTTCCATCCATCTTCTTTGAAATTCTTGCAGTTTGTCAAGATTAACATCTACATCACCGGTACTCGGGAAGTCAATGATTTCGCGTATCAGATCCTCTTTTAATTTTAGATTATTTTCATAAGTATTATCAATTTTGGAAAAAAATTCAGTCTTTTTTTCAAAAAAATTGTCACAGGCAGCCCTGAATCGCTTCCAGACAGAATCTGATTGTTTTCTTGGGACAGGCCCGATCTCTTTCCATTTTTTTTGAAGTTTAATGAATTCTTCAGAGGTTTTTTTCCAGTCTGTACTATTTTTAATTGATTCAGCCTGAACACAAAGATCAAGTTTTAATTGAAGGTTGTTGTTTTGATCTTCCAGCGTTTTAATGTAGAATTCGCGTTTCTTTTCAAAAAACAAGTCACATGCAGATCGGAAACGGGCGTATATTTTATTGTTTTCCTTTTTGGGAGCAAACCCGATCGTTTTCCATACCTTCTGAAGCTCAAGGATCTCCTTTGTCCTGGCAACCCATTCTTTATGTTGAGAATGTTTTTCGGAATTGATTTTTTCCACTTTTTCACAGAGGATGATTTTGGATTCCAGGTTTTTTTTCTGGGCTTCCTTTATGTCCTGGTAATATTGCTGATGTTTTTTATTGATCTTCGATGTAGCTTCCCTGAATCTTTCCCATATCTCTGTTCTCTTTTCTTTGGGAACAGGACCAATTTCCCTCCATTGTTCATGAAATTTCTGCAGCATGCCAAAGGCAGTGATTATATTAGGTTCAAGGAGTAAAGCTTCAGCTTTTTCACAGATCTGTATTTTAAGTTCCATGTTCTTTTTAAGATCAAGATCACGAAGCTCCTTATTAATTTTAATATAATCGTAAAATTTTTCTACATGATGATGATAGGTTTCCCAGAGATCGTTAAGATTCTGCTGCGGGACAACTCCAATTTCCCTCCAACGGTTCTGTAATTCTCTAAAATCATGAAAAGTTTTGTTAATCGATTCCTCCCTGTTTATCAATTCCTTGATCTCTTCGATGATTTCATATTTACTTTTCAGGTTTTCAAGTTTTTCCTTATCCTGTAACCTGTTCTGCTCAGTTTTAAGAGTACGATATTTTTTCAGGAGTTCTCTGAAACGCTCCTCAAGTGGGTCACGAGGGGCAACAAAATCATCGGGCTCACCACCTTCTTCAGTATATTTTCTTTTCAGATATTCAGCATCTGCCTTGTATTTTTTATAAAAACTGATCTTAATGGAATCTATATCATGACGTATATCATTAACTGCCCTTGTTAGTAATAAATTCTCTAAACTACTACAAAGCTCTTCCTTACCTAAATTTGCATAATTTGCCGATCCGGATGATTCTGATTCTTGCTTTGATTCTTGAGTTACAGGGACCGGTTCAGTCTTTTCTTCTTCTGATTGGGGAATGATTCCGCTCTCTTCAACATCAGAAATAACTTCTTTTTTTATAGCGGTTTCTGAAATCTCTGGAACGCTGTTTTCAGATGAAGGAGCCGCTTTTTTCTTTTTAGTTGTAGTTTTGGCTGATGGACTTTTTTTAACTTCTTTCTTTAAAGCAGTGTCTTTGTCAGTAACTTTATTTGATTTACCCTTCCGGCCTTTTTTTGAGTCTGATATTTCTGAAATTTCAACTGATTTTTTCTTGTTTTTTTTGCTTTCTGTTTTATCAGTATTTAATGATGAATCAGTAACAGGCTCACCGATGATTTCATCGTTGTCAGAGATTAAATTAGAGTTGTTGTCCATAGGAATATATTAACTCCTTAAAAATAAATATCTAAATGTGGCTAATTTACCTATATATATCAGGATATACAAATCATTTTTTGCCAAACATAATGAAAAAAGCCTTGAAAACGCTCAGGTTGAACGAGTTTTCCAATAAATATCGCGGAAACAGGATTGAAATTCCCGGAATAAATTTGATTTCCGGACAGACCAGTTCTTTTAAGTAAATCAATTAGTTAATGATTGAAATAAAATCAAAACCAACTCAAACACTGAAAGACATTAAGAATAGATTTGTACTTTTGCATAAAACTAAATATGCTTAGAATTGACATAATTACGGTTTTACCCGAACTGCTCTTAAGTCCTTTGAATCATTCGATACTTGACAGGGCAAAGAAAAAAGGACTTGCAGAGATTCATGTTCACAATCTCAGGGATTACTCCAGGGATAAACACAGAAGGGTCGACGACTATGCATTTGGCGGAGATGCGGGTATGGTCATGAAAATTGAACCTATAGATAATGCCATTGAATATTTAAAGAAACAAAGGGATTATAATGAGATAATATACACTTCACCAGATGGTACCTTATTCAATCAAAAGATTGCCAATCGTTTGTCATTGCTGGGAAACATTATTATACTCTGTGGACATTACAAAGGAGTTGACCAGAGGGTAAGAGACCATTTAATCACAATGGAAATTTCAATTGGTAATTATGTTATGACGGGAGGAGAGCTGGCTGCGGCAGTTATAACCGATTGTGTTGTTCGATTGATTCCCGGCACATTATCTGATGAAACTTCGGCCCTCTCCGACTCATTCCAGGACAACCTGCTTGCCCCGTATGTTTATACACGCCCGTCTGAATATAAGGGATGGAAGGTCCCGGATGTTCTGATTTCCGGTAACAAAACAATGATCGAAAGATGGCAGTACGATAATGCGATGGAGAGAACCACAAAGCTTCGCCCCGATCTGTTAAAGGATGATGATCAGTAAAACTCATGAAGAACATGAAGTATTTAGGGTAGATTTCCTCCTGATCAAATATTTTCTGAAAAGGATAAGGGAGATTATACTTTAAGGAGGATATCATTAAATATCTAATTTATTTATAAGATTTGAATTCGTCCCGATGACAAATCCCTGCAAAATCACAATATCTGCAAAGATCAGCAATTGTGGTCTGATCGAAAGACACCTCTTGATTAAATATTTCCTCAATCGTTTCCTGTAATTTAATGGAAAAAGTATCTTTAATACTCAGGAAATCTACTTCAGTATTATTGAACTTAACAGCCGGATCAAATTCCTCATTGAAGATTTTCCTCGTAAGATACAGTCCGGCCGTAATCTTAGCAGGTGATTCAGACGAGTTGCTGTACAGCCAGGAATAAATAAGTGTTTGAAGAACAGCCTTATTTTTCGATAAGTTCGTCCGGTCAAAGAGATCGTCTATTGACCTGAATCCGGTCACAGCCTCTCCGGTTTTGTAATCGATAATCCTGACCTTGTCATCAATTTTGTCAATCCTGTCTATTTTCCCTCCAATCATAATTTTATTATTCTCTGCTGAGATTCTGATTATCATTTCAGACCTGAATATCTTTTCCAGAGCAAGAATTTCAAAGGGTGCGAGTCTCTGATCAGTTTGGAGAATTTTTTCAACAAATTTCCTGATTACTTCATAGATGATAATATTTTTACCTTCCGGAATTACTTCAACCGATTCATCTGTTGTTTTATAATACTGCTTTCTGAAAGCTCCATCCAGAGCGAATTTAAGTATCTGATTATCAAGTAAATTTGAGATATCTGTTTTTGTAATCCTTTTGCCATTCCATGGCTGATACAATCTGAACATCGTGTCATGTAACAATAAACCTGTATCCCGCGCATCAATTTCCTCCGAGACCTCATCAGATTCCCTGATCCCGGCAATCCTGCCCAGATAGAACTTCAACCTGCAATCAAGGTATGAGCTCAGTGAAGATGGTGAGAGAAAAGAATCACCTGAGATCATAAAACGCTTAAGTTTATCCATTATTTCAGGTGATTTTTTAATGTTTACAGGTATGGGGGCTCTTTCTTTGATGTTAAAACCAATACTCTTAAAATCAGCTGTGAATTGCTTATCATAAAGTAGTTGGTACAGATATCGGCTCATTTCACCTGTCAATACTCCCTCTGTCTTATTGTTATATAAAAGAATCACATTTTCTGCCCGTTGCAGGATTCTATAGAAATAATATGCATAGATAGCATCATGATCCTCCCGGGAAGGCATATTAAATCCATACCGTAAACTATTGGGTATATAACTGAATAAAGAATAAGTTGCAGGCATAATTCCTTCGTTCATGGAAAGAAAAATGAGATTTTTAAAATCAAGCAATCTGGTTTCCAGTATTCCCATTACCTGAATTCCTGCAAGAGGTTCGCCTTCGAAAGGTATTCTGACTGATCTGATGACTTTCCTGAAAAGTCTGGAAAAAGTTTCAATACTCAGACTGACGGAGTGTTTCTTATAAATACGCTTGAACTTACGGAGGCTGGTAAGCAGATAAAAAATATATTCTTTTTCAAGCCTTATATTAAATTCGGCTTCCGGAAGTGAAAAAGTTTTTACAATTTCACAGATCAATGAAATCAAATAATCCATTAATTGCCCAACATCATTGATTTTAATAAATATCTTCTCCAGCAGACCTTTGCCCCGGAAAATAGATATATCCACATAAATGATGTTTCTGGCATGAATTTCAGTTTTCAGTGAACTCGTTTCAGCTTCAGCTAATGCTCTTATATACTGATGCTCCAGTATGGACAGTACATGTTTATGATAGAACTTATTTTCTTTTTTCCCTGACTGCCTTGCCGCTTTCCCCTGCATAGTTATGATCTGCTCGATTAAACTGCAGACAGGTGTCAGACTGAGTGGATATCCCATGGTGATATTAATATCCTTTATCTGCTGGGGTATTGAATATAATACAGGTATAAGCAGGCTTTCATTACATAGTATCAGGGCAGTATTGTGAAATTCTTTCATCTCACTGACATCCCTGTATTCAAGAAGCTTATTTATGAATTTTGCTTGTGCAACATCAGAAGGTAATTCATAAATACTTATTTTCTGGGAGCCAAGGTTAGATAATTCGTTTTTCAGTTCGGCTGCCGGAAATTCTATCAGGTTATTCCTGATAAATCTGCCGGCTTCTTTAGATGTATTTTCAGTATAATATCTGTCATAATCCCAAAAGAACTCTCCTTTTCCTGAATCCCTGAAATATCTGAAAAGGATTTTTTCAGCCTTGCTCAAGGCATTAAAACCAGCCAAAATTATTTTACTCCATGGTAATTCAGGGTATCTTTTATCAATAATCCTCTCTGCAACCTGCCTGTAGATCATTCCTTCATAGGCAAGGCCATTTTCCTTCAGTTTTTTATTCAGTGTGGAATAGATTGGATAAAGTAATTTCCAGATATTTAGAAATTTATCCTGATGTTTCGAAAGCTTATCATTTGAGAAAGATCCCCAGAATTGCCTGATGATATTCTTTTGTTCCTCAGTCAGATAGTCAAATATTGTATCTATCTTCTTTATATCAAGTATATTAGTGAATAATGCCCTGGCGTCGACCATTGATTTATCCAAATCATCAAAATCACGGATCATGGCTTCTCCCCAGTGATAAAAATCATCAAAGCTTTCCGGAGAGTAGGACATGCCTGCATACACTTCATAAATCTCAAAGATAAGTTCAACGGGATCAGCAGGTTGTAAATCACTAAGTTCGACCATGAACTCGTTAACAGTAAATATCTGAGGGCTGCAGAGGCTTATTCCGGCAGCTTCAGCAAGATACCTGCGAAAAAATAAACCGGCTCTCCGGTTAGGAAAAACCAGACAGACATCCTGAATATTTCTTCCATATTTATTAAAAAGTGAAGCTGCGAGAGTTTTTAAAAAGGGTATCAATTCTGGTTAATTTAATGGTTTTTAAATTTATTGACTGGCAGATATCCGGCACATATTTAAGCAATTTCAATTTTTAATCCACCTCCGCGTTCGCTTTAGTGGACAGGTTCCCCGGGGCTTGCTCCGGGATTTGATACCATGTATTTCATTCATACTTGATGACAGTAATAATTCTTTATCCCTGATAGAATTTTCCCTGCCACAGGTCATTTTCTTCCAGCATCTTCTCAAATTTTACCAGGATCTGATCGTAACGTAAACCCCAGGAAGGGAAAAGGTTATATTCAGGTGACACCTCCCCTGCTATTCTTTCCACGATAAAATCAGGATTCAAGACACAGATGATTTCAGTAATAAATTCAAGATATTCATCAAGTTCAAATAATCTGATACTACCTGGATTTTTCATGTAATCACCTGCCATTTTCGTTCCCCTGATCAACTGTAACTGGTGAAATTTAATCGTATTCAGGGGTAATCCGGACACAATACGGATACTTTCAAGAATATCAGCTTTGGTTTCTCCCGGAAGACCTATGATAAGATGACCTCCTGTTCTTATTTTCAGACTGCTTGATTTTTTGATCATTTCAGCAGTAATTTCAAAATCATGTCCTCTGTTTATTATTTTCAGTGTCTTATTATGACAGGTCTCAATTCCATATTCGACTATAAGATAATTTTCACGGCTGAGTTTGGATAAATATTCCAGAATCTGATCGTTCATACAGTCTGGTCTTGTCCCTATGGCTAATCCCAGGATTTCAGGATGTGAAAGAGCTTCCGAGAACAGCGCTTTTAATTTTTCAAGAGGAGCATAAGTATTCGAATATGCCTGAAAATAAGCCAGATATCCAATTGCCCTGCGGTAACGGGTCCGGTGAAAATCAATACCCTCACTAATCTGCTGAGAGACCGATTTCTCAGGAGTGCAATAAGAGGGATTGAATGCATTGTTGTCACAATAAGTACAGCCACCCTCTCCTTTTGATCCGTCCCGGTTGGGACAAGTAAATCCTGCGTCAATTGCAAGTTTCTGTATTCTGCCTCCATACTTTATCCTGAAATAATCAGCCATCGAATTATAACGTTTACTGCTTCCTGAAAACCTTCTATCTTTCATCTGTTATCTCCTCTACTTTTCCTAACGAAAAATACCATACATAAGCTTTGACATGATCGTATCCGGTTTGCTTAATCCATTTAATGTAATTCTTAACCTGGGAAACGTACCCGGACCGGACTTCTGCGCCAAATTTATAGTCAATAATGATTGCATGTGAATCTTTGAACATTAACCTGTCAGGCCGGTAATCTCCTTCAGGAGTCAGAATATCTCTTTCTGTGAATATTTTCCATCCTGGTTCAAACATTTCAGGCGGAATGGCTTTCGAGAATCCTTCAGCAAATGCATTGATGATTTCCTCTTTATCTGATAGTTCAATTTTCCCTTCATTAAAAGTTCTTTCAACAGATAAAGGAAGATCCTCCCTGACCTTGACACGGGAAAGAATCTCATGCATGATTATTCCATACTCAATGCTTCCCGGTTTTTTCATGTCTGTAGAAAAATATTCACTTCCATGATAACGTATTTTCAGATTCTCTGACAAAGTACTGACCGGGTAATATTTAAAAATCTCTGATTCTGTTTTCTTTTCTTTATTGAAAATTGATTTACATGGCTGACCAAATTCACAGATAAGGCTTCCTTGATCATTCATTTTATTTAATTCCAATTTACTGGAATCAGATAATTTATCAAGGGTTTTATAAAGGACATCTCCCATATTGACCATTTTTTGATATTTTTTATCTGATGGAGATGAATATATATAGAGCTCTTCTTTTGCTCTGGTAAATGCGACATAGAGCAGATTCAGATTATCCACGAAAGCATGAATTCTTTCAGTTTGGTATTCCCGGTCGAAATATGTTTCTGAAAGCTTCGACGAATAGTTGACAGGCACAAAAGGAAGAAAATCAAATGGTTTTGTTTTAGTTTCACACCAAAGGACATTAATTATATTCCTCTGTTCATGATCAAGGTGCCAGTCACAGAAAGGTATGATCACGATCTTAAACTCGAGACCTTTTGCTTTATGGACTGTCATAATTGTAATGGCGTCCTGTTGCTCGGATATATTTAATGTCTCTGTATTCCCTGTTTCGTCCCATAATTTAATGAAAGAAGAAATATCAGAGGACTCTTTTTGCATGAAAGCCAGTATAATATCCTGAAAAGCCTGAAGATATGGGATGTCGCCGGAATTTTCATTCAGATGGAAAATATTTATCATTTGTTCAACCAGCTCATATAATGATAGATGAAGGATAATTCCAAGTTCCTGCTGATAAACAGAGTACACCTTATTAAAAGATTGGCACCTGTTACGGAGTGATTGTTCAAAAATAAAATGAGGATCTTCCGGTTCTTCATTCCCTTTCCGGATATACCGGGTGTACTCATGAATTAAAAAGGCTTCGTTCAGATTATCCTCATTGTCCTTAATTTGCCTCAAAAGAGCTATAAGGAACTGAACAGCGGCATTATTACTGACGATAAGTGAATCGTTTGAAATAACGTTGAAGTTGTACTTTCTGTTACCAGGAGGAAGTTCTTTCTTCTGATCAAGTAAAATGGTGGCGACCTTTTTCCCGTCTTTCCTGTTACGGACAAGAATTCCGATATCCCCTGCCCTGTAATCCCTGTCCTGAAGCTCACGGATTGTTTCCGGGAGTTGCCTTTGTATCTCATCAAGGATATCTGCTTTATTCAATCCTGCCGGCAAAAACCTCAGTCTGACAAATCCGCCTTCCCTGTTTTGCCTTTCGGGCAAAATCTGTTCGGTGTCTTTATAGGCAGAACTTATTTTCCCCGAAAGCCTGATCATCTCTTCCTTCAGGTATACATCCTCCTCCAGTGAACTGAGGAATTCTTGGCGGACTATCTCCGGGCACACATTAAAAACCTGGTTATTGAACAGCATAATGTTCTTCCTGCTTCTCCAGTTTTCATTTAGTGATTTTTCTTTATAATAAGCAGGAAAAGCATTCTCTATTCCTGAATCTAAAATGTTCCAGTCGGTATTCCTCCAGCGGTAAATGGATTGTTTGACGTCTCCCACCACCAGGTTATCATATCCCTGTGCCAGGCTATTACTTATAAGTGGTTTGAAATTTCCCCATTGATATTCGGATGTATCCTGAAATTCATCCAGCATGAAATTTTTATAGTATATTCCTGCCTTTTCATAAATGAACGGTGTATCATTCTGACCTATAATTTCATGGAGGAACTGGGCTGAATCAGAGATAAGGAATAAATTCCTTTCCCTTAAAATTTGGCGGATATGCCTGGATAAGTCAAATAAAATACCAAAGGCGTAAGTGAATTTTTCAATGGTGAGAGCTGTTAAATATTCCCTGACATTACTTTCGCCATAGTCGATTGTATCTTTCAAGATATCATTCAATCCCCCTTTATATGCCCGGAGAATAAGATCTTTAATTTCCGATTTTTTTGTGTACCATTCATCAGGATTATCAATAGCTTTCTTAACACTTTCAGTCACTATAAACCAGCCGGGTTTTGCCTGATAATAAATCTTATTGAAGTAATTTGCAAAACTTTTCGAGCCGCCTTTAAAATGATCGTATTCAAGACCATAATTCCGGGATGTTTTCAGGAAATTTTCACCGTATTCTTTCATCTTCTTCTGAAATGAATATTTAATTCTCCTGATCAGCCTGGTATATTCCTTGATTTTCTCATCCTCCGGAATTTCTGATTTATATTCTTTGCTAAGGATTTTAAAGTTTTCCCTGAACAATTCGTTACCCAGATTTATGATCTCTTTCGTTAGATTAAGGTTATGACCGGCCTGGATAATTTCCTCTGCATATTGGGTTAGCCAGTGCCGAAGGGCTTCATTCTTATCCAACTCATAGAGCAGATTATCCGCGGCTTCGGCAAGTATTTCCCGGTTATCTAATTCGAGGCTATAGGATCCCTGCAGGTTGGTCTCACGGGTGAATGCCCGGATAATAAGCTGAAAAAAACTATCAATGGTACCAATTGAAAACCTGGAAAAGTCGTTTAAAATAAGATCAAGTATATGTCCGGCTTTTCTGCTGACTTCTTCAGGATGTAAATTGAGCGTCTTGCATAGATCACCGAGGGAATCTGCTTTACTTTCACTTATAAAAAAGAGATCTCTGATAATTCTGTTTTTCATTTCCCCTGCAGCTTTATTGGTAAAAGTTACTGCAAGGATATTGCGGTAGGCGCAGGGGTCTTTAAAAAGGATTCTAAGGTATTGAGAGGCAAGCTGGTGAGTCTTCCCGGAACCTGCAGAAGCTTTATATGTATAAAGTTTTGGCATTTCCCTTTACATCTTGTTTAAAAATACAAAGTTTAAACTGTTTTTGAATTAAAGAAAGAAGAAAGAAAATATTAACAAATGAATCATAAGGTTTATAATGATTTTTTTTTATTTTAGCTTGCAAAATTACCATAAAGTCAATGTGTAAATAATTTTAACTCCCCTAAAACTTAAAAAAATGAAAAAAACATTAAGCTTATTAGCTGTAAGTATTCTTTTAACCTCCTTTGCTTACAGTCAGATGAACACCGGAAGTTATTTTGTCTCCGGCAACACTAATTTTGATTTCGGATTAGGATCTGTTAAATATGTTGATGTGGATGACAACAAGGCCAATACAACCTGTTTTTACTTAACGCCAAAGGCGGGATATTTTATTAAAAACCGCATTGCTGTAGGTGGTTTGATAAATCTTTCCATAGATATTAGTAATCAGAAGGATGCTTTGTATGAGTATAAATTCACTGAATCTGAATGGTACATCGGACCTTTTGGAAGATATTATGTTGAATATGGAAAGTTAATTCCTTTTGCAGAAGTATCTTTAGCATTTGGCGGCAACAAATCTAAAACAGATATTGCTGGTGATGCATCTGAAACCACACATAGTGTTTTCATTATTTCCGGAGGTGTTGGGGCGAGTTATTTCCTGACTGAGAGTTTTGCTTTAGAGGGATTAATTCAATATAGTCGTAATAGACAAAAACCAACCTGGGAAGGGGCTGATGGAGAAGGCCATGTCATTTCAGGTGTGAATTTCATGATAGGTGTAGCTGTTTATTTCGGCAAGATCTGAAATTAGTATACATTTGGCGTTTGGCGGTCAGCAGAAGAATTATGAATTAATAATTACGAATTGAGGAGTTATGAAGTTATGGAGTGATAAGTAGAATTTATGATTCCGGAAGGCTGATTGCGGAATAGTCCATGGACCATCGCCGTCATACCGTCACTTTTTCACCTTTTCAATTGGCATCCCGACAAATCGGGATTGTTCGCAATCAGGTTTCGCTTCCTTTGCTCGCCGGATCTGCCAACAAGCAGAGAAGGTGAGACAGGTTCGCAAAACCTGTTGCTCACAAACATTAGCACATTATTTTCCCTACCTTTACATTCTCAATATCTGTTACCTAAATGAAAAAGAGAGTGGTCGTCGGATTATCGGGAGGTGTTGATTCCAGTGTTGCAGCATATTTGCTTAAGCAGCAGGGATACGAGGTGACTGCTGTATTCATGATCAACTGGCATGATAAAACCGGTGTTCTGAAAGGAGATTGCCCCTGGGATGAGGATGTGGTTATCGCTGAAATGGTTGCAAAAAAGATAGGGATCAGGTTCCATATTATCGATCTCAGTGATCAGTACAAGGCCAGGGTGATCGATTATATGTTTAAGGAATACAAGAGGGGAAGAACTCCCAATCCGGATATACTTTGCAACAGGGAAATTAAATTCGACGAATTCATTCATGCATCTTTAAAATTTGAACCGGAATTTATTGCAACGGGTCATTATTGCCAGAAAGATGTGATTGAAATCAAAGAAAACAGGATTTACAGGTTATTACGTGGAAATGATCCATACAAAGAACAAAGCTATTTTTTATGCCAGCTTTCGCAATTGCAACTGTCAAAAGCACTTTTCCCGATTGGGCATCTTCATAAGGCGGAAGTCAGGGAGATCGCACGTAAAGCTAAATTGCCTTCAGCGGAAAGAAAAGATTCACAGGGTATCTGTTTCATTGGAAAAATCAGCCTGCCGACCTTTCTTCAACAACAGTTAAAAGTCAGGGAAGGTGAAATCATTGAGATCCCGAAAAATTTTACAGGAAATGGGAATGCGATCTTCCGGGAGAGTGATATAAAACAATTGTCAAGGCAATGGATATATAAAAAGAATGATGGAGTATTAGCTGGTAAACATCAGGGAGCTCATTTTTTTACGATCGGACAAAGGAAAGGACTGAACATTGGGGGTAAGGCTGAACCTGTATTTGTACTTTCAACCGATATACAGAACAATATTATTTATGTGGGACAGGGACAGGATCATCCCGGACTCTACCGGAGAGGATTGTTCATCCCGGAGCCAGATATTCACTGGCTAAGGTCCGATCTCAAAATGATGCCTGGTGAACAGAGATCTTACCAGGTCCGGATCAGGTACAGGCAGCCATTACAGAGAGCTGATCTGTATATGAGAGAAGACGGCATGTATATCATTTTCGGGAAACACCAGAGAAGTATCACGCCAGGACAGTTTGCTGCATGGTATGACAAGGATGAATTACTGGGATCTGGTGTAATTGATTAAAAGACTGATCATTAAAATCCTTTGATCCAAAGTACAAAATCCTCATCAATGCAATTATCGACCATTTCTATTAAATCCTCTCCTACCTCAAGTAAATCAGCCTTGATTTTTTCCCAGGATATTTTCCAATCCACATACTGATTTTTTAAGGTATTGATAAACTCAAGCCCGGCAATCTGTTTAAGTGCAAACTTTTCCAGATCATCACCACTATTCACCAGTGAGATCTTTGTTTGATTTGTCAGCAGATGATTTCTGAGAGAGACAACCTGATTATTTCTGAATGAAGAAACTGAATAATACTCAAAATCTTCGGAGGCGAGCTCAAAACAATGCTGGAAAAGGGAAAAAACAGCCCCATCCAGATATTTGGATTTTTCACAGCAAACCTTGAATAATTCTTCCTGATTCAGTCCAATAAACTGTACAAAGTTTAATTCATCCCGGGAAATTAATTTAATGTCCATTTTAATTATTATTTGATTTTAAATATAGCAATTTTCTTTTCTTAATTATTTTCTAACATAAAATTAAATCGATCCCCGTCTTTCCTTAATTCCCGGAAAACCCGTTATATTTGTTTTTCTAATCTGATTGTATGAATACTGAAAGTTTGAAGATACTTTTCAGAAAATATTTCGGCAATGATCCGGACCTTATAATTGCATTAAATCCTGCAGGCTCAGCCAGAAGATATTTCCGGCTTGGTTGGAATAATAAAGATTATGCTGTTGGTACTTTCAATGAGGATATTGCAGAAAACCGGGCCTTTACAGGTTTTACGGATCATTTCATATCCAAGGGTCTTCCTGTCCCTGAAATATACATTATATCGGACGATTATAAATATTACCTCCAGGAGGATCTGGGTGATATCTCACTTAAGGAAATCGTGGATAAAGAACGTGATGATTTGAACTTCCCGGATCATTTGTTATCACTGTACCAGAAAGCTTTACAATGTCTTATCAGGTTCCAGACAGAAGGTCATGTTGGGCTGGACTATTCCTTATGCTTTCCAAGAGGGGAATTTGATACACGTTCAATGCTTTGGGATCTGAATCATTTTAAATATTTCTTTCTGAAACTTACGAATATTCCATATAGCGAAAACCTGCTGGAAGAGGATTTTCAGTTGTTCTCAGCCGATCTTAATCTGATTGAAAAAAAACATTTTATGTTCAGGGACTTTCAGTCAAGAAACATAATGGTCAAAAACGATGAATTATATTTCATTGATTATCAAGGAGGGAGAAGGGGCACTTTGCATTATGATCCCGCATCCCTTTTATTTGAAGCCAGGGCCAATATCCCGGAAGAGATAAGGGAACAGTTATTCGATTATTACTTTAGTGAACTTTCAGTCAGGGAAATTGTTAAAGAGGACAGAAACACATTTAAAAGGAATTACCTGAATTTTGCTTTGATCCGTCAGCTTCAGGCATTAGGGGCATATGGACTACGGGGATTAATTGAGAAGAAACCTTTATTTATAAAATCAATACCCTATGCATTGAAGAATCTGGAATTGATAATCCGTGAAACAGGCAATGATCTGATAAAATATCCGGAACTGCAACGGATCATAAATGAACTAATTAAAATTGAGAAATTTAACAGGATAATCGAAGACGATTATCATGGATTAAAGGTAAGAATTTATAGTTTTTCATATTTAAAGGGGATCCCTGATGATTTAAAGGGACACGGGGGAGGTTATGTATTCGATTGCCGTCATATTGAAAATCCCGGGAAGTATTATGAATACAAAGATTTGACCGGGTTGGACGACGAGGTTGAAAGATTTTTTCTTGAGAGAACCGGAATGCGGAAGTTCCTGGATGATGTTTTTTCAATCATTGACGCAAGCATTAAAACCTACCTGGAAAGGGATTACAAGGATCTGCAGGTATGTTTTGGCTGTACGGGAGGAAGACACCGGTCAGTTTTTGCGGCAAAGAGGTTAGCAGAGCATTTAAGGGCTGCAGGGGTAAAGATATATCTGGAACACAGGGAGATAAATGATCATTTGATGACTCCGGATATAATTGATTAGAATTTAAATGATATGCGATTTACGATTGAAGATTGAAGATTGAAGATTTACGATTTATCTGTGTAGATAGAACTACAAGATTTACTCCTAAAATCGTAAATCCTTGTTCGTAAATCAAAAATCTTCTTCATACGAGAATTTGAATCCCTTCCTCGAGAGAATTATTTATTAAAATGAGTATTAAAAAAGCCATATGAGAAAGAAAGCGATGATACTGGCTGCAGGAATGGGTACCCGGCTTGGGCCTCTGACGAAAGATAAGCCAAAGGCACTTGTTGAATATAATGGTAAGACCCTGCTGGAAATTGTAATACGCAGGCTGATACATCACGGATTCCGTGATATCATTATTAATGTACACCATTTTGCAGACCAGGTTGTCAGTTTCACAGAATCCAAAAAAAATTTTAGTGTAAACATTCAGTTTTCCGATGAAACAGATCTTCTGCTGGATACGGGTGGAGGAATTGAAAAAGCCATGTGGTTCTTTCGGAATGATCCGGTACTCGTTCATAATGTCGACATATACACCGATCTGAATCTGGAAGAGTTTTATGATTATAATAATGATAACGGATATCTTGCAACCCTGGCTGTTAAAGCAAGGACATCGACACGACCTTTTCTCAGAACTGAAAACGGAATACTCTGCGGATGGCAAAACCTGGTAACAGGAGAGACAGTGATGACCCGTGATGAAACAAATCCTGAACGGATCGCCTACAGCGGCATTGCTGTCTTCAGCTCCGCTTTTGTCAAGATGTTACCGGATACCGGTAAATATAATCTGATTCCTGAAATGTTGAAAATATCCCGAACGCACGACATAAATCTTTTTGAACACACAGGAATATGGAAAGATATGGGTAAGCCTGAGTCATATCTGTAACCATGGAATGCACATAAATCTCACTCCATTCTGAAAAAATGGGAAAATCATTCTTTCCTTGAGCTTTTTTTATAAATTTGCATCCCTGACAGGCAGGTAATTTTTCATAAAGCCCAGATGGCGGAATAGGTAGACGCGCTAGTTTCAGGGACTAGTATCCGCAAGGATGTGCAGGTTCGAGTCCTGTTCTGGGCACTGAAGAGACCATGGACCATAGAAGATGGATTATGGTTTTTTACTTTTAAAAGGATCAGGATTTTCAGTAAAAAGTACGGGAAACCGACAACAGAAACAGTTAGATTACAATAAGGATAACTAAATCAGCTCATTACAGCTTGTCAAAGAACGGTAGTGGAAAGTATTTTAAATATTTGATACTCAGTTTGTAATTATCAATCCGCTTAAAAAATAATAATTATGAAGTTTTTGATGTTAATGGTTTTGATCAGTGTTATTCTGTCAGCCTGTAGTTTTCAAAGAGCGAGGCTGGTGGTGAATCCATACGAAAATATAGAGTGGAACAAGACCAACCAATTCAAGGCTAATTTTCATATGCACACTACCAACAGTGATGGAAGCCTGACAGGTGATTATGTTGTTGACACATATGCCAGAAATGGATATTCTATTATCACGATAACCGATCACGATATACTGACCTGGCCCTGGAGTGATTTTTCAAAAATTAAGTCGGATTGGAAAGATCGTGATCCGGATTCCATGAAAGTTCTGGCCTTTCCGGGTATTGAGCTCGATGATCCACATCATCGCGGAATGTATTTCGCATGGATTCACGGTGGATGCTATGACCTTGACTCAACTTTTCAGCAAGCCCGTGATTCTTTGGCCCTTTGCATTATGAACCACCCCGGGCGATACTGGAAAATAAAAAAACAATATAATCCCAAAGATGTATTTTCACCTGAATGGTACATTGAATACTTAAAGAAATACCCTGAAATAGTAGGTATAGAAGTTTATAACCGTCCCAATGATGCCTATCCGTATGACCGTATCCTTTGGGACGAACTTCTAACACGTTCTATGCCTTTCCGTCCGGTATGGGGTTTCGCAAATGATGATATGCATGGGAAACACCAGATGATGGGAAATTATCAGTTTATGCTTATGGAAGAGTTATCTGTTCCTGCGCTAAAAGCGGCAATGAAAGAAGGTGCTTTTTATTGCAGTAATGAACCCGGTCATTCGGGTGCTGCCCTTGCTCCAAGAATTGACTCAATAAGCGTTAACCGGAATCGTGGTAAAATAAAAGTTTTTGCACGTGACTACAATTCCATCCGCTGGATCTCAGGCGTCATTGGGAGCGACAGTACACGTACAAATAATGTGATAGTCGAAGATGAACAATCATTCAAATTCAAACGATTTGATAAACCCTATATCAGGTTCGAATTAAGAAATGACAAGGGCGTCACCTTGTCTCAGCCCTTCGGATTTTTAATTGATAAGCAGGAAGGATATGCCCGGTCGAAGTAAGCACTCAAATTCAAATTAAATTGAGCAATGGATTTATTGGTGTGCCAACTGAAAAAAGTCAGCTTTTTATTGAAAGAAACAGGTAAAGAAATTGACTGATACATTTATTATTAATAACTTTGATAATATTAACAGCTTGATTTTACTGCTCATTTATATTTAGCTGAGATATGAGAGAAAGACTGATTGAAATAATGAAAGTATTAAAGCTGAGAAATGCTGATTTAGCTCATATTATGAATGTGACCCTTGATCAGATCAACCTGTATTTAAGTTTCAGGAATAGAAACAAGAAATATATATCAACATATAAGTTAATCCTTCTCCTCAATCATTTCCCGGATATTAATGCAAATTACCTGCTGACAGGAAGAGGCAAACCTTTTATCAGTGATAATTCCGGGGAAGATAAAAAATCAAAAAGTTATGTAAGGGAATTGGAAGAAAAAATCAATACCAGAGAAGAGCCAGACATGCTAAGAGACAAAGTTCTTCGTCAAGAGTTAAACGAGTTGAGGGATACCATTATCAGAATACGGGACGAGATCACAGAATGTGAATCCCTCTTGATAGACGAAAAAGAGAAAGAGCCCGTGCCTGATTTCCTGTAAACAATGATCTCCCGCACTTTGTGTTCCCGGATGTTAGTAACAAACAATAAGCTCAATTTTGAAATTATAAAATAGAAAAAAATTAAAGAGGTATTATGGCACTATTAGATTTCTTTAAAGAAATACCAAAATGGAAGAATTCAGACCCTAAGATTCGCGAAGCAGCAGTAAAAATTTTGAATGACCAAAAAATCTTATTTGAGATTGTGAAAAATGATGAGGTTAATGAGGTTCGTTGGGGAGCGATTAATAATCTGAACGACCCGTCAATTCTTGCTGATCTTGCAACTAATGAAACAGATAGTTTTATTCGAATAGCAGCAATAAACAAACTAAACGATCAATTAGTAATTGGTGATATTGCAATTAATGAAAAGGATCCAGAGGTACGTAAAGCGGCAATTAAAAAAATAACTGACCAAAAAGTTCTTTCTGACATTGTTAAAAATGAAAAAGAATATTCAATTCGCAAAATTGTATACGGAAACATTGGAATAAATAAAAGCCAAAAAGCATTTGCTGATATTGCTATCAATGATTACAATAGATGGGAACGTGAAAATGCCATTAAAAAATTAACCGACCAAAATATCATCATTGAGGTTGCAAAGAAAATAAACGATCTTGCTAAAGATGAAAGAAGATCTTACTTAGCAGCATCAGAATCTGAACAAAACTATTGGTCAGATATGTGGCACTCTGAAGTTTTGGATACTGCAATTGAAAAAATAACGGATCAAAAATTCCTAGCGGAGATTGCATTGAGTGAGAATTGGTATAGTCATAAATCAGTAATTAAACAATTACACGACCAAGAGGTTTTAGCTAAGATTGCTAAAAATGATGAAGACGATGCAGTTCGAATTGAAGCCATTAAAAACATCAAGGATCAGAAGGTTCTTGCTGATATTGCTAATAGTGACAAGAATACTGATGTCTGCATAACAGTAATCCAAAACTTGACTGACCCAGAATCCCTTGCTAATGTTGCAAAAAGTAATGAGATTATCTTAGCTCGCAAAGCAGCAATAAAAAAAATAACCGACCAAAAGGTCCTTACTGATGTTGCAAAATCTGATAACGATCATATTATTCGAATTTTAGCATTAGAAAAAATCTCAGATCAAAAAATTTTATCAGAAATTTTGATAAACGATAAAAATCTATCTGTTCAGAGAGTAGCTCTAGGAAAAATAACAGACCGGAATAAACTTATAGATATTTTATAAGATGGAAGTGCTGGTTTTATAATGGAAGAAGTAAAAGCAAAGGTCAACATGATCCGTAAATGACTGGCCAAATGTGAGTCAAGCAGGATTAATATGTCCGAAAATCAATTTTTTAGTAAAGATTAAAGGAAATGGACTAAAAAAGTCGGGTATCAATAAAAAATCCGGCAAGGACATATTATCTCTAGCCGGATTATTATAGAAGACTTCTATTTTACGAATCTCCCATCTTAGTGTTGTTATATTCAGCCTTTATCGATTAAGTTGATTTAATCACTCCAAGGCTATAAAGGAAAACCATTGAAATTGCCACCGGGGCAACAAATTTCACAATAAACATAAATACAGGCAGAATTTTTCCCTTTAGAGCACCTTCATTGGTCAATTCCTTTCTGACCTGATCCTTACTGTAAAACCAACCAATAAAGAGAACAATAAAGAGACCGCCAATTGGCAGCATAATATTTGACGTGAGATATTCAAGTAATTTAAAGATATTCATATTGGAGAACTGAATATTACTGAGTGTCCCAAATGAAAGTACAGTAATAATGCCAAGGACAGATACGGAAAGGACTGCTGCAAGGGTTGCCTTTCTTCTCGACATTTTAAGTTCTTCGGTAAGGTAAGCAACAATTACTTCAAGTACTGATATTGTTGATGTGAGCGCCGCTATTGCCAGAAGAATGAAAAACATCAGTGCAAAAACATTACCCAGGGGCATTTTATCAAATATACCCGGGAGAACGATAAATGTAAGGCCGCTTCCAGATGCAGGCGACCCGCCAAGTGCAAATACTGCAGGAAATATTGCAACACCTGCCAGAACAGCAACCGAAACATCGGCAATAGTTATCAAACCTGCAGATGCAATCAGGTTCTCATCCTTCTTAATATAAGAACCATAAGTGATCAATGTTCCCATACCTACACTAAGCGAAAAAAAAGACTGACCCAGTGCTTCAAGAATGACCTTGGGAGCTATCTTGCTTATATCAGGACGGAAAAGGAACTGCAAACCTGCTTTTGCTCCTGGTAAGGTCAGAGACCGGATACATAGAATAAGAATTAACAGGAACAGAAAAGGCATCATTATTTTTGTGAATTTTTCGATTCCTTCTTTAACTCCCGAGATTACAATATATCCGGTAAAACCCATAAATATCAGAAACCATAGTAACGGACGAAACGAACTCATAAGGAATGTGTCAAACATTGTAGTAAGTTGAGCGTCGGTTTTCCCCATAAGGTTTCCTGTTAATGACTGGTAAAAATATTCGAGAGTCCAACCTGCCACTGTAGTATAGAATGCAAGAATCATAAATGCAGCTGCAACGCCCATCAAACCAATCAGGAACCATGGTTTACGGGGTGCAAGCTTCTTGAATGCTCCGTATGGATTCAGCTGGGCAGAACGGCCAATGACAAATTCAGAGGTCATGAGCGGTATACCGATCATAAAAACACAAACCAGATAAACAAGAAGAAAAGCACCTCCTCCGTTTTGACCGGTTAAATAAGGAAATCTCCAAATATTACCCAGTCCGATTGCCGAACCTGCTACAGCAGCTACTACTGCAAATTTATTTGAAAAAGAATCCCGTTGATTCTGTGTCTGATTACTCATATAAATAACTCAAGTTGCTTCTTATAAAATTTCTCATTAATGGTATATAGAAGAAAAAAATAACCGATCATCTTTAATGGAGGGAATCTGACTCATAATGTTGAAGGTCATGTAATTAACAGAAAGAGCTTTGATAATGAAAAATACCTCATTTATAATAATAACAGCTAAATAATGAAATTAGTGATTACGAATATATTTGTTTATTTCATTCCGTCAAAGTTATTTTAAGTTGAGTTTTCAGCAAAAACAGAATTATTTTTTAAGAATTAACTAAGCAAGATGTGTCTGGCAGCAAAGGAGCTATCGCAAGGAGGGATTGAGAAAATCTTGCTTTATCAATTACTCTCATGCTTTGTCCTATTCACTTTCTCTAGATCCATGACCTGTCATACATCATAAGATGGCGCATGCGCGCACGGATGAACCGTCAATTTCAGTGATCTTTAATGGATTGCATAAGAAGATGAAATCCTTTCCAAGGAGTTTATCCAGGTTCGTAAGATTTTCAATGATGATCATATTCTTCCTGAATAGGATCATATGATTTACAAAATCAACTGAATCTACCGGATCAACAGAAATAGTATCCATTCCGATTCCCTTCAGCTTGTATTCCGTTAATTTCCTCACGAGCTCTTGTGATAAAACTGGGAAATCCCTGAAATACCTGTCCTTTCCCCAATTGACAGACCATCCAGTATGAAATAAAACAAAATCTTTCCGGTTGATGAATTCCAATTCAAGTTCTATATCTTCCGGATCAATAACCTTCTTTCTTGTTCCTGAAATATCAATAACACAGGCTTTCCCGATAAACTGATCCAGTTCATACCTGTCAAGTGTACTGGCTTCTTTGATCATATGTGCCGGTGAGTCAATGTGTGTGCCGGTATGTGATGACATGCAAATCATCTTTTCTGCAAAACCATCATAATCGATAGTGCATGATTCAATGATCAAAGGTGGTTCGGTGCCGGGATAAACCGGCATCTCAGGATAGATCTTATAACTAAGGTCAATAATCTTCATATTATCGCTTTTTACCTTGGCTGACCTGATCAACCAGGTATACTATGGATTTGTAGGATATGCCCGAATGCAGGGTTAGCCCGATCTCACACGTCCTGCTGGTAGAATATCCGTTTCTGACCTCTTTCGGGATCTGGCTTCGTAAATCCTTTAATCCGTGCTTATTGAGTTCAGGGAATGAAAATCCCCGATCTCCTGCAAAACCACAGCAATTGGTGTCGGGAAAAATAACTTCCCTTGCACACATTTTTGCCAGATCAACAAGTTTCATGTCAAGGCCCATCTTTTTCATGCTGCATACAGGAAAAACCGTTATTTTTTCATCAATGGGATTGATTTCCAGATTTTCAACCAGGTATTTCAGGATAAATTCTACCGGTTCATATAGTTTTAATCCGGATTCCATATTTTCTTTCATGGTGAACAAACAAGGACTCATATCACACAATATGGGGTATTCCCCATTATTACTCGCTTTTCTTAAAGCATTTTCCAGCTCCTTTGATTTTCTTAATCCGGCCTCTTTAAAGCCTTTGCTGGAAAAAGCCATTCCGCAGCATAGTTTATTGAGATTCTCCGGATAAATAATCGAATACCCGGCTTTTAAGATCAGTCGTTGCATTTTCTTGGTCAATTGAACCTCTTCAGCATGGTCTTTTGAAACTCCCATAGAACGGTTTATACAGGAGGGAAAATAAACCACCTTTTTTTGATTCTCAGTCTTATAAGGCTCAATTATTTTTATTCGCCTGGATCCTTTTGGCATAGCGGGATTCCACAATGGGATGGATTTAAAGCTTATCCATCTCAATGCACCTGTAACGGCTTTCATTATCCCGACACCCAGTATTGAATGAAAAAAATACACGATGGAGAGAAAAGTTCTGGCCATTGAGGTTACAACGCTCATATTATTAGCAATTGATGATGCAATCTTCCTCTGAAAAGCAGATGCATTTTCAAATCTTAAGTCCTTGATCAGTTTGCCGGTATCAATTTCAACGGGACAATTCATTGCACATAATCCATCAGTGGCACAGGTAGCATCACCCTGGTACTGGAAACGATTTATCAACGTGGCAAGCAGGTGAGGTTCCTGCCTGCTTTCCTGTAACCTAGATATTTCACGATATACAGCAATCCTTTGCCTGGGTGTCAATGTCAGACCAGCCGACACGCAGGAGGATTCACAGAAACCACATTCTATACATTTATCAATTTTTTCACTGGCGACAGGCAAAGGTTTCAGGTTTTCCAGGTGGATCCGGGGATTATCATTCAGGATCACTCCCGGATTAAGCAACGATTCAGGATCAAAAATACTTTTGATCTGTTTCATGATCTCAAGGGCTTCGCTCCCCCATTCCTTTTCGACAAAAGGTGCCATGTTCCGGCCAGTACCATGCTCCGCTTTAAGTGAACCGTCGTATTTTTCCACCACAAGTCTGACGACATCATTAATTAAATTCTCATAACGTTCCAGTTCACCCTCTGAGTGAAAATCCTGTGAAAAAATGAAATGCAGGTTTCCTTCAAGTGCGTGTCCATAAATAACCGCATCATCATAACAATATTTTTTAAGTAATGCCTGAAGGTCAGACGTCGCCTCAGCTAACATTGGAACCG
>Ga0068714_10002372_pt1 | contig 24480 bp, 18 predicted proteins | sample MTBNYHSulfiMetaG_FD_62988 | JGI IMG/M metagenome (GOLD analysis project Ga0068714, IMG submission 62988) | Enrichment culture microbial communities from rom New York Harbor, USA that are MTBE-degrading - MTBE-NYH (New York Harbor Sulfidogenic)... | ecosystem: Environmental > Aquatic > Marine >... | reverse complement strand
CGGTTAATTGATTCAATGAATCCGTTCACCTGGGTGAATGCGGCCTTCAAGATCGTGAGGAACAAGACGGACCTGGTCATCCTGCCGTGGTGGGTCTCGTTCTGGGCCCCCCAGTTCTGGACCATCTCAGTTCTTGTAAAATATTTCAGCAAGGCCAGGATCCTGTATCTATGCCATAACGTGGTGGAACACGAATCTCGACGGTTCGACAGAATCCTCACCCGAATGGCATTGAGCACCGGCGATTTCTTTATTGTGCATTCAAAAGACGAAAGGCGACGGCTTCTCGCCATGCTTCCTGAAGCAAGCGTACGGACGAGTCCCCATCCTACCTATGAGGTGTTTAATTTCAAACCATTTGACTCGAAAAAGGCAAAGGAAGAATATGGCCTCAAAGGGAATGTTATCCTTTTTTTTGGCTTTGTTCGAGAGTATAAAGGGTTGCGCTATCTCATCGAGGCGCTTCCCAAAGTCCTTTCGGAAATTGACGTGACCCTCCTGGTGGCAGGGGAATTCTGGAAGGATAAGGAAGAATACCTTCGGTTGATCAGGGAAAAGAGACTTGAATCTGATATGGTTATGGTAGATAACTATGTGCCCAACGAAGAGATCGGAAGGTTTTTCTCTGCGGCGGATCTTGTGGTTCAACCCTACCTTTCCGCTACCGGCAGCGGCGTTATCCAGACCGCATTCGGGTTCAATAAGCCTGTGATAGCGACAACAGTGGGTTGCCTGCCGGAAATGGTGGAGGACGGAAAGACAGGGTTTCTTGTGCCTCCGCGGGATCCTGAGGGCCTGGCTAGGGCCATTGTCCGCTTTTTCCGCGAGGATAAATCTGAAGAATTCAGCAATCATATCAAAGAGGAACGACGTCGGTTCTCCTGGGATAAAATGGTAGAAAACATAGAAATTCTCACTTGTGCAAAAGCACCTTTTACCGTGGATAACTACAACGCCAATCGGCATTAGAAATGAATATTTTAATCAGCGGAGCAACAGGTTTTATAGGCTCATATTTACTTTCCAGCCTTCTGGATGAGGGCCATAGGTGCCGCTGTTTGGTAAGGCGGACGGAAAATCTACCTGCAGTTTTTAACAATGATAATATTGAGTTGTTTCGAGGCGATGTGAATGATGTCAAGTCCCTGGAAAATATAGGGGAAAAAATTGATGTCGCATATCATTTGGCAGGCGCAGGCCATGTAGCAGCCGTTTCTGGACAGGACTCAAGGAAGGCCTTTGATGTTAATGTCAATGGAACCAGGAATTTCATTGAAGCCTGTGCGTTGACTGGTGTGAAACGTTTCATCCATTTCAGCAGCACCGCGGCCATGGGATTGATTAGGGCTCCAAAGATTGATGAAACCATGCCCTGTTGTCCAGCAACGCCATATCAGATGAGCAAATACAAGGGGGAGCTAACAGCGCTGGAGGCGGGCAAAAGATCGGATATTGGAGTTATTATCCTTCGGCCCTGTATGGTTTATGGCCCTGGAGGAAAAGGGGAGTTCTTAAAGTTCTGTCGTCTGATAAAAAGAGGGGTTTTCCCAAGAATCGGAATGGGCAAGAACCTTACGCCAATCGTTCATGTCCGAGACGTTGTACAAGGCGCAGCAAATGCCATTCGTAAAGGGAGGGGAGGGGAAATTTTCTTGATAGCTTCCGAACGATCATATCCAATGGCAGAAGTCCACAAAGCAATCTGTGAAGCGCTCAACATCAGCCGCTTCTATCCCTATGTCCCTGTGTGGTTGGCTTATCTGGCGGCTTTTTTAATTGAACAAGCAGCTAAAGGAAGCGGCAAAGCACCGATCGTTTCAAGAATGAATATTATTTCGACAACTACCGGACGTGTATTTGACATTCGAAAAGCAATGCAGACCTTATCTTATCAACCCCATGCGGATCTGTATTTAGGCGTAGCTGAAACCATTTCATATTTCAAAACAGAGTCCCTTCTATGATTCCGTAAGGGAAATATAATTGCAGAGGTCTTGGTTTTTCCTTCCATTTTCTTGCAATGCATATGATTTAAGAAAGATGGCCTTCCATTACATAATTCGCCTGATACCTAAAATACTGCAATGCAAAGCGTGCAGAATTGGTTTGGTCACGCCTGCGTATCCTATTGTCTTAATCCATTCCGTCTCGGCCGGCGCGTTTCTAAAAAGCTACCATGGGTTAGCATATAGGATCTTTCACACAGATGTTCTTTTCAAAAAAATGTGTTTTAGAGACGAGAGGTCTTCTCTATTTATCTCGTTTTGCACCATAAGCAACACCACATATCCGGTCAAGGCGCATAGATAGTTTAACAACAAAAAAAGGTTTTTGCTGTCAAAGCTAACGACCATCACGTAAGCAACCATCGCGGCAAAGCCTATCTTTAAAAATGACATCACAGGCAAATTTACGTGGAATTTATTGTAAACATATATCATATCCACAATCATCCCAACAAAACAGGACAGCGTAGTGCCCCAGGCCGCACCCAATAACTGATAATGAGGTATTAGTAAAAGATTGAGTAGGATATCAACTGGGATGACCATCAACATAAATGCCATGGCTGTTTTTGGCCGGCCGCTCGCCGCAATGACTATGGAAAGAATTGTAAATAGCGACAGAAATAAAAAACCAAACGCCAACACTTCCAAGGGAGTGGATGCCGAAGAAAAACGGCTCGAGTACAACATTTGGACTAAATTATGTGCACTGGCGCTGACAATTACTGTTAATGGGAGTAAAATAATTGCAGCATATCTTAGGGACTGGTGAATATATTTTTGGGTCGAAATTCTATCTTCTGCAGAGGTTGCTTGAGAAATCATAGGCAGTAATGCCGCTCCTATAGCGGTTGAAAGAAACCACAAAGGCCTGGCGACGTTGGATGCACAAGTATAAAACCCTACTAACTCGTTAATTTTCAAAAAAAATTTGACAAAAATGATGTCAATATTCATTAGGAAAGAAGTGGCAACGCCAGATATCATAACCGGCAGGGCGAACTTAATTAACCTTCTGACTTCGAAACTGCCTTGCCTATCTTGAACCTTGAAAAAGACTTTCGCAGCAATCAGGCCGAATATAGCTGCGATAACATAACCCGCAATGGCTCCCGTTAACTGAAAACCCAAGTATACAAGTGAAAAAACCGCAACCGCCTTCGAAATTGAGTAGACTATCTCAACCAGGGCATGTCTGCCAAATGCCTTTGTCCCATTCAGAAATCCCAAAATGGCTTCATACAAGGCCAAAGGCAAAATGGCCAAAGCAGAAAATCTAATATATACTGCCAGACTCGCGTCATGAAGCCAAGCCGCAATTTGATCGGCAAGGCCAATCCATATCAAGGTCAGGGACAAACCAAACACAAACTGAATCTTAATTGCAGATTTAAGGACAGGATAAGCCACGGTTCCTTTTTCTGATACGTATTTGGATACAGCGAACTGAATCCCGTTATTAAAGAACAAGTAACTCATGCTCGACAATGATATCACTATCCCGAATATCCCATAGTCTGCGGGACCCAAAATCCTGCCCAACCCGATATGGATTCCATAACCGCAGATGATAAAGGTTGAGGTGCTTAAAAAATAGTAAAAGACGCCCCTATACATCGACTGAACCGCTAACTGTCTTTCTGGCAACAACGGTTAATAGCATCTGATAATCTGCATCCTTATAGTCAAGTTCCTGCGTCGTCAATTCTGCGACGGATAAACCTTCTAAGAAAGCAATGGAGGAAAGAACGTTGCCATAGCTTTCAACGTGAACATTTTCTTTACCAAACACCTCGGAAAATAATTTGAGTAAAGAGAGTTCTGTAAAGCGCCAGTAGTCGCCCCACCTCTTATTGTCATCTCGGGAAATCTGAGAAATACCAGGAACTGTTAATAAAACGACTCCCTCACTCCTCAGGAGTTGATAAATGCCCTGAACGGCAGTTGGCACATTATAGATAAACTGCAAGGTTTGGGTACAAATGAAGCAATCGAAGGCATCCTTCGGAAGACTATCACAGTTTGTAAGATCCCCGACTATGGTAGCCTTGGGATTCTTTGAGTTTACATGGAGAATGTCAATCGATTGGGTATCGATCGAAAATTCCTTGGTGTAAATATCATTGGAGACTTCGAGGATTTTACCTCTAATATATTGGCTGTTGTTTGCTAAAAAACGTTCAATATAATACCTATCGATTGGCTTGCCCCGGTAAAATCCAAACTTCCTCGCAAGTGGTTTAATTGACCGAAAATTATACCAGTCAAGTCTTCGAGCCTTTCTGTGTAGAATGCTTAGACAGCTCTTCACGGGGATCACCAGTATTTGCTTCAGTTCTAATAGTAGAACCACGCATTTTCTTTGTTTTCTCAGCGCTTGGCCAGTGTTGTCTTCAGCCATCTTTCAGCCCCAATAAAAAAATCAAAAATGCCGCTGACTTTCGCTTTGAATACATTCATATTATGATAGTGAAAAACCGGGATACGTTTTAACTCAAACACATCGGATTGTGAGTTATTTCTCCCAAACAGTGTGGAACAGGAGCAAAAAAAACCTGTGCGGATGACCATTTCCTTGATTTCCCGATTGAAAAAGTCGTGCCCTCCGAAAGGATATGCAAACGAATGGACAAGGGTGCCCAATTCCGTCTCTATTCTTTGTTTCGATTCCGCAATCTCTATGAGGGCATCTTGGGAGGAAGTTTTGGTCAAATTGATATGCGATAATGTGTGTGCCCCAAACGACATTCCATGTTCGGCCATTGTTCTTATTTGCTGCCAGGAAAGATACGTCTGATCCATTGTCGGCGTATCCAGATCAACTTTGAGCTCTTTAAGAATATAGGCTACGGTTTTCTGCACGGATTCGTTCCTTAATGACATAATTTTATCTATTATATGATCTGCGGCACGGATCTTTTTGTCGAGAGTCGTTAGATCATAGCTTCCCAATTCTTCAATATTTAGAGAAGATAGCTTACTTCGATAAATACTCCTTGCCAGAGAATTAGTCCAAAGTGGTTGTTGAGTATCTATCAGGTCGGGACAAATAAATATTGTTGCTACAGCACCGTGGGCTTTCAATATCGGATAGGCGTAGGTATAGTTATCTTGGTAGCCGTCGTCAAACGTCACAACAACGCAACCCTTTGGAACTGGGAGTTCCGATTTAACGATTGAAATGTACTCTGCCAAAGAAATAATATGATATTTCGCCACTAAATAGCTTATCTGCCTTTCAAACATTTCAGGACTTGCGCTAACTACCTTGTGATGGAGGACATCCCTGCTTTGATCTGAACAAGATGATATGCTGTGATATAGCAATATGGGTACTTTGTTGCTATTCATAATTCGGGAAAAAAACTTGAATATGAATATAAAACCACTGTAGTAGAGTATATTTGCCGCAAGATTAACGATCTGTTCTTTTCTCATAAGGTTGACCCTGAAAATGGAGCGCAGAGTTTGGTTTGTATTTTCTCACTACTGTCCAAAATAGACTGAAAATGCTCTTTTGGGACAGGTAACTGCCTGATTTTACATGGTCAGATTTTATACTGTGATTTCAGGTTGCCTTTGCCCTCAGAATGCTGTCAAAAACCGGGACGGCCAGAGACAGTGCCTTTGTAAGCCCTAAAAAACCTCACAAGCATACAAAGTAACGGGTTTTGAGTGCTTCTGACGGCTTACGGTTAGATCGTCCCGAACCTGACCCCTCCGGATGTTGTCCAAAGAAAAACCGATTTTGGACAAGAGTGATTCATTATATTTTATGTTGTTTCCGTGCATATAGTATAAAGACGCTCATACTCCTTAACCATTCTCTCGACATCAAAATACCTACGTGCTCTCCGCTTCCCCTTTTCTCCCATTTGCTTGGATTTTAAGGGATTTTGTAAAAGGTAACAAATCGCATCACCCAATCTCTTAGAATCTCGCGGTGGGACTAAAATGCCTGTCTCGGCATCTATAATGGCTTCGGGAATTCCCCCTACATTTGTTGCGATAATTGGTTTTCCAGCACGCATCGCCTCAAGGATCGTAAGCGGCAGCCCCTCTCTCAAAGAAGGTAAAACGAGAACATCTATAACGGCCAAAATATGAGGGATATCTTCCCGAAAACCTAAAAAGGAAACATGCCTTTCAATTCCAAGAAGCTGACTTTGCTGAATGAAATGATCTTTAAGAGGCCCATTCCCAACTATTAAAAATTGTACTATTTCCCCTCTTTCGAGTATGGAGGCTGCTGCTCTGAAAAGATACTTTAGCCCTTTTACCTTTACGATACGGCCGATAAATGCGACAGTGGGAATATCGGGTTTAACATCCAGCGTTCTTTTGAATCTGCTAATGTCAATATTGCACTGGTATTGATATTGATAGGTATCTAATCCATTGTAAATGACGGATATTTTCTCGGGACGGACTTTGTGAAAGGAGATGAGATAATTCTTAACCGCTTCGGAAACTGCTATGATTTTCGTGGTCAAGGCCATGGTTAATGTGTCGACGAAGAACAACATGCGATATATCGACTCTTGTTTATGATCCTCAACGCGATGCATGGTGGAGATGATGATTGGAACCTTGGCGAGACTTGCGGAGATTCTGCCATAAACATCCGCTGGAAAGACCGCCGTTTGTACGATATCAATTTTGTTTTTCCTTATATATTTAACAAGGCGTGAGATTATCCGGAGATCCAGGAGGGTCTTAAGGTCGAAATTTTTAACTGTAACACCAATATCCCTCAATTTCTCCTCATAAGGCCCACCTTCCCTCAAGCATGCAGCAAAGATTTCGTATTTTGCTCTGTCAATTCGATTTACTATATTCCACAAAAGGAAATTGTATGATTGATTTCTGAAGGTGTGGTGGATATACAGAATTCGTATAGGTCTTCTAAAGGTATTATGCGCAAGTTCCAATTTTAGCACCTACAATTCTTTTAGCGTATCTGGTGATTGTCTGATAATTCTGTTTGGTTGTCAGGTAATTGAATGGGTGCTTCATAAACTTATTGATTTGAAATTGTAAGTACGCCTTATTACGCAGCTGTTCTATCTCATGACGGCTAAGGTAGGCTGTATTCATGGTGGCAACATTGAGCCTGAAGTTTGAGAAATCATCAGTCAGAATATTATCTTTGCATGTGGTATACAGTTCTGATCCTGGATAAGGCGTAGCTATTGAAAAGGCAACAGTATCTAAATTCAAGCGCATTGCAAAATCAATAGTATCTTGGATATTGCTTTTTGTCTCACCCGGAAGTCCAATTACAAAGCAGCCGTTAACCTCGATATCAAAGTCTTTTAGAATGCTGTTTACAGCTTTTACCTTTTCCAGCGATAGCCCCTTTTTAACAATATTATCTAAGACGAACTGATTCCCCGATTCTATCGCCAAGAAAAGACGATAACATCCTGATTTCTTCATCTTGGCGATTATATCTCTATCTAATGAGTTGACTGATATTCCATTAGGAGTTGCCCAACTAATATCGAGTTTTCGGTTAACAATCTCATCGCAAATTGTAGCCATTCTCGTTTTACTTAAGGAGATATTGTCATCCTCAAAATGTATTTCTCTAATCCCATATTCCTTAACTAAATATTCGATTTCATCGACGACTTTTATTGGATCTCTGGATCTCCACTTCCGTCCCCAGATCGTATGTATAGTGCAAAAGACACATCTGTTTGGGCAGCCGCGCGAAGTGATCATCGTGGTATACGGTGTTCGTTTCAGTTGAAATCCATGAATTTTTTTGCTATGAGTATATTTGTCCATAGGGAATAAATGTCTGGCGGGAAAAGGCAACTCATCTAACTGAGTGATGAAGTTTCGCTTCGGGTTGACGATGACGTTGCCATTTTCCTTGTAGCCCAAACCGCCTATATGGGCTGGCGCTTCCCCTTTTTCAATACTTTGCAATAGGAGAGATAAGGTCGCCTCACCTTCGCCTATTGCCACATAGTCTATGTTTTCGTCTTCCAGTGTCTGCCGAGGCAAGGCGCTGGAATGTGCACCCCCAATAATAACCGGGATCTGCACTACCTTCTTTCCGATTTCAGCAATTTTCTTGGCATTACTGATGTCTACGGAATACGCGCAACTGATTCCCAGAATATCTGGAGAAGATTTCCGTATCCTTCGTTCTATCTCTTGCCAGGATAAGCCCACATGATAAGTTCCATCTTCGTTTTTTTTGGGGGTTTGATCTTCGATTACACAGTCAAGGATGTCCACTTGATGACCATCCCTTTCCAATATGGCGGCTAAGTATCCGATCCCCAGTGGAAATGAGGCAAAATGAACATCACCTGGATGCAGGGTGCTCGGAGGAAGAATCAGCAACATTCTCATTATTTACATTTCCCATGTGAAAAAGGGAGTAACCTCCCGTCAAAGTGATGGATCGTTTCCAGCCCGTCAATAGCATACGCGGCGGCGCCTTGTGTTGCCTGAGCAGCCATATTTCCTGATCAATATCATTTTGAGAATTCAAAGGACCGTCAAAGGCATGATTGGCGGCACTGGGGCGCTTCCATTTTGAACGCCAATCAGCTGTTCCTTCATCAGCTTGCTTCCCTTGCAGTCTTTAAAACTTGTGGCGATCTTAAGTCTTGAAATTCTCCTTTTTTGCAGCAAAAACCAAATTTGATGCATTCGTAAAAAGTCAAAAATCCGAAAACCGCACCTAATGATTTCAATGGGTCATCTATGCCAAAAATGGAAAATCCCGACTTTTTACGAGACCGTCAAATTTGATAACGCTACATTTTAAGCAATATTATCACCCAGTCCTCTCCCCAGGGACGCTCTATACTTATCGTTTTGCCTCCCACGACACTGATGCCGGGACCCTGGTATTCGCCTGTCCGGGGGTTATAGAATTTCATCAAAAAGGTACCCTCTGCTAAATTCAGTTGACAGTTGCCACCTTGAGGCAAGTAAAGAGCATACTCGTGATGATTAGTGAAACAAAGATTGCTATCCCCACCCACATAGTCGTGACGGGGTTCCATTGATGAAATATCTAACTCTTTAAGGGAGTTGCGTGCATACCACATGTAATTCCAAGCCGCTTCATATACTCGAAAGTCTTCGGTAGCCAGCGTCTCTTCAAGTGATAATTCCAATTGCCCCCCTGAATAGTATACTGGGTAAATCACGTGCTTTCTGATAGCTTCCTGGCCGCAAACGATATAATCACAGTCATCCTTTTTGATGCTTTGTGAGGTTTGATGTGTCTCATCAAGACATACAGGAATTTTCCATCCGTTATACGCGGTGCGCTTACGAACATATTGGACCTTTTCAGCATAAGCATTTAGCATTAAAGAACAGAATTGTTGCGAAACTACTCCGAAATTCCTATCTCCCCAAAACCTCGCCCATCCTCCCTCCAAGTCTTGAACATAATTATGAATCGTTATGGGGTGATCATATGGGTCGAGATCTTTGACGTACTGGGCCCAGCATTTAGCCATAGTGGGACTTATGGGCAGATCTGGATAATCATATTCTTCACAGAGATTCCATGTAACCGCGTTATGGTACCCGAAACGGGCTATCATTTCTCGATAATACAACTTTCTTTCAATATCAAGCTTGGCGTCATCCAACTCTCTCTTATTTGCCTCTTCCCCTTCACTTAGCACAAAGTGTAAGTGCATTCCTTTCTCTTGACAATGACGGAAAAGTGTGTCCCACTGGAATAACTTGCTTATGTCAAAATGAAGGTTGTCATTTGATGGATCTCCAGCGAGATTAATTTTTCCGGAATAGGGATTAACATCTTGACCATCGCCTCCGATATTCATGAGCAACATAAAAATTGAATTGACATGTTTTGATGCCAGGTAATTGATGGCCCCAAAGATGTTTGTATAAATGGGAGACTGCGAATCTTCGGAGTGGACACTAAATGAATGATTTTTCGGCGTATTATGAAATTCGTAATATGCCAAAAAGTTCTCCGGACTGTTGGTGCCCCCCTTGATCCAATAGGTGCCGTCACCACTGCATTTTAAATAGTAGGTACCATCATTCACAAGTCTTCCTTTGCTCAAAAATCCCGGTGCATTGGGATCCCGTTCAGCCACGTGAAAAAAGCCCCCTCTATTTGGAATCATTTGTATATTGGATCCCAAGATGGAGATTCTTCCCCCCCGGCTGTATTGAGCTTGGCCCCGCCCATCAGGACAATCTTGACATTATCTGAAACCGTCAGGGTAGCATTGTCAATAACCGTGATGGTATTTGTGACCAGATAGGGACTGCTATCAGAGGACCATGTGGTGTTGTTTGATATGGTTCCCCTCACTTGGTAAAAGGCGGGGCTTTGTTCAACAGCGATATTTGGGCCTTGTTCAAAAATCGTGTGATATGACCATGCTCCAGCTTGATCCGGTGTAAATATTACCCTCCAAATACTGCCTTCGCCCGTACCTTCTCCATTACCGGCAAAGAACCCGGGCACATTATACACCTGTCCGCCTGGGCCGACAAAAACGACTTGAAATCTGCAATCAAGGAAGGGGTTCGGCTTCGGGTCTGAATCGGATTCATCCATGAGTGGTCCCGTATAATCAACGAGATAGGGTTGCCACACAGCGGCGTCTGCACCACAGGCAGATGGAGAATAAAAATATATATAACTACCAATAATTATTAAAAAGACATGGTATAAAATAATCATTCAATATCAGCAAAACGATAATATGAAATGACTAATATATGCGTAGTTTTAAGCGATCTCTTTGCTCTAACGTACTTGGAAAAAGGCATTCAACTCGATAAAATAGGCCAACATGCTGAAATTGGGCCACAAAAGAATTAGGTGAAGCGATCAAAAGCAGATGACATTCCCAAACACCAGGATCGGAGTACCCTTGTTCGCGCTACTTGAAGCCGTCAGCCTGAGGCTTGATGGGAACCCTATCATTTGGGAATCTGTTTGGCAAGATCTAACCGAAAAGCAGCCATCTTGGGACTGGAAGCGTGGGATCCAGAAACGTTTCTGCACCAAATCACACATGTTTTGCTGCCAGTTACTAAATTGCAGCGAGTTCCTGAGCAATTCATGAAAATCTCTACATTTTTCTTGACTCAATAGACCGTTTCTCCTAATCTTTCCTCAATTCTCGAACGGGGTAACGTGGAATGCAGAGGCCTCTGTACAGGCACGCAACTTAGTTCCGTTTCTGTGGCTTTTTCAACATTATTCCAAAGACATTTTTTCAGCCGCTGGCGGGTAACGGCTTTGTGACACATGAAGCTATATGTCTACAAGGAGGCATTGGAACTTATAGGCTGCCAAAAAAAGGGGCACCACGTCCAAAGATCTGTATCCCTTGGCCTAATGATGCGTTAGCATTTCAAATCCACACAGGGGGAAAAGTCGATGTACCTCAAAAAATTTGAAGAGATAGAAAAAGCTGGAAAAGCAATTCGTATAGGCATAGTTGGCCTCGGTGCTATGGGAAAGGGAATAGCTTATAATATCTGTCAGACCCCAGGGCTGAGATTGGTGAGTGTCGGTGATGTTGATTCAACGAAATTTGGTGAATTGAGAAAAATCATTCCACAATCAGAGCACGAAGAAATAGAAGACTGTATGGAAATTGCTGAATCAGATGACATTGACATCTTTGTGGAGGCTTCATCCTCGATAAAAAGGGGATTCGAATACACAAAGAGGGCAATTGCAAGTGGCCATGATGTGCTTTTGATGAATGGCGAGGTGGATTGTTTTTATGGTCCTGAGCTCTACCAAACGGCACAAGAGAACAACGTAATAATTAGCAGCACAGATGGTGACCAATATGGGGTGCTTATCAAGCTGTTGGAAGAGATAGAACTTATGCGCTTGCGGCCCATTATGATAGGCAATATCAAAGGATTTTTAAATAGATATGCAAACCCAGAAAACATTAAGCACGAGGCTGATATTAGAAATCTTGATTACCAGATGTGTGTCACATATACAGATGGAACCAAACTGGCGATTGAAATGGCTATAATGTCTAACGCGACCGGATTTGTCCCATTTAAGAACAAGATGGAAGGACCTAAAATGAAATGGGTTGGAGAAGTCCTGGATTACTATGATTTCAAAGAGATATCAAAAATGCCAGTAGTCGAATATATTTTGGGTGCTGAACCCAACGGTGGTGTTTTTATCGTAGCTGAGTGCCATAACGATTATCAGAGAAGTCTTCTGAAATATTATAAAATGGGCGATGGGCCATACTATGTCTTCTATCGCCCATACCACCTATGTCACATTGAAACGGCATATGCAATAGGGAGGGTTGTTTTTGACAAAGAACCTCTATTGGTGCCTTGGAAAGGGAGAGTGGCTAATATTAATGCCGTAGCTAAAAAAGATCTTCGCCCCGGCGACATCCTGGATGAACCAGGGATGTTCACCGTATACGGTGAAATAGCGCTACAATCGAAGATAGACCAGAATAAGTGGGCTTTGGTTCATGAAGTAAATGGGTGCCGAGTTAAAAAGTTTATAAAGAGGGACCAACCAATTAGTCTAAAGGACATCGAAACCGTATGACAAGAAGGGACTTCCTTGTATGCGACTGGTTTACTGGGGTACTTATGACAAAAAGAGAGAGCGTTATCGTATCTTAATTGAAGCCTTTAGGCAAAATGACATTGATATTCTGGAGTGCCATGAGGATGTATGGAAAGGAATACGAGACAAGAGCACGGTATTAAGCTGGCGATCCAGGTTTCGGATATTCACTAAGCACATCATCTCCTACCTAAAACTCATTCATAGATATATTCTCTTGCCCAATCATGATGCAGTTTTCGTTGGATATTTAGGGCATTTGGATGTCCTTGTACTGTGGCCCTTCGCACGACTGCGCCGCAAGCCAATCATCTGGGATGCCATTATTTCTATCTATATTACAACAATCTACGATAGAAAAATGATCTCGGTCTTCCACCCATTAGCTCGCTTGATATTTCTGTGGGAATACCTGAGTTGCCATTTATCAGATCGAGTATTGTTGCCGTCTGACATTCGCGCCAAAAAATTTGCTATTCGATATCGTCTACCGGAAGGACGCGCGCGTGGGGTGTTCCTGGGTGCGGAGCCACTCCTCTTCCCGCCGAGAAAAAGCGCTTCAAGGATGCGTCTGGATGATAAGGATGATATATCTGTCCTATTTTATGGCCAATTTATTCCGATGCACGGCGTCGACACAATTATTTATGCTGCCCGGCTCATGGAAAATCAACCCATTCGATGGGTTATCATTGGCAGCGGTCAAGTCGAGACTAAGATCGAGAAATTGCTCAATGAGAAACCCTTACCGCGATTGAAATGGATTCCATGGGTTGCTTATAATGAACTGTCTGGCTGGATCAACCGTGCAGATGTTTGCCTTGGAATTTTTGGCGATTCAGAAAAGGCGGTGACGTCGATTCCGAACAAGGTATTTCAAATCCTATCAACTGGCACACCGTTAATAACTCGAGATTCCCCGGCTATAAGAGAGATTTTAACCCCCACGATGCCGGGGGTATATTTGGTGCCGCCGAATAATCCGGCGGCAATAGCCGAAGCGATTAACCGATTCAAATCGGATCGGCAGTTCCTATCCCAGGTGGATCTTCATTCAAAAGTAAAAAGGGCTTTTCAGCCGGATGCAATAGGTAGGGAAATTGTAAGGCTAATACGTGAATGCCTCTAATTTGTGCGGATAGGCAAGAACAATCTTGGTAAAAGGTTCGCTCATTCAATAGGCGTGATCCAGATAGATAAGAAAAAGGCATTTGTTTTTTTAAACATATCAACCATGTCAAAATTAGTTGGACTGTCATCAATTTAACGGTGCCATAATGAAGTCATATAAGTTCAGAATTGTACAAATTTCCGTAAGCATGGCGCTTCTTATTTTTGTAGTCAATAAAATTGGCTTGAATAAGATTATACACATCGTTACATCTATAAAGCTCAATTATTTACCACCAATTGTGTCCCTTTATGGATTAACACTAATCTTAGGTGGAATTAATCTATGGATACTTCTCAGACCGGTCGCAAGAAATATCCCTCTGGTTCGAGTAGTCACATACTCCATGGTAAGCTGGTCAGCAGGCCTATTCACTCCTGGAAAATTAGGTGAGTTTTCAGTGGCATATCTTCTAAAGAAAGGCGGTCTGGAACCTGGCAAAGGGATTGCGGTTGCTTTAATTGATAGGTTCATAACATTGTCAACTCTAATTATCTGTTCCGGACTTGGAATGTTTCTCCTATTTGGTGCGAGATTTATCATTTTTTTCTCGGGGGGCTTGGCATCACTCTTTATAGGGGTCTATCTGTTGATATTTTGTGTAGGGAAGATCAATGCACGGAAGCCGATCACATGGCTGAGAGATTTTCAATCTTCACTGACGGGCTTTTTTAAAGACAGCAAAGGAATATTGGCTATTAATTTCTTTTTGACAATGGTCAAATGGTGTATTACTGGTTTAGCTTTTTACCTGGTATTTGCAAGCTTCGGAAGTCCAGCTAACGTGGTGCTGATCATCATCATCAGTATGACAATTACAATTTTAAATATAATCCCGGTTACATTGCATGGTCTCGGGCTTAAAGAGATAGCCGCAGCGTATCTTTATGGCATGATCGGTGTCCCTCAGGAGGTTGCAGTCGTAAGCAGCTTATTCTTCAGTATTTTGGCTTATGCAGTAGGCCTCACCATATTCGTTTCTCTTGGGAGTCACTTCCATAGAAAATGACCGCATATAGTCTATTTCTTTTCTGAAAACACATGAAAAGAATCATGAAATGCTAAATAGATATAATCCCAATTTAGTACTAAAACCCTTCATATTTCGACTAAATAGGGGAAGCTCCTCCGCTTCTGGTAACCCTCTTACGTTGACCTATTCAGTAACTGCGGCATGTCAATCCAATTGCAAGACGTGTAATATTGGACGCGAATATCAGCAGAACCCAAGACGGAAAGAAAAGGATCTGGCAATAGATGAAATAGAGAAGGTTTTTAGAAGTCTCGGGCGTATCTATTTCTTCAATATCAGCGGGGGTGAGCCTTTTTTAAGGAAAGATCTGCCAATGATTATTGACCTAGCCTGCAAATATTTGCAGCCTAAAATCATTCATATCCCCACCAATGGGATTTCTTCAGAATCGATTCGGGATTTGACCAGGCGATGTCTTGAAATAATTTCGGATTATGATCCCAAAGTGCCTCTTAGTGTTAAGCCATCCATTGACGGGGTGGGCGAGATTCACGATGAGATCAGAGGAGTGAGAGGAAATTTTAGACAACTGGAGAAAACCATTGGGCACTTAAAGAAAATAGAAGAAGAATATCCCAACTTTCACCTTGAATTAGGCACAGTTATTTCAAGATTCAATGTCCAATATTTGCCGGAAATTGAGGATTATGTCCATTCCATTGGAGTTCAAAGCTATCGGAATGAGATCGCAGAAAACAGGACGGAGTTTTTTAACATCGATGATGACATAACTCCAGATGCTGATACTTATGAAAGTCTTATCCGGGAATTCTCGGCTAAAATAAGGGGAAACATTAAGGGAAAACGCCATCTGACTCGCCTGACAGAGGCGTTTCGTTTGACCTACTACGATCTGGCGGTGAAAATCCTCAGGGAGAAACGCCAGGTTATTCGGTGCTATGCAGGCATCTCCAATGTGCATATCAATTATGACGGTGAGGTGTGGCCCTGCTGTGTATTGGGGTATTCGAAACCGATGGGCTCTTTGCGGGATGAAGGATACGATTTTCAGAAGGTCTGGTATTCCAAGCAGGCCAATCGGGTCAGAAAATATATTAGGGATGGAAACTGTGCGTGCCCCTTAGCCAACCAGGCATACTCAAATATCCTCTTCACCCCTGCATATCTTGTCAAGGTTATTGGAAACGCGGTGAGATTTACTTTCAAGGGGCGCTAAAAAGTCAGCGGATCTGATAATTGTTTTCTTATCTGTAACATGAATCCCCAGCTAATGAGGCTTCGTTTCAGGTAACAGCCAGAGGGATTGATCGATCAGTTGAGTTGGGGATAATGGTTTTTCGAAAAATATACCTATTATATGCCTCATAATAACGGGCACTTCTGCGAAGGTATTTTCGCGAGCTACCAGTTCAGATCGAAGTTTCTTCCTGTCTTTCCAATTTTTTCCGCTAATTACCACTCGTGAAGAAGGCAATTCGCTTTTTTCGCTGTTAAATGTCTTGAATTCCACATCTGGTAAGAGATATTGATAGACAGGCCAGGTGTCCACATTCTGAAAGGCCTTGTCGTAACTGACCACCTTGACATCCCCCAGGGACCGGATATGTGATGCCAATGTTGTTATTTGCTCAATATAAGATGCCCTTACATAAAAAATTGTGTATCCTGATATGGATACAATGCAAAAATAGAACACCAAAAAGCTCAACCCTGCCTTGAAACTAAGCTTGAATGCGTACATGAGCAAAAATATGAGTGGAATAGATATCAATGAGATGAGGATGATGTCCAGCCTCCTGAGCATACCAATAAGCGGATATATGCCCAGCACATTGATTACATTGGCATTGGTGACGCCACACATGCTTGACAAGGTTTTAAAACCATGGCCTCCAACTACGATAACCGTAAGAATAACTATAATGAATGAAGTTAGGCATGAGTTTATGATTCGCGTTGTACACAAATGGTTCTTAAAACGAAGACACAGCAACCCCAACATCAAATAAAGGGCTATGAACCCTTCGTTGTATCGCCCGTAGAATAAATGATCGGCTCTGGCCCCTCTTAACAGGCTGGAAGCAAGAAAGATCCCAAAGGATGACAAAAGCATAAGAAAAATGATATTGAATTCGATGTCTGAAAAAGCGGTCAGACGACCTCGTTTCCATTTATTCAAAATAATTGTGCCTGCATAAAACAATCCAACAAAAAATAGGCCATATGTAGTTAACATAAGGTATAGCAATTGTCCGAAGGCTGTTAGAAATAGTGGGATTAATTGAGCCGTAGAAAATAGGCGATGTATTTTCTGGGTGATGAAATCACTGGTAGTTTCAACTCTACTATCCATCGTCATGAAATGATCGTTGACTAAGGTTGTAATGAAGTAAACGCAGACTACCATCAAAATAGATGTGAACAGTTGTGATTTTCTTGTTTGCTTTAAGCCTGTTAGAATGCACATATAAGAGATGACAATCGGAAGTATTGGGAGGGCTCGGGGGTGAAGTGTATACAGAAATCCGCCTAAGAATGAAAATAGGAGTAAGGTAAGATATGATTTATATTTTACGAAAGCCCCGAACGAAGCGATAAAAAATGCATAAAAAGGGATGAAAGCGCTTTCCGACCATGCAAGATTTGATTGGAGAACGAATGCAGGGTAGAGGCAACATACGACGGAAATAAAAACAGAAGGCTTTTTTTCAGTGTTTAGCAGTGTGTGCAAGATGTAATAGATAGGGAAATACAGTGAACTAAGGAGCAGTGAATTCGTAATTAGAACGGCGTGATAGACGGAATGCGGATCCGAGAATAGCCAGAAGGAGGGCAGAAGGAAAAGTGAATACCCGAAATGATATCGTCCAATGTCATGGGGAAGATGGGCAACTCCGGCCAAAAAGCGGGCTCGCCCTAAATAACCGAATTCATCCCAGATATTTGGGTACTGCATCTTAATTGTCAACACGACATGCAGCAGGACAAGTGCCAAATATGGAATAAAGGAAAAAAGCCAGTTTTGTTTATCGGTCCCTGTAAGCGTTAAGCTATTCTGGTTGTTAGACTCCATTATTTTGTGTCCTTCCGGCACGCGTGCTTGGCATCCAGCTTCGGCTCCGGATCTAATTTAGGACTCGAGGGAAGCTCAGTTTTTACCAATATTATTACGCAGTCCTCACCCCAGGGAAGCTCTATACCTATCGTTTTGCCTCCCGCGACACTGATGCCGGGACCCTGGTATTCGCCGCCCCGGGGGTTATAGAATTTCATCAAAAAGGTACCCTCTGCTAAATTCAGTTGACAGTTGCCGCCTTGAGGCAAGTAAAGAGCATACTCGTGATGATTAGTAAAACAAAGATTGGTAGTCCCATCCACATAGTCGTGATGGGGTTCCATTGATGAAATGGCTAACTCTTTAAGGTAGTTGCGTGCATACAACATGTAATTCCAAACCGCTTCATATCCTATGCATTCGTGAAGTTATTTTGTCTGTTGAGCTAAACACTGACGCGTTACCAGTCTCCTACGTACGTCTATAATGCATACAAGTGTGGCGCTAAATGGAAGGTCCCGTAATTTTTTGGAATATGATATGCCCTTTCAGGTCGGGCGAACGTCAGCGTCTGGCTGGTAATAAGCTTTGCGCCAAGAGGAAGAAGATAGCCGGGCAAAGGCCGGGCGCTAAAGTAGATAAGATAGATGGGTCTTTGATAAACTCTCAAGTACCGGCTGATAAATTCTATGATCTTTCCCAGGTTTGGACTAAACGGTAGGCGTATGACATCATGCCCAAAGGAATACGCAAGGGGCACACTTAGCCGGTGCGCTGAGTCTCGAAAGGTGTTTTGGTCGTCGGGACCTGTGACGAGAAATATGATGGAATTTTTGGACAGGTGAGAGGTTAGCGAAACCATATGGCTATAAGCACCTTTTAAGAACGGTTTATTGAATAGTCTAAGGGTGGGATAGGCTGAGTAAACTATAAGGAGAAAGGCGAAAACGCCTGTAATGAGTCTACCCTTGAGACCTCTAAGCATGCTTAACTGCGAAAGCTGATAGATGCCGAAGGCAATAAATATAATTGCCAATGGATAAAGCTCTTTAACATAATAACGGGAGTAGTACCATTGGTACTCAGTTGAAAATGCTTGGAATAGGAAAATAAAACAAGAAAAGGCAAGTGTAAGGACGGGGAGGGCAATCAAATCTGATCGGGAAGAGAAGATAGCCCGGAAAATTCCCAGCAGGAGGAATCCCCAGCCAAAGATGGAAATATGTGTGGTAATGGATGAAAAGTAGGTGTATTTAATTTCACCAAAATAACTAGTATTGAATTCGTAAATAAGAGTTTTGATTAAAATAAGGGTGGCGATTGATCCGATGACAAAAAGAAGGGAATTTCTCGCCCATAATGGGTGTCCCTTCAGGCGTCGAAAGAAAGGTGTATGAATGATTAGTGGTGCGACAGCGGCTAACAGAATAGCAGCAAAGAAAAGGATAAATGTCCCATTGATTCCCAAAGATTCGAAAAATGTCAGGCTCTCTTTTAGGTTTCGATAAACATAAAATCCATTATAAGTGCGGGCAGATATCAATGAAAGTGTCGAACCAGCAAGAAAGATATAATAGAAAACAAAAACTGGTTTGTTGAGTCGATTATCCTGGCTCGCAAGCCAATAAAGACAAAAAAAACCGACCAGGGGTCCCAAATAAAAGATAATGCTAACATGGTTGAATAGGGCTGCGGTGAAATTCAACCCTGCGAGTAAAGAAGGTGAGGACCGACCGTTCTCCATCCCCCAGAATAAGAGCCACAATCCGGATATGATAAAGTATTGCGAAATTATTTCAGACACAGGAAAACCTGAAAAAAATACTTCAAGGCCACTCACGAGTAGAGTTAGGAGAACAATAGTCGTAACAAAAAGGCTTTTCCAGATTCGGAAAGTTAAAAGCGCCGCGGCAAGAGCTGCCAGCACACCAAATATAGGCAGAATGTCGCTGGTTTGCCGGGCGCCGAAAATCCAGTAACTCGTTGTTAGGAGCAGTGGGGTAAGTGGATAAAACTGGGGTATAACATGTCCTTTCTTTCGATCCTTTATGGTAAAACCGCCAGTGAGGCGTTCTCCTTCATATTCTCCGGGGATAAATCCTTGTTGAAAGCCTTTGCTCTTGTATGGGTTTTCTAACAAAACGGATGCAAACGGCCAGTTTTGATCAAAAGCGTCCGCGAGAAGTTGATCGTGTCGCTCATACGTGCCATGCTCTGCGATCCAGGCAGCGATATTGAAATAAGAGCCATGGTCCTGGCCTCCATGGATGCAAGCGCCTGTCGGGTAACGCAGGTATAGACCTCCGGCGAGAAAAAACATCAAAATGATAAGATGAACCAGCGTGTTGCCAGATTTGTGGAACTTCCATCTCAGCAGGTGGCTTTTTATTACGAAAAACCAACCCAAAATCGCGATAATGGGAAGACCGACACCCGCAAGTGAAACAAGAGTAACCTTTCCTAACCAGAAAACTACCAGGAGGGAAAAGGATAAAGCCAAAATCGCCAAGTTGGTTGCAAGAAAACATCGCTCAATTAACCTCAATGTTTCGTGAGCGATGCTATCCGTTTCTCTCGATATAATTTTTTGATGTAATAGATCTACGCTTCCTGTCAACCTGCATTTCTCCCTGCAAAAAACAGTTGGTTCCTTTGATTTTGGCTACGGCGCGCCTCCCAGCTCAGCAATTCTTATTATGACATCGTTTTGTTCCAACATGCTGTGAAAATGTCATATTACCACGACTTTTCGCGATTGGAAAGCCGGGTTGCACAAGCTATCACCCCAACATGAGAATTGCTGCTCCCAGCTATTGACTTTGGGAAGGTATTTTACTATAAAATACGATGGCTGTCAATAGGTGAGATAGCATATCTTTCCGTTATCATTGTTAATTAGTGGCTGACCGAAAACCCCGCTCAGGCACAATTGAATATTGAAGAATTGAATATTGAAAATTGATGGAATAAATTTAAGCTTAACAAAACGGATTCTCACATTTGCTTGTTTCCTGATTTCCCGGGTTTCCGTTCAGACACTAATTAGTGTCTGAACGAACCCCCCTTCGGAAAGGGGCAGGGGGAATTGAATGAAAGAATCCCATTTTGAACAAATTCCCCTAAAATGGAGTTGGGATGCTATATATCATTCTGATTTTATCAATTATATGTGATTGCTCCTCAGCGCTATGAATCGAGCTGTCTGTGCCGAAGCGCCAATCGCTGTGACACGCCCAAACAAAAGCATGGTCGTGCACAGAATTAAAGGCAGTGATTAAGACATGGTCAAATTCAGAGACTTTCGCACGATATTTAGCCCGGTAATAGCCCCCATTATCCTGCTGATCATTGTGGTGGCCTTTTTTGGTGATGTTCTTTTTTTGGCGGGCGATAAAGTCCTGTCTAAAGAAAACGAAGATCTATTTAAGCAATTTATCTATTATAGAGATTTCGGGTTCAGTGCCCTTAAAGCGGGACATCTCGCGCTTTGGAATCCTCATGTTTTTTCTGGCACCCCCTTTTTCAGCGGGTTCCAATCTGCTCTTCTTTATCCTTTGAATTTCATCTATCTGATCCTGCCGCTGGCAAATGCCATTAACCTGGAAATAGTTTTGCACGTATTCCTGGCTGGTTTTTCAATGTATTGCTGGACAGTTTACCGGGGGCTGCATCCGTTTGCATGTCTTTTTTCGGCAATTCTATTCATGTTTTGCGGTCCTTATTTCTTTCACATATACCCCGGGCATTTGTCCAATCTATGCAGTATGGCCTGGGCGCCACTGATTTTGTTGGCCGTGGACGGCGTGGTCGACAAGCGGTCGTTTGGATGGTGTCTTTTTGGGATGTTTGCTGTTGCCATGCAATTACTTGCAGGACACCCCCAATATGTGTTCTATACGGGGGTGACCGCTGCAATTTATGTTGGAATTTTGCTGATTGGTCAAGAACAAAAGGTGAGGATCGCTTTCGGAATTTTGCTCATCTACGCAGGAGCTGTGGCTTTGAGCGCCGTGCAGCTCATTCCAGGTATCGAGGTTGGTTTGGAGAGTGTGCGCGGTGCAGGCGTTCCTTACGAGTTTGCCGCTGAATTTTCTTTTGCACCTGAAAATCTGGCCACGCTAGTTGTGCCTGGTTTTTTTGGTGATATTGAACATGTGAAATACTGGGGGCGGAATAATTTTTGGGAGATGAACCTTTTTATAAGCATCACCGGGTTTGTACTTGCCATTCTTGGGGCCATATTCGGAGATCGAAACACGCGTCGTTTTTCAGTAGTCATGGTGGTGATTCTCATGATTCTTGCATTAGGCGCTCACACCCCGCTTTACCGAATTCTCTATTCGTACGTACCAGGGTTTAACAAGTTTAGGGGCAGTTCTAAATTCATATTTTTTGCGTCTTTGTATTTAATCATGCTGGCAGCCGTCGGGATGGATGGTTTGATAAAAGGCCGAAAGATACATCGAAGCATTATTGTTTCTTGTTTTTGCGCTGCTCTTGTGCTTGCCGGGTTAGCGATAGGCATCTGGTATTCAGCTGGGAAGGGTGATGCTGAGGGCCTGTGGGGGAGGATCCTTTTGGCAGTATACAAAACCGGCGAGAGCTCTTGGGCTGATGATACATTTAGCCAATCTTTGAGGGAATCGGCGATTTTTGCTTGCAAATGTGTGCTGCTGTCTTCTGGGCTTTTTGGTTTATTGGGCGTAATTTTTTTATTGACAAAAATGTTTAGAAGAATGGTCTATCTTTTTGCGTTTTTAGGGATTGCAGAATTAGTTTTTTTCGCAAGCGGGCTTCGGCCGACGTTTCCGATCCAAGACACGAAGAATCAAGAACTAATTAACTTGAAGACAATAGCCAGGGAAAGCGACCGTATTCTAAATCTGGCTAGCCCAAACGGCGCCATCTCTCTCGAGATGAACGATATTTGGGGAGAGGATCCCGGAGTCTTAGGACGGTATGCGCGGTTTATGACATACACTCAAGGTGGGGATCCCGATAGAGCGACCCAATTTGTTCTTTTTTCTAGGATCCCGAAATTATATGAGATGTTGCGGTGTCGTTACGCTATTGTATATAAAGGTGATAGGAGAGTTTTACTACAGAATAAGCATGTTATGCCGGTTGCTTGCCTGATCGAAAAGTATCGTCTAATTCGGAACCAAAATCAGATTTTCGAGGAAATGACGAACCAGGGGTTTGACCCACGGGAAACAGTGATACTCGAGACAAGACCTGCCCTTGAGCCATCGAAGTCAAAGGAAAAGGGCTCAGTCAAAGTAACCCACCAATCAGCTGAAAAAATGGTCATTGAGGCGGACCTCCCCAGTCCAAAGATATTGCTCATCACGGATTCTTACAGTAAGGGGTGGCGGGCTCGTGCCCTACCCGGAAGCACTCAACAATTGTATCAAGTTATGCCTGCAAATTATGTTTTACGTGCAATTCCGCTTCGGGAGGGATATCATCACATTTCTTTAGAATACGAACCTCCTGGCTTTATGATAGGGAAATGGATTTCCGTTATTTCGGGAGTAATTTATCTATTTGTTATTTCATGGTGTTTGTGGCGGTGCGGGATTTTCTCATTTAGAGCTAAAAAGTGATGCGGGGAAGAGGGTGTTGTTGGCCGCACTCTGAATTGCCGTCGTGACTGCTTCCCTAATCTTCATGCCTTTTCCTGACGGGATCGGGATTTTGTGATGTTGCCTGCAGACACTTTATTCATGAGGTAAGTCTCCTCCCAAACGTTCGAGCCTGAAGTATCATTTATAGGCCTCTGGTTTAGCAATACCTGGGGTTCTGCCCATATGCTGGTACACGCGCATGAGACTCGTGTGCGCCGACCTATGGCCTGGATTTATGCGAAGCACCTCCGAGAAATGTTTGATGGCTCCCTGGAAATTCTTCTGCCGAGCATATAGGACGGCAAGATTGTAATGGACCTGCAAAAAATCAGGTCTCAGGTTTACGGCCGTCAGATAGTGATGAATGGCCTCCTTCAATCTCCCTTGGTCAGCCAGGGCCGTGCCGTAATTATAATATACCTCGACAGCCTTCGGGTTGACCCGCAGGGCCTCTTCAAAATGCCGAAACGCCTCGTTGACATGTCCCTGGTCATAAAGGACATTGGCAAGATTGCTGTGCGCCTTGGGATAGTCCGGCCGAATCTCCAACGCCTTCCTAAAATGCCTGATGGCCTGCTCCAATTGGCCTTTCTGCGCAAGGTCGGCGCCCAGGATATCGTAGGCCATCCAGCACTCCGGGTTATTCCTGAGAGTATCCTTCCAAAGGGTTTCGGCCTGGGCAAATGTCTCCGCCCGCTTCCACGAGAGTACTGAAAGGATGCAAATCAGAATCACTGTCGCGCTTATGGCCACCCGGCGGCGCCTTTTTTCCCAGACCTTATATTTACAGGCAATCAGTCCGACAATCAAGGCGATGATCCCGATAATGGAGGTGTATTGCCAATGATCGGCCACCAGGGAATATTTCATAAAGTAGATATTGAAAAAGCCCAAGACCGGAAAAAGAGTTATGATAAAATATCCCGAACCGAGCAGGAACGGCCTTCCCCATGTTCTCCTGTAGTAATAGAATGCCCCCATAAGGCCTGCCAGACAGAGTAACGGCAGAAAACTGATCAGCGATAGC
>Ga0068714_10002366_pt1 | contig 24537 bp, 19 predicted proteins | sample MTBNYHSulfiMetaG_FD_62988 | JGI IMG/M metagenome (GOLD analysis project Ga0068714, IMG submission 62988) | Enrichment culture microbial communities from rom New York Harbor, USA that are MTBE-degrading - MTBE-NYH (New York Harbor Sulfidogenic)... | ecosystem: Environmental > Aquatic > Marine >... | reverse complement strand
CTTTCAACGGTTTATCGGATTCCTTGGTATAATGTTCCGGGAATGCAGGATAGTATTAGGACAGTTCATTGAATTTCAAGGTTCTCAAAAAAACGGAGACCAGCTTTGTCCAATACGCCCCCTGAATACGTTACGTTTACTGGGTCAGGTCCAATCTTTTCTCTGAAGCCAGAACTTCATGCGCTTTACTCCCCAGCTGGGGTGCTTCGTGTACTGCCTGTCCATAAGATCCATCAAATACAGGTTCTCACACGTTTCTTCGCCATTTCCTTTTCTCTTTACGTAGATGCCGGAGCGGTTTAGTCCCAAAAGCTCGCACTGCCGACGCATGGAGAGTTTTACTTCTCCGGGTTCCAGGGCATCTCTGAGCTTTGAGACGGATTTAACAGAGCTCCTCAGATTTTTTTTTCAACCAGTCGACCTCGTATTTCAACTGGCCGATCTGGCGGTAAAGTTCCGATTCTCGCTTCTTCAGGGTCTCCGTTTCGTCATCCTTTTTCTTCGAGAAAACCTCGGGGAGATTCTTGAGGAAGGTCTTCTTCCATTGGGTTATCTGGTTTGGATGAATGCCGTATTTAGAGCCTATTTCCGCCAGTGTGCCCTGTTCCCGAAGAGCCTCAAGTACTACTTTGGCCTTGAATGCCGCATCGTATCTCTTTCTCATGGCTGTATCTGTGCCCTCCCCGAATTTGTTCCACCGGGGTTATCCTATCACCTTAGACCCTGGTCCAGTTTTCGGGGAGTAGCTCAGTTCTCCTATTATTCCCTCCACCCAGGAGAATACGCCTGTGTTTTCCTGTTATTACAGTTTTGTTAATTGCATAGATCTTGACACCTTTTGGGACTCTTAATTGATTCCAAAAAACAATGAGGCCATTTGACAAAAAAAATATAAGTATTAGACTATTTAATAGCTCATCTACCATATACCGTAAGGTAGGCAGAAGGAGTATCGATGCCGTTCCTCAACAAATGGGAGCGGCATCATTCATGTAGTTCTTCCATACCATTTTTGATATTCCTCCACCAATTTCCCCTCTCTATGTTTTTCAAAAACTGGGTAAGCAGTGTGAAGAAGACCGTAGTCTTTGTACTTTCTTATCAATACAAACAGCTTGGCTTCTCTAGAAAAAATACAAATGTTGTTGTATCTGCCTCTTTGATTTTCCCAAACCATAACCGATTTGTCTTGGTGGAGATCAATAAGAATACGAATCCATGGCATTCTTTGACAACGCCAATAATCCAACTGCCTTCTTTGGATTGGCCCTTCTGTTATCAAATGCCAAAATCTCTCTCTTTTTCCATCCACTTCTGTTTTTTCTACGCCAACAAATCGTCCACAAATCATCGTACGGTCAAAAACAAAATCCTGAAGAAAAATTCTATATAATCGATCAATGTAAGTATTATCATCCTCATTTATGTCCTGGAAAAAAAGAGGGAGGTTAGCAATAAGATTAGACATCTTTAACACTCCATTGCTCGCCAAACTAATATATTGAACTTAAAATCTTGATATAAAGTTGTTTTCGTTAATTGCTTACCCGATCTTTTTTTTATGCGCCCGATCAACTTGTTCTTTGCATCGTTGGTGTCGAGATTTCTGTGAACATAAGACAGTGCACCAATAAAAAGATCGCACAATTGCATAATATCTAACTCATTGGATCTAGCTTGTTGGATTTTTCCTATGATACGTTTGTCAAAGTCGTACATCGAATTACACAAACATTCTCTTAGCTTTTCCACCTTCTGCTTACTTTTAGTATCCTTAATGTCCAAAAAAATATTGTAAGTATTAGAAGGTTTTAAAATAACTTTCAACATTTCAAAATACATCTTGTAATACCAATCATCATGGGTTTGAGAGAAAAGCTGATGGTTTAATTTTCCTTTGTCAGTGATAACCACAGCCCGGAAATTTAAATGGTCGCAATCGAAAAAGAAGTCCACTAAGTCCATGTAGAACAAGATTTTTCCTTTAGATACTTTTGTCCATTTAACCTCGAAATTGCTACTGAGCCTATTTACACCATGTTTTTCTTTTATCTCTTTAATTCTTAGAGAGATTTCCCTTTTTTTATCCTCAGGACAAAAAACAGCGCCAATAACCATTGCCTTCTGGCAATCGTTCTCTAAATGACAACTCTCATCACAATAGATATTAACAATTTGTGTCATAAGACAACTCTACCTCCAAAAAGAAAATCAATTTTGTGCTAATTGATTTTAAATACCAATCGTGTAACGCATGAAATGCATATGTCATTACCGGTTCTCGGCCTTCTTTCATTAAACCACTTACAAGCCATTCTAATTCACAGATTTTTCAAAGATTCTATTAAGATTATGGTTTATCCCCCCCTCTGAATTAACCGGGACTGTTCTCTTATCGCAAACAACCACTCCGGAAAGGGAAAACCTTAAATAACAATAAGGTTAATGCATGTCAAACTTCCTATGTAAGCCATCCCTTTTATCAGGAAGTTAACGTTTTCAGAGATTTCAAACGCAAACATATTTCTAAGAATTTACAACTAACTGAGAAATCCTCTTTTGTGCTTCCAATACCCTATCCTGGGCCCAATACCTTGTTTTCAGGGTCGAAGGGGCTACATTTGTTTTCTCTAACGGAAAACCTAAAATCTTTATCAAAACTCTTTCCAAAACAAAAATCAAATTATCGGTTGCTATTACCAACGGCTCCAAACAATCGTGAGGCAAACAGCCGCCATGCATCAAGAAGCTCCTTATTTCGTAAAGACCTGCTATGTTATTTTTTTTAAAAAAAGGCCAAAGATCAAGCAAATCAATATCATAATGTTTGCATAGTTCTATAAACGATGTTTGAAAAGGAACTCGATTAAGTTCATCAATTTTTTTGTAGACTTCACTTCTTTGTTTGTTGTTCAATAAGTCTCCCGTGATTTGGCTAAGCCCTGTTTTTATTCTTTTTTTGAGATGTTTCCATTGTTGGCGATCTTGAATAATTAACTCCGAAGATCTCTCTCTCCTGAAAGCAGATATTATTGATTCCAAAGCTGTAAATAGCGAATAAAAGGACTCTTCTATCACTCTATTATGCCCAGGAACCAACGAATAAATGGCTCTGCGTATCACCATATTATCCGGATGTTTAAGAAAACTACCATAACAAGTTCTTAAAAAAACTGGGAAATGCTCCGGGAGGACTATCGCTTCAGGAAAATCAAGTTCGCGAATTGTTGAGGGAAAGGAGGTGTCACCCCTGTAATAATCCATAATACTTTTGTTATCGATAGCCCTCCAACCAGTACATACTGTTCTTGTAAGTGATCCAAGAGAAGCAATCATTAGGAAATCGTCAATGTCTGGAAGTATTTCTTTACAAAAAAAATCAACATCCTCAGATGGAATTTTCTGTTCAGTTACTCCAACTAAATGGGATCGTTGTTGCATTTCTCCTTCTGATGTTTCTTTAGTTCGAAAACGTTTGTCGAACGTCAGAGTGATCCCTTTGTTGAGCTGATAAGTTTTATTGTTTATTCTCTTATTTGAAAGATTCCCAGAATGGTCGTCAATATATCGAACCATCGGAGGATTCAACATTCGGTTTGGGGAAATCCAAAGATCGTATTTTGTTTTCCCAATGCTTTTGCCCATTTGATGTGTGTGTTTTACCCTGAGATGATTTGGAATCCCGGTAATTCGGCCCCATTGCCATCCACCGCCATAATCAACTGAACCATCTTCACTTACGAAAACGCTAGGGGAATAAAATGAGATAAAGGGTTTATTTCCAAGGCCAGATATCTGCGCTTCGAAAGAGAATTCTATAGTTTCATTCATCCACTTACTCTGATTTCCCGTGGGGAAAAACTCCAATTTGGGTTTGTCAACAACACCCACTGGAAGGTAAACGCTGCAAAGGACATCATTTAATTTTTGGTCTTCATAAGAAATGGTTGCTCTAACGTTGTAAACTTCAAAATCCTGGTTTTCTTGCCTCATAATCAAACAAGCCTCCATCCAATCCTGTATCTCCCAACCTTTTCCCAAATTTCTATTTTTTGGAAGAATTATTCCAATAGCAAAGGAACAGATTATTTCTTCCCCATAAGTCAATCCTTTCATTCTTCCAGACTTATCGTAATAAAAATTCAGGTGAGGAAAGACTCTCACATCATTCCACAGTTGCTCAAGGTTGTTTAGCGACTAAAAGGGGACAGAATCAATCTTCTCAATCGAGCGCTATAATCCAGGGACCTCCCACCTCGGGTCGTTAAGTGCAGCATCGATCTCGTTCCCAAGGAGACGTGCTTCCCTGTGGCCCCGGTCAATTCTCTGGATTTGCTCTCTTAGTCTGTTGATAGTGGGGATGTCCCAATCGGGGTATCCACCCAGTTTTTCGAAACATTTCTTAAGCCGGGCCGATCTCGGGCCGCCCTTTTCCATTTCCTTGTAGAAAAGACCGTTTATACCTTCTACAGAGCGAAGGTTGGGATCCAGGCTCAGCAGGAATCGGCCAAGCTCCATTTTTAGCCTCATGGTACAGGCATCTTTCTGAGCCTTCAGGTCAGAGATCCTTCTCTCTTCCGCAATGGAAGAAATATTTTCAACCATTTCCCAGACCTCCGCCTGGATCTCTGAGAGATCTATTGTGGCAGGACCGCTTCCATCCCATGCTTCCAATAGATTGTTGAGTTCCTCCAGATTCCTGACTGGCATAACATGCCCGTCCCCATCTATCCAGAACATTGACGCTCTCTTGAAAGGTCCCTTCTCGAAGGAAATGCACGTAAGGGGGAGATTTCCGTCTGGATAAAGATATTGATGCAAACCTTTAAGAAAGTTGTCAGTAGGAGAGAGTGGGTGCAATCTGTCATCAGCCTCCAGTGCCTCAAGGCCAGTGGCGTATTCTCTTCTGGTCCCGTCCGGGAGCCTAAGGCTCAACTTATCCAGCCGGGTAGAAACGGATATCCCGGAGACGTTATCCAGGGCTCGCAGGGCATCAACAAGGTTTTCTCTCTTAATTGGTGATTGCTCTGATACAACAACCTCTGGATCTGAAAGCCGGTAGGTCTCTGCTGCCAGGAAATCAGTCGCAATCCGCTCCGCCTCTAGGGTAAGGTCGATAAGGTCCTCCTCGGTCTGCCCCAGAAGGATCTTCTGCGCCTTGGCAAGTACTGGCTGCATGGGACCCACGAAGTGTTCGAAGAGGCGACATCTCTCCCTCAACACTTTGTAGACTCTGTCGTCAATGCTGTCACGCAGGAACATATTGATAACCTTAACTTCCGGCCAACTCTGACCGATCCTGTCAATACGTCCTATCCGTTGCTCAACTTTGCTCGGATTCCATGGCAGGTCATAGTTGATTACAGCGCCTGCCTTTTGCAGGTTCAGCCCCTCGCTGGCGGCATCGGTACACAAAAGTACTCTCAGTTCTCCATTCTGCAGGGAGGATGTTATCGCATCCTTGGTCACTGAAACCCATCTTTTCCCGTCCCAGCGCTCTCCTCCCCTGCCGCAGAATGTGGCCAGTTCCTTCCCGTAAAGCGGACTAAGCCAATCCTTGAGGAAATCCATAGTATCGGTGTATTCGGTGAAAACGAGCACAGATCTGCCTTCATCCTGGAGCCTTCTCAATTCTTCGGTAAAACGGTCCCGCTTTGTGTCGATGCCGGGGAGTTCCCTGATCTCGGACAACAGGAACTCGACCTGCTGTAACTCCTGGGCGGCAACAACCGGATCTTCGGGGAAAGCAGACGAAATCTTCCCACCTTCGGCAATGCCCTCAACTTCTTCCAGATCTAGCCAATCGAGGCTTTCGTCTTCGAGATAGGGATCCCAGGACCCTCTTTCTATTACCTGGCGAAGCCCCTCTTTTCTTCTCAGGAGACTCTTCTCAAGGGCGAAGAGGGAACTTGTACATCGCCTTCGGTAGACTGTCATTACGAAACCCTTGCCCCGCTTCTCCCTCTCCAGTGCCTGGAACCTGCTGTCTATATAGTCTTTAATGGCGTTATAGACACGACCCTCCCTGGCATCTTCATACCTGTAACGGATGTCCTGCACTATTCTCCTGGGCGGGGCCGCCTCGAGAAGGCCATCCCTGTAGTATTTCTGCAGGGTCTCCTTTCCGTTACGCAACATCCTTCTACCAAGCGGGGAGGCCTTTCTCATCCAGCTGGCGTATCCCCTCATACCTCTCTCGTCGGCAAAGATCAACCTGTCAATAAAATCCTCTTCCCTTTCAGGGATAGGCCCTTCGGGTGATATGGGTAGATCGGGATCCAGCATCACTGTCCTGTATAAAAACTTGAGGTCCAGCTGGGAAGGTTCCTGTGATCCCTCCAGATTCTGTATTACCGAGTAGTATTTCCGCACAATGTCGAACTCGGCGAGCCATGCCCCTCCTACACCGAGACAACTCAACAGGTCCCAGGGCTCCCAGGGGTGGGTCTGCATGGGGGTGGCGCTGAGGAACATGTAACTGGCGGTCTTTCCCCGTAACTGCAATCTCCTGACCAGGTCAAGAAGAAGGGTCCCTGTGTTGAACTCACCCTCCTCCTGTTTTTTTCTTCTCGCCGCGTGGGCTTCGTCAAGGATAACCAGATCCCAGGAGGGGCCATCAAGGAGCAACACCTGGTTGGCCTCTATCCTTGCCAGTTCGCGACTTATTAGTAGCATGGGTTCCTCAAGGGCCTCGCTAAAACCCGAAACAGCCCTGGAGCTTCCATCGGGCCAGACGATGCGCTGGGACTCGAATCTAGGCGCGAGGATGTTGCCCTTTTCCCGCAACTCGGCCTGCCACTGAAGGACAAGCCCTGCAGGCAGCAGGAAGAGAACACGCCTGACTCCGCGACCCGCCAAAAGGCGTCTGAGTGCAGCTATCGCCTCAATGGTCTTACCCATCCCGACCTCGTCACAAAGAAGTTCCCCCTTGGGCCAGGCTGATAAGACCTCCTGCACCACAGCTCTCTGGTGGGGCCAAAGGGATACGTTCATTGTGGCGTCACAGGCCGTTTCCCCGTTTTGCATGTAGGGCGATTCGACGATGAATTGCCATTGCATCGCCAATTTTTTCCTCTTGAGATCATCTGAAGTATCCTCCGGAGGAAGCGGTTCTTCCAGGGGAGGCTTATCGGGGGCGTATGATATTATGCCCTGCCTGATGGCTTCCGGCAGCCTTACGACTCTTACATCCGGGTGGCTGCCCTCCCAAAGCCTTTCGAACTCTTCGGCAAATTCCTGGTATCTTTCCTGATCATCCCAGGATCCCGATACCTCCAGGTGTTCATAGTTGGCTGTCAGCCCCGACCTTGATTCGTTCCCGCTTCCGCTGAAAACAAGAGCGTTGCCGTTCTCATCATAGAAGAGGCCAAATTTGGCGTGGAGTATTCCCTCTCCGTGCCTTAAAATACCAACCCTGATCTCTACCAGTTCCCTTGATACCAACCAGGCGAGCATCTCAAGGCGGGCTTTCTCTAGAGCGGACTCCGGTGATGCAAACCTATTCATCAGAACCTTCTCAAGCGCTGCTGAATCGGGAGTATCTGACAAAGCCCCCACGTCTTCCCTGGTAAGCTGTTCGTTCACCAGAAGGCGGACAGCAGGTCTGGGCAGAGAATTACCATCCGTTGCAAAACGTCTGATGAGGCCGGAAAAACCACGGGCAGCAGTCGAGAGGACAGAACTGGAGAAGTAGGCACAGCAACGGTCATACCGCAACGACCGCTGAAGGGCCGGAACATACAGATCCTCAAGCAGCCTGGGGTCAGGCCCTCTCAGAAAACGGGGCCATATTCTGGAGGTAAAATCGCTTTCGGGCAGAGCAGAAGATCCTGCCCGCCATGGGCTTTGTTCTTCCGGCATCAGATTACACCTCCATGCCGTTTGTCATACCCTTGCAAGAACTAATCCGATCCTTCTTCCTCCGACTCTTCCTCATCTTCAAGAGACAGATACCTCTGCGGTTCAGCGGTCTCTTCCCATTCTGGCGGAACGATCCCGAAAAGGGGCTCCAGCATGGAGTGCCAAGCCCTGAATTCAGGATAGAGAGCAGCTGCGCTCTGTTTGCCCCTGTCGAACCACAGCGCGGGCGGCGCGGCTTTGAGGAGGGCGTCCATCAAACGGGAGACGGCGGAGCCATCTTTCCAGCCTTGCCTTCTCGCCAGGGCGCTGGCTGCCCCGATCCCGGCGGAACCTCCACCTGCTTCAAGATATGCCAGGGCCAGTGCGTGGCATCCATCCATGGCCGTCCTGAAAGAATCGTCCTGGGGGTGAACCTTCAGAGAAACCCCTCTGCGACCCCTGCCGCCTCCCGAACTGCCCTCCAGGAGCAACTGCTCTGCCTGTTGGGCGTTCAGAGGCCTTTCCCTACGGCGTTCCCCAGCCGAGAGGATCTTTATATTGTCCCCGGACTTCACGACCAGGCCGGCTGCTACGAGTTTGTCTATCTCCATTCCTACCGCATTCCCCAACAACTTGGCCTCGTTGAAGCGAAATTCGGCCGCCCTCAGGACATCCCAGCAGAGAAGAGCGAAACGTCCTTCCGGCTCAACTCCTTCGAGGCCTCTCTTGGCTAGCTTCTCCACCCTCCAGGCACTGACCGCATCGGAGGCGATCCTGATAGCCTCTCCCACGCGAACCCTTTCGCCCGTATCGGTTTTTACCTCGTCGTATCTGCTGAAAGCTCTCATCGCTGGCCCAAAAGTCCCAACCAGCTGGTCGACGGGGTTGAGTCCCTCTGCCTCGAGACGTTTAGCGGCTTCAGTGGCGTTATAGTTAATAGCCTCGATCATGGTCCTGTCGAAGTAGCCCGTTCCTGCAGCATCCGGCCGTTTTCGTGCGACCAGTATGACCGTGCTCTGGGCGGCGTTCTTTTTGGCCTGGTGGAGGCTGTGCTCGCTCTCGGTCTTGATGGGCCAGGTTGCGGTAACTATGAACCCGGCAGATATAAGGCTTGCAAAGAGCGACTCCCAGGCCTCCTGCTTCTTGTGGGTGAACATCACCGAAAGGACCCCGTCATCCTTAAGGATCCTGCGAATCTCCTTGAAACTCGATGTCATCTGCTTCTCGTACTCTGCGTAGGCGGAATCTTTGGCCTTTACTCCGGACAAATCCGGAAGGGATGCACGCACACGGGCCTCGTTAACCACCATCTCCATGGTGTTGGGCGACAGGGGGGTCATGTACCACTCTGGGTAAATGTCCCCGACGGTGCGCTTGAGCCATACGTAGAAAAAGTCCGCCAGTTCGCTATATTGAACGTTGTCTGCGTAGGGGGGGTCCACAACCACCGCCGTAACGGAACGGTCGGGGATCGTGAAAAGATCCGAAGCGGAACCCTGCATTATCTCTACCGGTCTCGCATCAGGGTTTTTGGGGAGCCTGCACATATCCCGATAGGCTTCAAGGCTGTTCATGATCGCCCAATCTAGCCCTGAACCCGCGTTGCAGGGTGCCATTTCTGCATTGGTACTTTTAAAAGAAAAATCATGCCTCTGGAATAAATGCTTAGCAATCCCCCGAGAAGATTCCCAAGTCGTAAGTAAGTTATTGTAATCAAGAAACTTATCTATTCCAAAAGCCAGCAATGAAATTACAGCATTTCCCTTCTCTTCTCCCTCGCTTTTGCGGATCTCCTGTTTGAGTTTCTGGAGTTCCTCAACAAGCACTCCGAAACAGAGGAGTTGCCTTGGGGAGAACATGTCGGCCCATTTAGGCATTCCGTAAATCCTGGGACGAGGGTCAGTCGTCACATCCGGATACAATTCTGTGGGTATTATGTTCCTCCGCTCCCACTCGGGGCGAAGATTATTCAGTTCCTCCTCAGCCAATACTATTGATTTCAAATCCTCTTCGCAAGGCGGTCGAAAGATCAGTTCGCCCGGACCCTTTTTGACGGCAACAGCGTAGAGAGCGCTCCCCATCTTTCCTTGTTGTGCCATGGCCTTGATGTATTCGGAGTCCATCTGGCTTCCAGTAAAGAGAGACACTCCCTTGCCGTGGCTGTATGTGGGAGCTGGGAGTACAACGCCCTTACCCAAGGGAAGAACTTCAATGGGCCATTGTCCGGTTTCTTTGTCCGGCCTGGGGAAAGCGGCCCATCTCGTCCCGCTTTTCGGCTTCAACAGGTGCCAGTCGGGAACCAGCGGCGTTGGATGCCCTGTGTCGGGGCAAGGAACAGTCCGGGCAAAAATATATGCTTGGACCGATCCGTCTGAGTGTTTTGGATAAAACTTATCAAGCCTTGCAGAAATGGTTTTCATCCAGACGGTTTTCCAATGCCGGACCTGTTCAAAAAGGCCTTCTCCGAAAGAGAAGGGGTACTCATCTGACGCTTTGAGGATCGTGCATGCGACCGGGTTGTATTCATTGGCTATTGTCTTTATCCCAAGCCGGGCTGATTCAAAGGGTATGGATCCACCCCCGGCCATAGGGTCCATTACTACGATCTTATCTCCCCATAAATCATGCATGGATTTAAAAGCAGATAAAGCTTCATTTTCAGGGATAGGTCCCTTGAAAGCCCTGTCGCATCCGAAACCGCCATCAACCCTGGCGCCGGTGTCCATTAGCTGTCTAATGGACACAATCTCGACTCCGGGTCTTCCGAACCCCAGCAATCTTTCAAATACGTCTCTGGGAAAATCGGCCGGCAAAAGGGACGCAAGCACCGCAGCCCTGCTCACTGTCAGGGGGCGCCTTGCCCACCAGACATGTAGAAAGGTATTAGGAGCCAAGGCGCTTGCGCTTCCCCTTTCCCTCATACACTCCACTCCAATTGCTGCAGCGGGGAGCCACTCCTCTATAAGAACCCTTGGATGATCTTTCCCAGGCACGATGGACACCATCCCCTTCGATTCGAGATGTATCTATTGCCGTTTCAATCCTGCCTTCCCACGGCTCCCACAAGTATTCGCAGGGCTCTGATAGGGCGGGAGGTCTGGCTGTTCCAGATCTTCCCCAACCACCAGGCCGCCTCGGATCCATCGGTGTGCTGCAGATTGATGGCTGCCCGGTAGATTTTTTCGGGATCGGCCAGGCCCGAGGATACGAATCCGAAACAGGCTATCCTGGCACCCCAGTCAGCATCAAGGGACTGGTGATGGCCGTTGGACACAACAGTATTACTGTTTCCGCGGATGTCCTTTACGGCGGCATTGAAGAGCCCCCTACCGGCTGCAAGGGCCTGGGGCGACACAGCAACGATCCTCTGGAGGGTCTCCCTGGATCGCTTGTCCAGCATCCGGCGGTAGATTATCGCGGCTTCTCCGCCCTTCCTGAACGTGATGCGGAATGAGAAAGGTGCATTTTTTAGTTCTATCATTGTGCGGCCTCCATGGGCCCGAATACTGCCTCTCCGGAGATGTTCTCAATATCCTGTTCTTTAATAGTCTTGAGCATTGCCTCAATCCTCTCCTGTGCTCCTTCGCAACCCGTTTCCGCGAAAGTAAGGTTCATCTTTGCTTCGTAAGTTTCAACATTCTCTATTGCGCTGTATAGTGTCTTGGCAACGACAAAGGGCTGGACAGGGCTGTTGGCCTTGAAGCCGGAGACCTTGTAGTTGGCCTGCCCTCCACCCCTGAGCCGGCCTGAGATGTTCACAGTCATCAAAGCCTCTCTGGCCCCAAAGGGCTGTCCCAGGGCTGCCAGCCTGAGCGATGCATCGGGGTGCATGGCCTTAAGGTTGAGAGTCAAAAGAGGTCGCCGCACAGATTCCTGGATCATCAGATCCCACTCTGTAACGGTGGTGTTCCCGTCTCCACGGTCTGGATGAAAAGAAGGTGGCGGAGGAGGTGTATCAGGAGGGCCGTCAGGCCTCTGGTCCTCTTTCAGCCAATCCGATGAGCATTCGCTTGTGGGGAGAGCGACCAGGGTTTCATCATCCAAATCAGGGAGGGGTATTCTGCCCCCATGAGGGGAACTCCTCCTTTCCCCAAGCGGGCCTGAGATCTTTTGTTCTGCAGTCCATACGGTGCCGTCGCTCATATCCTTTACAAGGATCCTTCCCTGCTGAATAGACCTTTGGAGGGTCCTGCGGACAAAACCCTTCTCCGGGATCAAGCGCATGTTCGGAGCCGCGTAGAGTCTTTCCATTACTGAACTCGACTTCCATGCCCCCTTCACTTCCAGGGAGGGGGTGGCCCCCTTGAGCAGGTCCACGAACCTGTTGGGATCCAGGGAGTCGCTGTCCTTATATATCAGTTGATTTGCCTCCAAAAACTTATGAAGGGATTCCTGACCCTTCGGCTGAGCCAGGGCGGTCTCCTCGGGGAACTGGAAATGTTCGTATAGTTTCCCCCTTTCGCCATCGGCCATGACAACCACATCGTAGGCCCTGAAAGCCTGGATCTTCAGTTGCTTCTCAAGGGCTGGTTTGATACGGGCTATCTGCTGTCTTACAATCTTCCCCGATTCTCCCTGGTTTTCGTTATCTATCCTTTCAGTTGCGATCAGCTTCTTTGCCCGGTCCAGGGCGTCGGCAAAAGAGGACGGGCTAGGGGCAATGGCAATGATCGCATTCCGAAAGCGCCTTGGCATCGGGGCCTCAACATTCGCATCATCAGAAAAGGAACACACTCTTCCCGCAGAGGAAGGATCCAGACAGAGGGCAAGCTGCAGATCAGCCACATCCTGGACCGCCCGGGGAGAGGTAGGCCACGGAATCATTTTGAACCTCGGGCCCTGGAAATACCTCTGCACAAGGCTCTGTACCTTCAGGCTTGCGTCTGCATCGGGGATCCTCGCTTTGAGCTCCTCGATCTGTTTGATGACGTTGGGCTCGTATCTGAACTGCCACCCTCTCTCGCCCGGCATGGGGTAGGTGTGCCAGCATGCTGACAGTAATCTCTCCAATGCTTCTGATGGTTCCGGTCCCGCATCCTGGAGCCGGAGAACAGACAGGGTCAGCTCCGCTACATCCAGGCCGCTCCTGCTTTCAAGGGGCAGGCTTTCAAGCAGCAGCGCTCCGGCGACTCTACGGTGCAATCCGTTCGGATCCGTTCCGTCCAGGTTTGAGGCATGGTTCCCTATGTCGGCAGTGACGGCAGAACTGAAAGGATCCCTTTCGAGGCGATGCAGGAGTTCTCCCTGGATGGCGCTGTCCATCCAGTCGATATCTCCTGCTGTGATAATGTCGGGGTTCCAACCGTGCTCCCATACGTTGCGGATGATCCTTGCAAAAAGACGAAGGACGCCCCTGCTCTTCTGGAAAGCGGGCATGCTGCCCAACCGCCCCTGCGCCGTAAGCAGAAGTCTGGGGTGAAAGGGATAACTTTTTGCAAAGCCATCCCGGTATTGCGGGGTGCAATATTCTCCGGAGAGGATCTCAGGATACTCGTCAGATACCCTTTTATAGAGATCGGAGTATCTTTGAGCGACAATACCTGCGGCAGAAGCATCGACAGACTTGAAAAGGCGCCTTGCGATAACCTGGGCCGTTTCGTCCCCGATGGGATCATAATCTGTCGCAGAACGGCTCAAGACTTCGTCGAGCCGGGTGGTTGTCTGCGGCAATATCTGGTGTATACGGCCCGCTTCTATGGAGTAGGCAGACTGCCCGGCCGTATCCGTAACCACAAGCACGGTCTGGGGCCGACTCTGCACGATCGAAGCCAGCGAGTTGATATATCCCAGGAGGTTCCCTTCTCCCTGTTCGCTTAACTTGGCCATGTAGATGACAAGCTCATCCAGCAGGATCAGGAGAGGACCATCGGGAAGGACCGATTTTATCAATGCGTTGCTGGGCGAAGCGTTAATGTCATCCGCCGCCCCAAGTCTGTCCAAGCCTCCCACACCACCGAGCTGCCAGAACATTTCGCCCCACAGGCTTCGGACCTGCTCCCCTCCGTGTTCCTGGAAGATCGGAACTCCTGCCTTACCCGCATCGATACCGATCACTGTAACTTTCTCCGGTCGCATATCAGGCGGCAACAGTTCGCTCCCCAGGTCGGGGTTGTCGATACTTTTAGCAAGATGCCATAAGGCCATGAGGGTATGGGTTTTGCCTCCCCCAAAACCTGTGCTGAGTCGGTAGACGGCCCCGCCCTCAGTGGGATCGGATAACCTTCTAAATACCTTATTTACAATATTCTTAAGCTCTCTGGCAGGGTGGGTATTAGCGAAGAAAGTGGCAGGATTTCTATAGACCTCCGGGGCACCATCTGAAACAAGATCTCCAAAATCGGCTGCGAAGATGGCATCGTTTATCTCCCCCCGAAGCACATCCTCTCTGGGTACACAAAAATCCCTTACTCCCATGGTTTCACCCCTCAATCTTTTCTCCCTTTGCGGGGGCGAATCAGACAATACCAGCTAGGTATTCCCTATTAAAAAATGGTGGAAATACCTGGCGATATGATACCACGTGATATAGAGGTTATCCAATGCCCTATCTCGACATTTGCCCTTCCTTCATTATCCGCAAGTCGTTGATATTGCCCTACGGAAAACGGACCGGCCCTGAAAAAGACACAGGTACCCAAATGGGAACAGATTCCTGGATGGGTACAGGTTAGAGGTAGGAAATGACTGGTAGCGGAAAACGCGAGGTACGGGGATCGAAATAATTGGCAACAAGGACAGAACATGTTTCAAAATGATAGGTTTATAAATAGTTCAGATTTGTCCAAAATAGCTTTTTGTAAAAATTAAAAGTGCCTCCCGCAACCTTGGGATATCATTGGTTTGCCCAACGCAACAAAACCCCAGGAGGAGGAGGCAAACCAATGCTAAAGGTTGCAAGCCTGTTCAGTCAAATACTGAAAACGAATTAGCAGAAAATCGAATTAGCATGAAATATTGGATCCCTGTATTCAAGACTCCGGAGGTTTTCCTTTTCCTAAACCTTCTGCTTCAACCAACTTTTCACCCTATTCCTCATTTCTGCAGGTGAGATGTCCGTCTTCATCGATGGATCCCCCATTCGAGAAAACATTTTTCGGACAAAGGATTCGACTCTGTTTGCTCTCTCTCTGGCCTCTTCCAGGATGGAAGTGCGCAAGGTTACCTTAATTTCTCTCATACCGATTCTACCCGATAATCCCGGGGGAATGGCCCTTCGATAGTGGTATATTGTTCCAATTCTGACAAGGTGACTCGGAGTTTTGCCGGATTTTCCCATTTTGTACAACTCCTTTGTACAAAACCTCCGGCGGCTTCAAAATTCATCCAGTTAAAGAGCATAAAAAAGCAGTCCCTGGAAGGATTTCCAAGGACTGCTTCGGGGTTTCCTGGTGGAGGTTGGGGGATTCGAACCCCCGACCCCTTGCATGCCATGCAAGTGCTCTCCCGCTGAGCTAAACCCCCTTCAAGTGACGGCGCTCATTATACGAAGCGACAGCCCAAGTGTCAACAATTCTGTAACTCGCAACTCGTAACTCGTGACTCGTGACTCGGAAGGACAAGACCAATACCCTGAACATAGGGTTCCGGGGTTCCGATTTTTACCAGTCACGATTCACGATTCACAAGGTGCCCCAAGGGCAGCGACAGGGCGCGCCCCTCGTTAAAGCACCTCCCTCGTTAGTGCACCTCGGGACTATGTCGGGACCAGGTCCTTCAGCTTGACTGGAGGGTACGATTCACGGTTCACGGGTCACGTACTTTACATACGTCACCAGGTCGTCTCCGTCGCGGTAAAAATCCTTGATCCGCCCCACCTCTGAAAAGCCGCAGCCATGGTAAAAGCGGCGTTGGTGATCATATTCACTCCTGCCGGAAGTCTCCAGGCGGAGGATGCAGCCTCCTGACTCGGCGCTGGCTGTATCCTCCACCCTTTCCATCAGATCTTTCCCGAAACCTTTACCCTGGAAGGCGGGGTCCACCGCTATCCAGTAGATGTCGTAACCCTTCTGGGTCATAGGGGTTCTCCCCCAGATCAGGAAACCGGCAAGAGCACCTTCCTTGTGGATCTCCTCGATCCTGTAACCCAGGTCGGGGCTTGACAGGCAATCGCCAAGGACTTCCTCCAATACTAAAAGTTCAGGTCCCGAGAAGGCATTTGTCCTTTTCGCCAGATCCATTGCGGATCTGGCCCTTTGGCAGACCTCTTTTTTCATCATATACCCTCCAGTTCATTGAAGCCTCCACAAGCCGGGCGACCATACCGGGATAGGTGAAACCCCTCCGGGCGCTTTGCCTGACAAAACCGCTGTCGGTATTGATATCCGGGTTCGGATTTACCTCCAGGATGAAAAGTTTGCCGCCTCTTTCCCTCAGGTCCACCCTGAAATATCCGCGGCAGCCCATCACCCTGCCAGCTTCCCTGGAGATACGGCATATCTCGCGTCTCATTCGGGGGTCTATTCCCTCTTCAGGAACAGATTCCGAATTGCGGTACTCATCACTTTCCGGGTCCCACTTGGAGTCATAGCCCAGAAAAGCCCTGTTCTCACGGATATGTTCAAACCGTATGGAAGACACCGCCATAAGGTCATAGGGGTAGGACCCCATGAACCCCGCATTGAACTCCCTTCCGTCAATGTACTCCTCCACAATCAGACCGTCGGGAAAGAGTGCAAGCCTTTCGTCCAGCAGCCGGTATAACCCGTCTTTTGAACGTACCATGGACCTTTCGTCTATCCCGACGCTGCTGTCCTCCATTCTCGGTTTTACGAACAGGGGGAAACGGAGGTCATCGCAAATATTCTGCGGATACCCGGGGAAGACGCACCTGCCTGGTGCGACTGGAAGCCCTCTTGCCGCAAGGGTTCTTCTGGCCAGGTCCTTGTCAAGGCAAAGCGCAAGGGTCCTCGATGGGTTCCCCGTGAAGGGGATCCCCGTGGATTCAAGGATCCCGGCAAATTTGATCTCGAGGTAGGACGCATCGGCGAAACCCTCGAAAAGGTTGAACACGCAGGAAGGCTTCTTCTCCCTTATCTTTCTGGTGATCCTCCCCTTGACCAGGAAATCCTCCCTGGTTATATCAACAGGGCAGGCGGAAAAACCGCTTGAGGTCAGTCCGTCGATCACGCTCTGCCGGCAACGCAGGACATCAAGGACATCCTCCCTGTCGGTCTCTTCCCTCCCTGCCACAACTGCCACGTTGATATCACGCAGCATCACGATGCCTTGCCTTTGTAGAGGTCCTGGGCCATTTGAGCCCCTGCCTCTGGAATGCTTCTTTCAGTATCCCCTTGACAAGGGAAGGGAAAGAGCCGCCGCTCATCCTGTACAGGATCGGGAGATCGCTGTAAGCCTCCGATATTCCCGGAAGCGGGTTTATATCGATAACCTTGGGCACCCCTTCCCTGTCGAGTCGGAAATCAACCCTCGCTATGTCCTTGAGTTCAAGGACGCAAAAGACTTTCAGAGCTTCTCTTCCTACTTTCGAACGGACCTCGGCGTCAATGCTCTCTGGCCCCAGGTAGCGGACCTTCTCCTCCCAGTTCCTCTTGTGATCCAGGGAATAGACCGCCCTGCCTTTTTCCGCCTTCGGATCAATGGCCATCATGCCTATGACCGCCGGATTCCTGTTGCCCATGACCCCTACTGTGATCTCCGAACCAGGGAGAAATTCCTCCACTAGAGCCGGCTGTCTATAGTTTCTCCATATCCTGCGAACCCTTTTGGCAAGATCCACCGGGTTATCCACCACTGAATCAGGAAATACCCCCTTGGAAGAACCTTCCCATCTCGGTTTTACGATGTAAGTCCCGTGTTTTTCGAAAAGACGGATCGCCTCCCCCAGATCCGCGTCGGAGGAGAACATGAAAAGGTCGGGGACAGGTACTCCCCCGCCCGCAAGAACATGATGGGTAAGCCACTTGTCAAGGGTTATGGCAATAGCAGTTGAATCGGAGCCGGAAAAGGGTATCCCGAGGCTCTCGAGAATACAGGGAACCTGTGATTCCCTTCCTCTTGTTGTCCCACGGCCTTCGGCTATGTTGAAAACAAAATCTGGGGGATTCTGGGAGATCCTCTCAAGAAAATGATCATCCTGCTCGTAGTGCCCGGTCTCGAAACCGAGCCTTGAGATCTCCCTCTCGAGGGTTTGCACCGTTTCCAGGCAGTCGTATTCCTCATAACGGTCATCGGGTTCGCCTGGAAGAATATCTTTTTTCTTCAGATTGAACGTGATACCGATCCGCCGGACCGGCCTTGCAGAATTGAAGGATGATCCAGGATCTTCCTTCTTCACATTATTCGCCCCCTGCGTTGATTGATACACCGCCCTTGAGGACAGTGCCGTGACTGGTGATGTGCCCCTTCATCCAGCCGTTCTACAGACTTCACCTCCGTAGATCCGAACCCCGCTTCCCGATACTGCTCCTGACCCTGGCGAACCAGTTTCGGATGACCTTTCAGGGACAGTCAAAGGAATATCGGGCTGTCTTAAAAGCCATCCTGAGGAAAGACGCCCGGGGGCCTTTTCGGGGCTTTCTGGCGCCCTCCCTGGGGCAATAACGGTCATGGGGTTCTTGATGACATGTATTCTTTTGCGGATTATACATCTCCTTTTATAGAATACAATAGGTACAGCAGATCGATCTTTCGGTTTCAGAAAACACTTCGCAAACCTGGATAGGGGGGAGGCGAAATGGCTGCCATTATGTCTTCGAGAAGAACGGTTTTGGCCCTGTTTGCAGCCGCGTTCCTGTTATTACCGGCAGAACCTGTTCCCGCCGTCACAAGGGGTGAGACTATCCACGCAATAGTTACTTCCCTGGGGTTGCCGGAATGGTCGGGGGCAAAACACTTTGCGGACCTGGAGCCGGGGCACCCCTACTGGCGGTCCGTTGAGACAGCATCAGCGCTGGGGATCATCCACCCTTCGGAACGCTTCTACCCCGACATCGAAGCCAGCAGGGCTGAGGCTGTAATGTTCTCGATGCAGGCTATGGGTCTTCGCCATGAGGCATCCATCCTCAACGATCTGGACCCCGTCCCCTGGCCCGGTCTACCCTCGTACATTGTCCCCTACATGACATTGGCTGCCGATCTTCAGCCGCCTCCTCCACCGGAATTCCTGTCCGCCCCCAGGGAACCAATGACACAGCGTGATCTCCAGTCGATGAAAAGCTGGCTCAGGGAATGCACGTACCGCCTGAGATGGTCCAGGGAATTCAAGGGACCCGACTCCGTGCTGACGCTGTTAAGAGAGAATATCGGAAGACCGCCCTCGGAGTGGGGACTTCAATCAAGGGAATTCGGCAGCGAAAAGGAGGCGGCAAGCGCTGCAGAGACCCTGAGGAGGATGGGGCTGTCGGTGATGATCCATGAACTGGAGTGGTCCTGGATAGTGCGTATCGGCCCATTCCAGCACTACATGGAGGCATGGGAGACGATGATAAAGATACCCGCCCCGGAGATGACAGTGGTGCCCTTCACACAAAGCCCAAGCAGGGCCATGTTCGTAGCTGCCCTCCGCTTCGATCCCGCTGCGACTCCCCCCAGGGTAGTACCGGCCGCTTCCATTTCTGGCAAAAGGCTCCCCCTGGACATCATTGCCGATAACTCCGGAGCCGAGGGAGCGATAAACGGTGGATTCTTCAGCGGGTCAAGGATAGTGGGATCCCTTGTGGTCGACTCCAGACCTCTTAGCGGCCCCTACGGGGAAAGGTCGGCTGTTGGATGGAAATCCGATGGTTCAAAGATCCACTTCGGAAGAGGAAAATTCAAAAGCACCCTCTCCCTGGGAAGCCTTACTGTTGCCGTCTCAACGATGAACACCCCGCCTCCACAGGGTGGGGTGGGAATTTTTACCCCCGATGTCTGGAGCTACGTTACGGGAGCTCCAGCGGACGGCTGGGAGGTGACCGTAAAAGGGGACACAGTATCGGGTGTAAGGCATTCCTCTTCATCCAATCATTTCGTAACGAGAGAGGGTTTTCTGATCATTGCCCGGGGACAGGCAGGCAACCTCATGAAGGATATTAAGGAGGGAACTCCCGTTTCAGTCAGGGTTGAATGGACCGATCCAGGGTTCAGGGACCTCGATAACGTCCTGCAGGCCGGTCCCATGCTTTTGAAGAACGGGACGACATCGGCCGACCCTGAGGGTTTCAGCTCCAGGACCCTTTCTGTTCCTCACCCGAGGTCACTGGTAGGAAGCGACGGGGAATACATGTGGTTCGTCGTTATCGACGGGAGGGATCCCTGGCACAGCAACGGGGCAACAATAGGCGAGACCGCCGCAGTGGCAACAAGACTCGGGCTGGTCAATGCTCTTAATCTGGACGGAGGGGGGTCTTCCTCGATCTGGTGGAAGGGAAGGATCGTTACTTCCCCCCCGGGAGGAGTGATCCGTCCTGTTCCTTACGCTCTGGTTTTCTGATCTGAAACCCTGAAACCCTCCTGGGACCGGATCCAGACATCCGTCTGCGGGAAGGGTATGGTGATGCCTTCCTTGTCGAAGGCTTCCTTGAGGCGCAGGCGGTACTCCCTTCCTATGAACCAGTGCTCGCCCGGGAAGGTCCTTATCAAAGCCCGCAAGGATATGGAACTGGCGTCAAAGGAAAGTATCCCCTGGACCTGGGCATCTTCCTTTACCTTGTCAGGGTATTCTCCCTTGATCTCCCTTGCTACCCTTTCCATTACGCCGAGAGCCTTGCGGATGTCCGTTTCGTAAGAAACTCCCACTATAACCTGGGCCTGTGACCAGTACTTCGTTGCGTTGACAAGTTCGGAAATATTGCTGTTGGGGATAATGATGTAGTTGCCGTCAAGGTCTGAAAGATGGGTGGTCCTCAGGGTAAAATTTTCCACGAGCCCGAAATATTCCCCTATCTTCACCACATCACCGACGGCGAAATGCCCTTCAATGACAACAAAGATGCCGTTGAGGAAATCCCGGATAATGTCCTGTGCGGCCAGGGACAGTGCCAGACCGACAATGCCCAGACCCGTCAGTATGGGAACGATATTTATGCCGATGGAACCCAGTAAAGTGAGGAAAGCCAGAGCGCCGAGGGCCCAGCGAAGAAGGTCTATTACAAGGCTCCTGAGCGTCTCGAGCCTTTTTATCCTGGACCGGCGTTCATGGTCGTTCTTCTGGTGGTTGCTTCCGTTGCTGACCTTGGATATCCCCTGGTCAAAGAGCTTGCCTGCAAGTTTTACAAGGACCTTGTCGGCAATATACCAGCCGGCAAGGACGAGAAGGGGTGAGAGGGATCTTGCCAGGTATTTTTCAAATGTTTGCCATTCCATGAAAGGCCCTCCTCTTTTCAAGGGTATCCAGCACTATTCCTGAACCCGCATTGTTATGATTATACTAGATGCCAGGAACGTTATTGAAACGCTACTTAAAGTGACAGGAGGGATCGAAGATGGGAAAGGTCGTGGCAGAGGTAGTGATAGTCCCTCACGGTACCTCATCCCCTGGCCTGAGCCGGTACGTGGCCGAGGTGGAGAAAACCCTGAGGGGTTTCGGTCTCAAGACAATGCTTACACCTATGGGGACCATACTTGAGGGAGACCTGGACGCCGTCCTGGAAGCTGTAAGGGCTGCCCACGAGATCCCATTCAGGGAGGGCGCTTTGAGGGTCGGGACCACCCTCAGGATAGACGACAGGCGTGACAGGGAAGTAACGATGGAGGGAAAGGTAAGTTCCGTCGAAGACAAGATCCTGAGATCCTAGTGTTCTGGAATAAAAAAACAGGGGCGGGAGGTTGCACCTTCCGCCCCTGTGGGTTCTTGCGTCAAATACCCCGCGGTAAAACCGGTATTTACGGTTTCTGCCTTGCTATAACGTCGGTGCCGTCCTCCTGCCTCCAGTAGATGCCTATCTTCATGTAGGACATGACAATAGACACCAGCGGGTTCAGATAGTTCAGGAACGCGTAGGGAGCGTAGGCAAGGGTCGGTACACCGAGCACACTGTACATGAAAGCTCCGCACGTGTTCCAAGGGATCAGGGCCGATGTGAGAGTACCTGAATCCTCCAGTGCCCGAGAGAGCATTCTGGGGGCAAGCCCCTTTTCCTCGAAAGAGACCTTGAACATCCTGCCTGGTATGACGAGCGACAGATACTGGTCGCCAAGGAAGAGGTTGGAAACGAAGCACGATCCAATAACCGCCCCCATCATACCCCCTACAGAGCTGACCCTGTCCGTGATCGAGTGGACTATGGTCTCGAGGAAACCGCATGCCTCCATTACGCCGCCGAAGAAGAGGGCGCAGAAGACCAGGGAGATGGACCACATCATCGAGTCCATCCCGCCCCTGGAGAGAAGATCCGTGAGCATTTCACCCACCTCGGTGGCCATCTCCGGGGCGATGTTAAGGTTGGCCTCGCTAAGGAGGCTCATCAGGGCTCCTCCCTCGGCACCCGCCACATCGGACGCGAAAGAAGCTTCGTATCCGTAGTGGATAGCGTTGATAATGTCACCGATGCCGTTGCCCTGGAAGGCAGACATCAGGGCTGCCACAAGGACACCGGCAAAAAGTCCTGGAATTGCCGGAGTTTTTCGTGTCGCAAGTAAAATGACCAGGACCGGGGGAACAAAGCCGAGGAGCCCGATGTTGAACTCCACTTTCATCATCTGCTGCATCGCAAGGATCTTTTCTGCATCAAGGGAGCCTCCGGCGTATCTCATGCCTAGTACAACGCAGATCCCCGCAACGATAAGGTAGGTAGGCCCTGTGGACCATACCATGGCCCTGATATGGTCAAAGAGGTTGGATCCCGCAACTGCGGGAGCAAGGTTCGTGGTGTCGGAAAGGGGCGACATCTTGTCCCCGAAGTAGGCTCCGGAGACTACCACCCCGGCCGTAAGGGGAGCAGGGATCCCAAGACCCTGGGCGATACCCATCATCGCTATGCCAACCGTTCCTGCGGTGGTCCATGACGACCCCGTAGAGAGCGAAACGATCGAACAGATCAGGAGTGTTGCCAGAAGGAAAATGGAGGGAGAAAGAAGAGAAAGGCCGTAGTAGATAAGGCTGGGAACAACTCCACTCTGCATCCAGATGCCGATTACCATCCCTATGATCATCAGTATAACAACGGCCTGAAGTGCCACAGCGATGGCTGTAAGGGCACCCTCTTCTATCTGGGACCAGGGCATCTTGAGAACGGTAAGGCCTACAATACATACGAGGACAGCTGAAAAAACTATCGGGATGTGGGCATCCACTCCCAGTTTGAGAACCCCGAAACTGATCATTGTGGCTGCCGCGATGAACACTGCGAGAGAAAGGCCGAGACCCGGCTTGGGCTGTACGTTCTGAGCCATCAACTGGAACCTCCTTTGGTATCGAATGTCCTGCCTGTCCTTGATATCATGGGACTCCGTCAGCCAGACTTCCTATACCTCCCTCCTCTCTCGTCTGATGTACGAGTGAGTACGATAATACGCTTTCTATTTCAAAGGATACACCCTATCACAGTTTGTTAACAGTACCCTTGTTCACTGGCCTCCTACCACTCCGGTCTCCACGTCCGGGATATAGTGCTGAAGTATCCTGCGGATCTCAGGTTCATCGGCCTTGTCGAAAAGGACTTTAAGGCCGGTAACATCCTTCTCGAAAAAACACATCATCTTTGAACCCTTGTAGGCGAAATTGACGAACTGGATATCGCTCCAGGGCAGGAGCGCGGAATGGGATGTTATCCATGTCCTTGTCTGCCTGACAACCCCCTCCGGCGAGATGACTATCCTCTTCTCATACCCTGAAATATAGGCAAGGACCGCACCAACCAGTATCTTGTGGAACATGAAGCTTCGCATCCCGTCGCCGATCAGCAAGATCCCTACGGCCAGTGCCGTCCATTTCATCCATTTCGGAAAGGGTGTTACGGAACGAGAGACCAGCAGTTCTTCCACCAGGTGCACCTCCTGTTTGCCTTCCCGTCAGTCAGCCTTCCTGTTTCTCTCCCTGCGGTCAAGATGAGCCGGTTCGAGGGACAGAAGGTCACCTTCAAAGAGCTTGATAAGGCCCTCCCTCGAGAGCTGCCTCTGCCTGGCTGTGTACTCTTCCCAGTGGTAGAGATCCTCGGGATGGCTCTGGTTGTCGTCGGGCTCAGTGTAGGTCGTGAGTACTCCTTCGTAGTTGCGCAGGATATACTTCCTGTCCGACTGGCTGACAACGTAGTTCGGTCCAACGGGTATCTTGCCGCCCCCCCCGGGGGCGTCCACAATGAACAGAGGCTGCGCCATTCCCGTCGTATGGCCCCTCAGGTACTCTATGATCTGGATGCCCTTGCCAACGCTGGTCCGGAAGTGCTCTATACCCTCGGAAAGGTCGCACTGATATATGTAGTAGGGGTTGACCCTGATCTTCAACAGCCTCTGGTTCAGTTCCCTTATCAGGTAGGGACAGTCGTTGACACCCTTCAGAAGAACGCTCTGGTTCCCCAGGGGGATCCCGGCATCAGACAGTTTTGCGCATGCCTCGGCAGTCTCCCTGGTCACTTCCTTCGGATGGTTGAACTGGGTGTTAAGCCAGATGGGGTGATACTTCCTGAGCATGGAGCAGAGCTTGTCGGTTATCCTCTGGGGGCATACTACGGGCATCCTGGTCCCAAGCCTTACGAAGTCCACGTGGGGTATCTTCCTCAGTTCTGAAATAACCCATTCCAGCCTGTCGTCATCGACAGTAAG
>Ga0068714_10002364_pt1 | contig 24544 bp, 23 predicted proteins | sample MTBNYHSulfiMetaG_FD_62988 | JGI IMG/M metagenome (GOLD analysis project Ga0068714, IMG submission 62988) | Enrichment culture microbial communities from rom New York Harbor, USA that are MTBE-degrading - MTBE-NYH (New York Harbor Sulfidogenic)... | ecosystem: Environmental > Aquatic > Marine >... | reverse complement strand
ACGAGGTAGCGCCCAGCACGCTGGCGTGGATTCGGGACTACCGCCGGAAGGCCGCGTTCGGGGCGTTCTTCCCGCACATCACGCTCGGATACGGCGTGGTGACGGAGCCGATGACATTCCCCATGGGTTTCGTCGCGCCGCAGTTGGCCCTCTGCCACCTGGGCAATCACTGCACGTGCCGCAGCGTACTTGCCTCGGTGTCAATGCCCGATCAGTGAGCAATCACACTGGAGACGCGGAAGACCGGCAGCAGAAGCGCAATGGCGATCGTCCCGATGACCACCCCGAGAATGGTGATCATCAGCGGTTCGATCACCGTCATCACGCTCTGAATGGAGGCCGTAAGCCTCTTCTCGTAGAAGACGGAAATCTTGTCGCACACCTCGCCCAGCCGACCGGCCTTCTCGCCGGCCCGCAGCATCTGGATGATGCCGGGCGCGATCAGCTTGGCTCGCTCGGAGATGAGGATGGCCTCCGAGAGCTGGTAGCCATCCTGGATCTTGTCGTCCACTTCTTCCCAGAGTTGCTGGAAGTAGTAGTTGTCCACACAGCCCTGGATCACGCGGATCGCGTCCAGAAGACGAACCCCTGTGTTGACCATCGTGGCCAGGATCCGCATGCTCCGCGTGACGACCATGTCCACGAACATGGTACCGATGATCGGGGTCTTGATCTTCGCCCCGTCGAGGAGGCGCCGTCCCAGAACGGTGCGCGACCAGCAGTACAGACCCGTGCCCAGCAGGATGACGCTCGTCACCAGCACGGCCATGATTTCCCCGTTGCCCAGGATATGACTGACGTGGACGAAGACCTGGGTGAGCTTGGGCAGCGCCGCCTCGCGGGTCTCATAGATCCGCATGAAACGCGGCAACACGAAGAACATCAGAGTGCCGGTGGCGGCAATCGCCATCAGCACCATGATCAGAGGATAGGTCAGGGCGCCGAGGATGCGTTTCCGCGTGTCGGCCTCGAAATTGAGGTATCCGGTCAGGACCGACAGCATCTCGACCATTCGTCCCGAAGCCTCGGAGGCCTTCACCATGCTGATGAACATCTTGCTGAACGTGTTCGGATAGAAGGTCAGGGCCCGCGAGAACGTCTCGCCGCCCTTGACGCGATCCGAGAGGTCCAGGATGATGGCTTTGAATCGCGGGTCCGCGGCCTGTTCCCCGATTGCGTCGAGGGCGTCACTGAGAATGACACCGCTGTCCAGCATGACCGCCAGCTGCGTGGTAAAGAGAATCAGGTCGCTGCTCTTGGCGCGCACCTTTCCCATGGGTCCCGGGTCCGCGGCGCCGTGCGCAGCACCACCGGAGCCCAGCTTCGATTCCAGGGCCGCTCCCGGCGGCATGTCGCTGTCCGGGCCGGTCTTTCGCATCTCTGTCATTAAGGTTGCCATAGGCCTGCTTCTTTACACTATTGGCCTCAGGATTCGGCGCTCACGGCCGTATCCAGAGCCGTGATTCGCAGTATCTCTTCAATCGACACAATCCCTGCCTTGACCTTCTCGATGCCGTCAAAGTGCAGCGGTGTCATGCCCTTGGCCAGGGCCGCCGCCCGAAGCTTCTTGGCGCTGACGCGTTCGTTGATCATCTCCATCATTTCGTCGTCCGGCACCAGCAGTTCGTGAATGGCGATTCGCCCGGCAAATCCCGTGTTTCGGCATTTCTTGCATCCGACCCCCCGATAGAACTTGCAGGTCTCGCCGCCCTGGGCCTGTACCGATCTCTTCAGACTGGGCGGCGGATCGTATTCGGTCTTGCAGTTCGAGCAGATCTTGCGGACCAGTCGCTGCGCCAGCACGCCCTTGAGCGAGGCGCTGACCAGATAGGGGGCCACTCCCAGATCGAGCAGACGGGTCACCGCGCCCGGGGCATCGTTCGTGTGCAGGGTAGAAAGCACGAGGTGTCCGGTCAGCGCGGCCTGGACGGCGATATTGGCCGTGGCCTGGTCGCGGATTTCGCCGACCATGATGATGTCAGGGTCCTGTCTCAACAGGCTTCGCAAGGCGGTCGAGAACTCGAAACCGACACCGACATTGACCTGGAACTGATTGATGCCGGAGATGTTGCACTCGACGGGGTCTTCCACGGTGCAGATGTTCACCTCTTCGCTGTTCAGTTCAGACAGCGCGGCATACAACGTCGTGTTCTTGCCCGATCCGGTCGGGCCGGTGACGAGAACGATGCCGTTGGGCACCTGAATGACCTGGCGAAAACGCAGGAGATTGTCGTAGGTGAAACCGAGCGACTCCAGGTTGTAGAGAATCTTCTGAGGGTCGATGACACGAATGACGACCTTCTCCCCGTAATTGCCCGGCATGACGGAGACGCGCAGATCGATCGGACGGCCTTCGACCAGGACGTGAATGCCCCCGTCCTGTGGAAGACGGCGTTGCGCGATGTCCAGCTCGGCCATGATCTTGATTCGGGAGACGACCGCGGCGTGCATCTGGTGCGGCGGACGCATCTTCTCATAGAGCTTGCCATCGACGCGATACCGGACGCGCAGCCGCTTCTCATCGCACTCGATATGGATGTCGCTGGCATTCTCGCGCACCGCATTGTACAGCAGATAATTAACCAGTTTGACCACCGGGGATTGACCGGCCACCTCTTCGAGATTGCTGATGTCCTGCGTGATGCTCTCGATAAGGGTGAACTCTTCGAGCCCTTCGTCGTCGATGATATCATCGATCACAAACACGTTGGCGGCCGGCAGATAGGACTGAAGCGTCGCCCGGATGTCTTTGGTGGTCGAGCAAACGACCCGGACGCGGCACCCGCTGATCCGCTCGATTTCGTCCATCAGAAAGACGTTGGTCGGCTCGTTGACCGCCACGGTCAGAACATCGTGGACCTTGAACAACGGCAGGACCACGTGCGCCTCGAGAAACTCGCGAGGCAGCAACTCCACCGCCTTGGGATCGCACAACTTCGGGCTGACCTGCGCGTAGGGGACCCCGTAGGCTTCGGCCAGGGCCGCCGCGATCTGGTTCTCGCCGCAGTAGCCCATCTCGACAAGCAGTTCGCCGAGCAGTTTGCGATGGCCCTTCTCCTGCTGTTCGGCCAGAGCCCTGTCGATCTGCTCCTGACTGACGACACCTCGTGCCAGCAGAAGCTGGCCGAGCTGCATCTTGTTCTCAAGCAGAATCTGACTCATACCCTACTCTCCACATGCCATCTGCCGCGCTCAGGCGAAGCTCCGGACGGCCTCGGCCAGTTCCGCGTGACGGTCGAATTCGGTCTGAAGGCCGGTGATCTCGAGAATCTTCTCGATGGTCTCATCGAGCCCGGCCAGCCGGAGCTGCGCGCGATTCTGACGGCAGTACTGCCGTATCCACAGCAACAGCTCCAGTCCCTGGCCGTCCACGCCATTGACGTTGCTCATATCGACCACGATCCGCTTGCGTCCCGCGGCCACGGTCTCGGCCATCGTGTCCTTCAGCGATTCCTCGATGTCTCCGTCGAGTTCGCCCTGCAACTCGACGACCGTGACATCGTTGTAGTTCTGCATGTTGATCTTCATCGCAACAACGTCCCTATCGCCGTCGTTCCATAGTCGGCAAAATGGCCCACGCCGTACATCGCGGGGCCGTTTTCCTGTATCATGTCCCACAGATGGTAAATATCGCTCTCCAGGAAGATCCTGCCGATCTTCTCGTCGAATTGCGTTCCCAGGCCCTTCTGAATCTCTTCCAGCGCGCGATCCAGGGTCATGGCATCGCGGTAGACCCGCTTGGACGTCATCGCGTCGAAGCTGTCCGCCAGTCCGAGAATCTTGGCGGTGAGCGAAATCTGGTCGCCCACCAGACCGTCCGGATAGCCCTTTCCATCCACGCGTTCGTGATGCTGAAGCACGCCGGGAACGATGTCGCGCATCTGCTTGATGCCGCGAAGGATCCCGGCCCCTATGGACGGATGACGCTGGATGATCTCGCGCTCTTCCGGCGTGAGTTTGCCGTTCTTGCGGAGCACGTTTTCGTCCACGCCGATCTTGCCGATGTCGTGCAGGAGGCCCGCCAGGTAGATCCGATGGATCTGCTCCTCATCCAGAGGCTCCTGTTCCGCGACGCGCTCCGCCAGCCATCGCGAGATGATGGCCACCCGCTCGGAATGTCCGCGGGTGTACTGGTCCTTGGCATCGATGCTGTCCGTCAAGGCCTTCAGCGAACCGAGGAACAGCTCCTTGAGATCATTGAAGAGGCGTCCGTTCTCGATGAACACGGCGCAGCCGCTGGCGACGGAACCGAAGAGCTTCATGTCCGTGCTGTCGAAGTCGGGCTTGTCGATGCGGTTGACGGCCACCATGTATCCGATAATCGCCACCGCGTTCGAGGCACGGACCGTCCGACGCGAATGCTGCGGCTCCTTGGCACACAGCGGTACGGCGATGATATTTCGGATGCTCGCAGGCCACTCATATCGCAACGGCGTGTCGATATCGCTGTCCAGCAGGGCCTCCTGGCCTCGACCGATCTCTTCCGTGAGACGACTGTGCAGCACAGCCGTCGTGCGCGCGTCCAGATCGATGAGCCCCGAGCCGGCGGCCACCATGAATCGCTTCTCTCCGTCGACGATCCGCTCCAGCACGACGGCGATTCCCTCGACCAGAACGATGTCCGTCAAACTGTCGCAGGCCAACTGAAGGAAGGTGCTGTCCGACTCCGTGACCTTCATGTGCGTGCTGATCTTGTGCAGCAGCACCAGTTCCTCGTACACCTGGGCCAGTTCCGTGCCCATCTTTTCCATCTGTCCGTCGCTGCGCGCGGAGACCTGGAAATTCTGCGCCGCGAGTTGAAGCATTTCGCGCAGGCACGCCGAGAACAGGAACGAGTCCCCCGTCCGACCCTCCGGCGCCCCGTCGCCCCGCCGCTCGCAGGAGGTTTGCGGGCCCTGATCGGCCACGATCACGCCCGCCAGGATATGATCGGCGGTCGCCGCACAAGACAAGCACAACGGAACCGCCAGCAGCTTCCGACGGTCGCAGAACTCCCACACGCGGCCCTCACAGCTTTCGGCCGTGTGTCTGGCCATGGCTTGCGAGACGGCACGCGCCGCCTCCACGACCGCCTCCGAGTCGCTGTCGAATTGCCCCCCATGGCGCAGGACCACAATACGGCCGTCCGGGTCCACCACGGAGACATTCACACCAAACTGCCCGATACGCTCTCCAAACCGCTCCAGATCGCGTCGTTGCAGACAGGTCAGTCCTTGTGTCGTTCTATTCGGCATGGCCCTCTCAGGATTCTCCACAGTACGCAGTGCGTCGTCCATCGTCGCCGCCGTCGAGATCAGTTCTTCACGGCCACCGCACGCTGATAGAGAATGTCCTCAATCGTCTTGAGCAGTTCCTTCGGGCTGAACGGTTTGCTCAGGCATTCCTGCACGCCGAGCGTCTCCTGCATCTCCTGGGTAATCGCAAAGCTGCGCGCCGTCAGCAGAATCGCCGGAATGTGCCTCGTCGCTTCGTTCTTCCGCAGCTTCTCGATCAGTTCGATCCCCGTGACGAACGGCATCTGATAATCGGTCACCACGATGTCGGGATGCTCGCTGCATGCGAGTTCGTACGCCTCGGCCCCGTTGTTGGCCGCAATCACCTCGTATCCGTTATTGCGCAACTTGATCGCGACGACGTGAATAATGTGAATCTCATCATCCGCAATCAACACCTTCTTGCCTGTCATTTTCATCCACTCCAAAACTGGGTTTCGGGAATCCCCTCTCCGTGAAGAGGCGCGAACTCCGCCGTTATCGGGTCGTGCCGGCCAGCTCGGCGGCCGCCAGAGGCAGCTCGAATCCGAATGTGCTTCCGACGCCCACCTGGCTGGTGACGAACACACGACCGTCGTGTACTTTCTCGACGATTTGCTTGACGAGGTTTAGGCCGAGACCGGTCCCTTTGGCCTGCTTGTTGTTGGCGCTCACGCGATAGAACTTGTCGAACACGTGAGCGATCTCGTCGGCGGGAATGCCGACGCCGGTGTCCGTAACGGTGACGCGGACCACCTCCTCGGTCTCGTTCACCTCCGTCTCGATCCGCACGGTCCCGCCGGGCGGAGTGTATTTGACCGCGTTGCTCAGCAGGTTCACGATCACCTGCGAGATCATGTCCTTGTCAGCCAGGACCTGGTCGTACACGATGGGTTTCTGTCCGGTGACCGTGATTCCCTTCTCCTCGGCGAATCCCTTGATCATCTGCATCTGCTGTTCGATCAGAATCGTCAGACTGACCGGTTCCTTCTGGACCTTGATCAGTCCCGACTCGATTCGTGAGACGTTGAGAATATCCTCGATCAGCCGGTTGAGCCGCTGCGCCTGGCCCTGAATGACCTGGTAGAACTCCTTGCGCGTCTGCTCATCGTCGGCCTCTCCGTCGGCCAGCATCTCGGAGTACGCCGTGATGGAAGCCAGCGGCGTCTTCAATTCGTGCGAGACGTGACTGACGAAGTCGTTCTTCATCTGAGAGACTTCCTTCTCTCGCGTGATGTCATGCAACACCGCGACCACCCCCGAGACCTGGTCGCGCTCGAAGACACAGGAGACAATCGTGTCGAACGTATGAGGACCATCGGGTCGGGCGAACTGCATCTCTCGGCGCGTCGCCTCCGTGGCGCTCTGGCGGCTGCACTGAATCAACTGGACGAAGTCCTTGTACGCCGGATCGATGCTCTGGTCGAGCGACTTGTGGGTCGCCTGCGCCGGGTCAAACCCGAAGAGCTGAGCGGCGGCCACGTTCGCCATCAGTAGCCGGTCCGACTCGTCCACCACCACTACCGCGTCGCGCAGGCTGTAGATGATCGCCTCGGTGTGCTGCTTCTGCCGATCGGAAAGCTGCGATCGGATGCGAAGGTCGCTGAGTTCGGCTTCCAGCGTGTGAAGGGCCTTCTGCCCTTCCTGGAGGCGCGTCTGAACCGTCCCGGCCGCCCGCTCGATGGCTTGGAGATCCATCGAGCCGGCCGGGTCGCAGGAAAGCTGCCGGGCTATGGACGCAATCGCCCCGGCCAGCCGATGATAGGCCAGACCCAGGAAGATCACGCCCACAGCCCCGATGCAGCAGGCGATAAGACGCCACGCAACGAGATGGTTGCGCCACCCTACTCCGATGCCAGAATGGAAAGGCCCGGTCAGGGCCGCGATGCACAGCGAGGCCATCACCATGGCAATCGCGGCCCAGACTAAGCGTCTTTGGCGTCTCACAACAACTCCTCCGAACCCGTACACTACGGGTATGACGTTCGATCATGGAAGCACGCGTTAGCGTCTCTTCCAGTTTTTGGCCTCTTGCTGATCAATCGCCTGTTGGACGATGCTGTCGATCCGCTCAAGTTCCTCGGGATCGGTTTCTACGATGATCCGTTCCCTCAGCCGCAGCGCCTCCAGATACGACGGACGCATCATCAGCGCCACCTTGACGTTGTACACGGCGCTGTCGACATCACCTTCGAGATAATACTTGGCCGCTCGGGCGTAGGCATCCTCCGCCATGCGGGCACGATCGAGGCCCTGCATGTTGTGCTTGGCGCCGTCCATCTTCAGCCGGATGTCATCGGCGCGATCCGCACCGCCGACCTCCGAAGGCTCTTCGATGATATGAGGCGTCAGCAGGATGATCACTTCTTCCCGCAGCGAGGTGTCGTCGGTGCCCCGGAAAGCGGCTCCGATGATCGGCAGACTCCCCAGCAAAGGAACCTGCGAGCGAGTCGCCGTGATACTGTCGCGGAACAGACCGCCCAGAATCACGGTTTCCCCGTCTTTGACGATGACGTTGGTCCGCAACTCCGTGGTGGTTTCGTCCGGAATCCCCTGGGCGTTCAGACTGCCGTCGCTGTCTTTCGGGTAGATGTCCATCCGGATGTAGCCGTCGCTGCCGATGTACGGCCGGAAGATCAACTGGGTACCGGTGTTCAAGAAGGCCACCGACTGCGTGGTCGAGGTCTGGGTCTGGGTCGTCTGATCCAGGTAACCCAGCTTCTTACCGATCAGCACAGAGCCTTCCTGCTTGTTGACCGCCAGGATCTTCGGATTGGCCAGAAGCGTCGTGTCCGTGACTTCTTCCAGTGCCGTGATGATGGCCTGGACGTTGTCGGACGAGAATCCGACGCGCAGGCCACCGGACGCGCTGGGAACCCTGAAACCACTGGTTTCCCACGGCGTGCCCTGGCCCCCGGCAATGCCCGCCGGAAAACCGGTGACGGCCACGCCACTCAACAGGTTCCAGTCCACGCCGAACTGTGTTTGCTCGGTCAGCCGGGCGGCCAGAATGGTCGCTTCGACCAGGACCTGCTTTGGCCGAATGTCGATTTGCGCGATGACCGACTCGGCCTTCTCAATATTCTCCGGGAAGTCGAAGATCACGATCATGTCGTTGGTGGCCGTGTTGTCACCGCCACCGCCGCCACTGAGAGACCCTCCGCCGGAACCCGTGCTGCTGGCAGCGGAGATCTTCTCTTCGGCGGCTTGCGTCTTGGTGATCTGTGCGCCGGCGCTGAGCACCGGGCGGACCAGCTTCTCGGCCTCTTCCGCTGTTGTGTAATACAGCGTGATCACCTTGTGGATCATCCGTTCGGGGTCTTCCTTGATCTTTTTGTGCTCCTCCTTGGTGCGAATGTGAATCAGGTTGCCGTCCTGCACCGGGACGAACTTGTCGCCCAGCATGGCCGCCAGCGCCTGCTCAAACGTCACATCGCGCAGTTCCGGGCAATTCAGAGGACCCGTTACACTGGCCGAAGGGACGATGTTCTTCTGGCACAGCTTAGCCAGCAGACGCAGTCCATCCCGCACGTCGCCGTCCTTCTTGAAGGCGATGAACTTGATGATGACTCCATCGCCGGAGAAGTCCACCTGGGCCTGATCGGGTTCAATGGCCAGGGTGTCCATCGCCGTTTCAGAAGTCGGCGCCACCGGATCGCTCTCGGCAGCCGTCACCGGTCCGGCCAACAGGGCCAGCACCGCCATGACGCAAAGCCATCGGCCCCACCGGGCCTCCAAAGATTTCACAGTTGTTCTGTCGTAATGCATAACCTTACTCCTGTTCTTCCACATCCTGCTTGATCGTACTGATTTCATTATCGTTCTAAGATCAATTCGTCACTTTCTTACGTCGGTGGGCGACGACAGCTTCAGCGTCCACTGTCGGTCGCCGCATGTCACAAGCACGGCATCTTCTTTGATCTGTACTACTTCGAATGCGTAGGCAGCGGAACCGTCCGAGAGAGTGATGGTGTCCCCGAGGCGTACCAGTCGATCGTCGACGAACGCCTGCGGGTCCGCACTCCACAGCACGGCTTCCAGCCTGAGGGTCTTGGCCAATTTGTCGATCACGTCATTTGTTCGATTGGGTGCAACTGTCTGTACTTCTGCAACAGAACCCGTGCTCTGTGGATTGGATACACTGGAGAAGCAGCTCCAGTCTTGTGTCGTGAAGAAGTCTCTGTGGATGCGGTCATGCCGCCCGGGTTCCACGGGCAAGTCGACGAGACGTACCCCTGGCTCCTGTTTCCGCGGTTCGTCCGTCTGCGGCGTCGGGTTCGGCCTGGCTTCTGCCGCGTGGGGTCTCTGGCCGGTCAGGACGCGGATCCACATCACGGCCATCACGAGCACCAGGGCAATCGCAATGCCCGTCTTCCTGCCACCCCGGATCAGGCGGCTCGTCATCCAGGAAACCGAGCCCAATGTGTTGGTCGCGTTACGCTTCATCGTTCACGGCATCCGTTCATTTCTGGTTCGCGGACAGGCTCGCGTCCTGCGCCTTCCGCGTCCCATAGAAGATGACCGCGTCCGCCTCCATGGCTACGCTGCCGCTGAAGGCCTTTGTGTTCGTCAGCGTGGTCTTCTCAATTCGCACAAATCGACCGAGATTCTGAAGGTCCTGAAAGAACCCGAAAATCCCGTTCAGATTACCCACGCATTTCATGTGGACGGGGATGCAGATCAGGTCATTCGAGACTCGTTCCTGACCAAGAACCACATCCTGGTCCGACAGGTTGTTTTTCGTCATGGTCCGGGCGATCTGCCCCAGAAACTGCCCCAAGGCGCTTTCGTTGGGAATCCAGTCCTCGTAGTTCCGGGCGTACCGATCGGTCTCTCTCAGTCGCGCGGCCAGGGACGGCAGCACGTGGCTGTGCGCCTCTGCCGTGGAGATTAACTGCATCCGGCGCACTTTCGCTTCGACCAGAGACTGGAGCCTTTCGCGCGACGGCAGATACCCATACAGTACAAAGTCCGCCAGAAACAGGCCCCCAATGGTGAGGACCCACAACTGCTGCCGGCTCAGCCATGAATTGGATCGTCTCTCGCTCATCGCGTGTCCCGCTCCTCATAGTTGGCCAGGTAGCACGTGATCTCGAACTCTGTGACACTGATCGATCGCGTATCCACGCGCCGGGCCTCACTTTCACTCGTGCGCGAAGCGGGGGATTCGGTGGTGCCGATCTGGATCGTGTTGTCGCGATACAATGGATGAACCAGTTGGAAGTAAGGGGAGTCATCAAAGCGACGGACCAGCGCCCCCACCTCGGCCGAATCGACAGCGATCCCCGCCAGGGCCACCCGAAACCGCACTTTGCCCAGAGAAGCTGCCTTCCCGGGCGCACGCGAGGGGCTCGCGCTACGCACCACGGCCCTGTCACGATCCGGGGGCTTCTCCTGGTCGGCCAGGGGCTCCGGCGTGAACTCCAGGCGGCTCAGAAGCACACGGTCACCGATGAGGTAGCTGATCTCCGCCAGCACGGCCGCCATGTCGATGCGCGTATCGACCTGCTCGATCGACGCGACCTTGGCCTGGCGTGCTTCCAACTGCTCGGTGACCGTCTCATACTCATGCAGCAGGCCCTCGGCCCAGAACCGTCGGTCCTCGAGGTTGGCCAGGTCCGCGTTGGCTCGCGCAATCTTGTGTGTCGCGACCGCGTTGTACGTCACCAAAGACAGAAACAAGACGATCAGCGCGACATACTGCCGCCTCATGTGAAGGCGGCGACGTCTGCCTTCTTTGTGCCATTCTGGAAGAAAATCGATCTCTTTCACTATGGTGCACCTTCCAGTATGGATTCCAGTCCGACATCGGATTTCACCAGGGCCACCGTGGAAGCGCCCCATCCCTTGAGGCTCAGCCCGACCGCCAGCGAGAAGTCCGCCGCCGGATGGAGGTCTTCCATTTCGACCCCGACCGGCGTAAGATCGAACCCGCGCAGCGGTTCCGCAACATCCGTTTCGATGGCCAGGTGATGCCTCATCACGGTGAGCAAGGCTTCCTCGTGGACACCTCCTCCCGCCATCAGAGCCCGCTCGACTCGTTTGCCCCGGAACGTCACCGTGTAATACCGAAGGCACAACGAGATCTCTCCTGCCAGTTGCTCGGCGGTGCTGTGCAGCGTATCGACGACCAGACGACGCGTCGCCGCATCGACCGAATCGTTGGACGTCATCTTGCGGCGCAAGGCCTCCGCATCGGCCACCGAGATCGACAGCTTGGCCGCGATGTCTTCCGCAAACCGCGCGACCCCGAACGCCATCTGCTTGACGAAGCAAATCTCGCCGGCCCGCCCCAGGACGATCGTGGTGTACCGATGCCCGACGTCCAGGAACATGATGGTTCGTTCCTTGTCCTCCTGACGCCGCATCACCCGTTCGAAACAGCGAAACAGCGCGCAGGGCGATGCGTCGATGCCCGTCGGTTGCAGGTCGGCCTCTTCCAGGAGGGCAATGTGACCTCGGATCGCCTCATCGTCGCTAGCGAACAGGATGTATTCATTCTTGAGTTCGTCACCCTGCCGGACGTTCCCCGCCAGCACATAGCTGATGGCGTCGATCTTCGGGTTTAGCGCAAATCGATGGGCGGCCTCTTTGCGAAGCGTCCGCTCCACCTCATCGTCCGGCGTTTCCGCCAGTCTCACAGACGTAATTCGTAGCTTGTCCGCCGGCAAGGCCGTGATGACGTCCCGTCCCTTGAAGGCGCCCTCGGCCAGCAGACGCCGGATGGCCGGAGCCACCCGATGTCGCCATGAGTCATCGTCGGTCACATCGTTCAGACCGACGACTGCTCTTCCGGCAGCAAGTACCCGAACCCCTTCATCGGACACCGCCAACTGGATCATCTTGACCACACTGTGTCCGATATCCAGTCCGATGGGCAGGATCTTCTCTTTTCTGTTTATCCAATTGGACAGTCGCATATCAGATCACTCATTCAGAAACCGAGATGAACCCCGTCACAGGTTCAACGGTTACAGTCCGGGTGGAATCCCCGGCCTGGAGTACCACCTGTCCGCCGTTGTTCGTTGGGCTACCGAGCGGATCGAACGTCACCGTGTTGCCGGTGAAAGTCGTATTGTTGATCTTCACCCGATCCAACCTTCCGTCGTTGGCAAAGTCGACGATATACCCGTTCTCCTTCTGGGTGATCGGGTGTTTGATCACCGTACCGCTCTGGTCCTGAATCTCATAGCGTTCGTTCGCCGGATCGAAAACGACCGAGTGGTTCTGCCCCCGGCTGATCGCCATGCTCTTGGCGTATTCGAGGTCGGCCGCCACGATGCCGCCGGCGGCGCGAATCTGCATGCTCGCAGCCGAGGACATCATGGGCACCGCGATCGCCGCGGAGATCGCCAGAATCACGATGACGATCAACAACTCGATCAGCGTGAATCCGGCACGAGACCCCACGGTCTGCCCAACAGATTGTGCTGTCGTATTCCTACACATGGTCAACCTTGCCTCCGTTTCTCTTTCGGCCTGTCGGGAAGTCGGCTTAACCTGCGACCGGACCGGACCGCCGAGATACTCGATGATTCGCATGGCAGCCGCAAGATCACCGTGCCGATCGTGGTCTGTCATCCGGCAAAGAGGTCCCCGACAGACCCTATAAGCGTCAGAAGCGTTTCGCGACGCGGTCAACGTCCCGAAAAATGCGTCCCTGACTGCCATACCTTCGTTCACGAAATGGGTGGCCCCGGCTGAGCCTTTGACGCACGAGCCTCTCCCGCAGGCTGCTGCAACGGGGGCTTTTTTCCCGTTGGCTGCCTGTGGACCGATAAACCGCTCCGTGTTCTGGGACCTGATCATCCGGTCTGCCACCTCACTCTTACCAGGAATCAATGCTTCGGAAGAACGCCCCCCCCGCCGGGCTCCAGTCTTCCCGCGTCCCCGAAGCCCACGTCGAGATCGCTGCCTTCGTCGGCGACGCAACCACACTCAACACAGAGCTGCTCCCGGCAAAGGTCCAGTGTCCGATCAGTGAATCGCTCGGCAGGGCAAAAATCTCAGAGGCAAGCAACGCGCGGTTATAAATCCGTACGTCGTCCAGCAGGCCTTTGTATACGTAGCTGCCCGAACCGGTACGATCGGCGCCAATGTTCAAGTGCCCGTCTCCATTTCCGGGCATGTTCGAAAGAGTGCCCGTGGCGCGCTCCGTCCAGTCCAGGTAAGACGTCATCGTCGTTCCCTGCCGGACGACAACCACATGGTGCCAAATCCCGTCCGTCAGCTCCGTGCGTAGAATACCCGTGGACCAGCGGATAGAGTCATGACCGACAACCAATTCCGTCGCGGTACTGTCGAACTGGAGCACCCAGTGGTTGATGCTTCGGGTCGGATCCGTCTTGCAGACGATTCCCGCCCAAGGCTTCTGAGTGGCTGCGGGTGCGATCAGAACGGACAAGGTGTAGTCGCCGGTGATTTGCAGATTGGCAGCATCGTCCGGTGTTTGGACATATTGGTCGACACCGTTAAGCGCCAGCGCGCCGTCGGCCGGCCATGTCGGAATATTCCGAAGAATGGCATCGTTGAAGTACCCGGAAGAATCAACCGTCGCCTCAACGATCTCGCCTGCGGCAAACAACCCGCCGACGATCCGGGCGTCCGAGCCGTGTCCCGCGAGAACACTGCCGTCCACAGCGACGAGGCCTTCGATCTGGAGGTGGGTCGCGCCGTGAAGAATGAGGTTCCCTGTGACATAGACCGCCGGCAGGTTCTTGGCGGCGGTGAGCCTTGCCCCGCTGCCTTCGATGACGAGATCGCCTTCGACTAGCAACATGCCGTTGACGACGACCGCACCGTTGAGGGTCAGATCCCCGGTGCACCGCCAGATCGCCGCCGCACTGTAGCTGCCGCTGACCGTGCCCGGCCCAATGGACGAGGTCGTGTAGTCCGGATGGCTGTAGCTCGACGTCAAGGAGGGCCAGGTCAGAGAGAGACTCGCGGCAGTCCTGTACGTTCCGGTGATGTCTCCGCTCAGGCCGCCGGCGAAGAGGTCGCCGTCCACGGCACTGGCAAGACCCAGATTGGTGAACGTCCCGGCCGCATACGCGTCCCCGATTACACTCCAGGCTGCACGAAAGGACAGATCGCTGCCACACCACAGGCCGATGGCGGGATCCAGGCGAACGACCGCGGCCAGACGGCTGGAGCCCAGCTTCTCGGCTCCGCGGAGCCGATATGCCTCACACGTGACGTCAAAGGTGCACTCGTCGCTGGGATCGGCGGCAACGGTCACGTCGTAGAAATCGTTCGTGTCAAGGGTCAGTTGTAGCGCTGTGCCCCCAGTCCAGAACTGACCTTCGGCCTCCTGTGGATTCAGGAGCAATCCTCGGGCGTGTTCCAGGGCCGACATCGCTACCTGATCCATCTGAGTGCGAACAACCACATTGTGCCCGGATGCCAGCTCCATATCGCAGCGGGCGATGAACCCCAGTGACAGCAGGGTGATCGCCATAATGATGCCCAGGACCAGCAGCAGGGCCACGCCTTTGCGAGAAGACCGAGTTGTCCGGGGTCGTTTACTCATCGTCGTCCTCGGTCACCAGCCCGTCGGCCGTGTCGTTCAACAGGTGGCCGGCCCAAGCCCGCAGGGTCGCCTCGATCTCGTACTCGTGAACGACATTGTCCTGCGTCAGCTCAAACGAGATCGTCACCTGCCGGGTTGACGGAGGAGCCACATCGCAGGCAAACTGCACGTTGCCGCATGCGGACAGGAGCGGCTGGGAAACACCCGCATAGCAGTCCATCACATCGGCCTGACTCACCGAAAGGATGCCGCCACTGAAGATCACCTCCGGATTGCTGGCGGAAGAAGATTGCACCAGGCAGAGCGCATCGTGCGTCGCGGTACAGTCGAGGAAGACCAGCTCATTGACGTTGATGCGCCCGTCTGCATTATAATCGCTTCGCCAGATCGCCAACTCGGTGTCTGATGCGGTCAGAACCATCCGGCAGTTTTGAACCACGTCGAGCACGCGCAGCGTCCCCACGCGGAGCTGGGCATGAGACTGCGCTGCGTCTCCGCCAGCCCCGGCCGCACTGCTCATCGCGTAGGCCAACGTCGCGACAGCCGATAGGATGATCCCGGTGATGACCAGGGTCACCATCAGCTCGACGAGTGTGAACGCCTTGATGTTCCTGATTCGGTTCATGCGATCTTATCCGGCACGTGCCGTTCCAACATCGGACGCCTTGGCCGCCCTGCTGGGCCTCGACATGACGGGAGGACGCGGATGTCAATCCGCTCCCCCCGTGAATCGCCGCCCGCAATCGGATAGGGGTCCGCCTCAAGTCAAACCATCGGACCTACTTGCTTATCAGACGATAGATCGTCGCCACGTTTTGCCCGCGATGCGCTACGCGCACCGTGGCAAGGATGAAGCTCGGTTCAGCGTCGCCGCTCTGCGGGGGTACATCGACGTACTCGCATGTGGCTTCGCGGCTGTACTCGGCATACATCGAATCGGTATAGGGAGTCCCACTGGCGTCCTGCACCTGCCCCTGGGACTCGACGTGAATGCCATAGACATCAACGATGTTGTCGAACGGGGTGTTCACGATCCGCTCGATCAGGTCGTTGGCCAGTCTTGTGCCGAGAGTCCGGCGCACGCCTTCCGCCTGGACGGTAGCGCCGCCCGCAAACGGCAACAGGACGCCGGCGGCGGCCATCCCCAGCAGCACCGTCGCGAGCGTCGCCTCGGCCAGCGTGAAACCACGCCGCACCGCCGCACTTCGTCGCTTGGAATCAGTATTCATAGTACGCTTTTCCGGAATCGTCCGTTCCCGAGTTGTCGGGTCGGATTTCGCCCGTCTGCGCCTTGTAGATCCAGCCGTGGTTGCTATCGGGCGCCGCCGGGAAGTTCTCCCCGTCGGCCAGCATCCGGATCGTGCTCAGTCCGTTGAACGGATTCCTCGGCATATTCGACAGGTACGGTCCGTATTTGTAGCCGGCGGTCCCCTGCGGGGCTGTCTCGCCCTGCGCGTTGCTCGCGAGCAGCGCCTGGGCTGTGAAGACGTCAGCATCGACCACCGAACCAGGACCTGCCGTATAGCCCGGCCCAATCTCTCCATGATGGCTGGTGTAGACCAGTACGAACCGCCGCAACATGTCGAGGTTGGCTTTCAGCACGCTGGCGCGGGCCGAGGTGCCACTGTTCGCAACAGACGGAATGACCACGGCCGCCACGATGCCCAGCAAGACCACCACAACCAAGATTTCAACCAGCGTAAAAGCCCTTGCTCTACACATGGTCTTCCTTTCGATTCGCTCGGCACACCGCCGTGTATTGGCAAAACCGAATGGGCACGGAGCCCATCGGAGGATGTTCTTCGTTTCGGCGCATCACAATCCCGCATGATGAACGCCGCCATTGGCAAAGATCTCGCCGGTCTCAGGCACATAGGCCCAGCCGGCGTTGCCAGCAACGGGAACGTCGTTCCGGTCACGCACCAAAACGATGGTCCCGCTGCCGTTGAACGGATTGATGGGAACCTCTTCGAGATACGGACCACAGCAGAACACCTCATCCCGTCGGGTCCTCGGCCGGTCCGACTTGACGTTCCCGTCGGCGTCGGTGCAGTAAAGCATCTGATCGAATCCCCCATCGGCCGCGATCGCGCCGTCGGCCGCCCGCATCGGGGGATTGTCGCGGTGCTGCACCTTGTACAGTTCGATCTGCGAGCGGAGCAACTGAAGGTTGTTGCACAGCTCATCTATCCGGTTCTCCGCGATCCCCGCCTGGCTGAACCGGGGTGCTACGACAGCGGCCACCACCGCCAGCACCATCACCACGATCGTCGCCCCAACCAGTGTGAAGGCCCTTCGGCAAACTATCCCGTCCCTCAGCAGGCGACGGGCACGATGCCGCGGCATCGTCACGGTCGAGACGGCGCAGACAACCGGCGCGACGATCATCGTCTCGGCTGTTGAGAATCGATTGTGTTCCGTCATTCCCTCTCCTCCACTGGAATTGCAGGATGGGCGTTCGCCCATCGCCTCGGCACGAGAGCTGCGAGGACCCCTTCCTTCGACAGGATAAAAAAAAGCCGGCCGACTCCATGAGAGAGGGCCGGCCGGCTATCAGTCTGGCCTTCTGTTACGGAGCAGCAGGAAGAACCGCGTCGGCATTCTGAAGCGACAGCAACGCACCGGCATCGGTGACATCGCTGACGTCCAGATAGACGGCGCCGCTGACCTCATCATAGATCCAGCCATTGTCGGCCGCCGCAGCCGCCGCAACCGTTCTGGAGTTATTCCAGGGATTCACGGGAAGGATCTGCATGTACGGACCATACGGATGCGTCACCTTGTTGGCTGCCGTTCTTGCCTCATAGTCGGCCGCCGCCAAAGCGTCGGTATCCGAACAGAGCGTCATGCATTCCTCAAAGAGAGCAATGGCAGGAGTATTGTCATTGTGCTGTATCTTGTACAGCTCCACCTGCGACCGCAGGCTCTGCAAGCTGCTCAGCGAACTGCTGACCTTCGCCTCGGTGCTGGCCTGGGTGAACTGAGGAACCACGATCGCGGCCAGAATGCCCAGAATGACCACGACGATCAGGATTTCCACCAACGTAAAGCCTCTATTTGCCTTCATCTCATTGTCCTCCTCGTTGTGCGTAAGAAAAAGAAACATGGAAAACGTTTGGTTGATTCGACGTTGTTCGTCGCATATTCGGTGAACCTTATCGACCGAATCGCAAGGTCACTTGATTTGCCGATCTTCTCTTGAGCCGCAGACCCTTTCAAAAAGCACACCCGTGTAAACCCGCTGTCTCCGAACTACATCCAGTCCTATTTCGTTTCCTTATGGATTTCGGAGCCTTTAAGTTTGTCGCCCGAAAACAAGTCGGGCGGCGTTATCTGCGGCCCCTCTCAGTCCATCCAAAAGATAGGAAACAGGGTTGGGGCGCCAAAACGCAGAGAAGAGAAAAATCGCACAAAAAAGGATGGGGGCGTCGGAGGACGAACTGGGGCGTCTATTCCGGGACCTTCAGGTCCGGCGGCAGGTCGGCGATCCGGATGACGCGGGCGCGCAGTCCGGCGTGCGCCAGGGTGATGCGGATAGGATTTGTAGCGGCGATCACCGGCTCGACCCGGTCAGCCCATTCAATCAGCACAACCGATTCCGGATAGCACAAGTCGTCAAAACCCAGCATCTCGAAATCGGCGATCGAGTCCAGGCGATAGGCATCGATGTGATAGAGGTCCAGGCGGCCGGCGTACTGGTTGACCAGAACAAACGTCGGGCTGTTGACCTCCCGGCCGTCGGCAGCGCCGGCGCCCTCGGCAATGCCCTTGATCAGATGGGTCTTGCCGCTGCCGAGTGGACCGACGATCGCGATCACCTCGCCTCCGGCCAACTGGCGACCCAGGACCCGGCCCAGCGCGATCGTCTGTTCCGGCGAATTGGATGTGATGGTGATTTCCCTCATAAGTACCAGGGCGCCCGTCGAGGCGAAAATCCGAAGCACGAAACTCGAGATCCGAGACAAATTCGAAACCCAAAGCACGAAGGCCCCCAAAGCCGGCGGCGGTCACACGTTCGTTTTGGACTTCCCGTTTTGCACATTCGGATTTGTTTCGGATCTCGTGCTTCGGATTTCGGATCTCAGAATCTGGTGGCCTTGGGCTCACTTCGAGTTTCCGATCTCTCCCAGTTGCGCAGGATAGTAATACCCCATCGTCTGCCCGACGACACCCATGCGATACTGATGATCGGTCAGCAGAGAGGGACGCCTCTGCTGCGTCGGGATTCCCGTCGTGTAGATGCGCATCTCGCCCGGCACGCTCGTGACAACCTCCTCGCGATGGTCGCCCAGGCAGTCCATCACGACGATCACGCGGCCTTCGATGGCCTGGATGGCGGGACCGTTCCACTTCTGGATCGCGCGACCGAAGATGACCTCTTTCTGCGGATCGGCATCCCACCACAGCGGCCGGGGTGTCAGAGGCCGCTCTCCGTTCGCTTCGATCAATTCGCCCGAGGCGCTGTAGAGCCAGCGCTTCGGATAGTCGCGTTCACCCGCCAGCACCTCCATGCCGGGATGCTCGGCGAGCACATCGCCGGCCATGCCCTGGCCGTGCAGATGGAACGTCGGCTCCTTGTGCGTCCAGAGCTTGCGCCCGGTCTGGGCATCCACCACGCACAGCCCATCTGTCTGCTGGCGGGTCTCGAAGCCATAGAAGATCTCCAGACCGGGATTGGACGGATCGACGTCCGCCACGTAGCAAACGTCAGGATGGCCCATGGCGAGCGACCAGAGGCCTTCGCCGTTGTCGTCGAGGACAGCCGCACCGAGAACCAGCTCATCCCGGCCGTCCCGATCCACGTCGGCGGTGACCAGGCCGTGCGAACTCTGCCCGGAATACTTCGCTTGCTCCTGCGTCGAGTCCCAATACCAGAGCCGCTGGAAGTCCTTGTCGAGGGCTTGAACCTTGATCAGGTTGTACGTGCCGCGCTGCATGACCAGCGAGGCTGTCTGTCCGTCCAGATACGCGACGGTCAGGAAATTGCGGCAGTAGTAATTGTAGTCGGGGTACCCATCCCGGCTGAGCCAGTCGGTCTTGGCCACGATGCGTCCGGTTTCGCCATCGAGCTTGATCAGGTATTCGGGACCGGTCTGCACGAGGCCCTTCTCGTCGCGCGGGTCGCCTTCGCCCGCCTTGCAGTAGACCTCTGCCTTGCCGTCACCGTCGACGTCGTAGACCACCCACGGCGAGTACCAGATGCCCGCCTCGATCGACCAGCCCATGTCGTGCCGCCACAGGAGCGTGCCGTCGCGACGGTAGGCCTCGATCTTATAGGTGGTGGTGCTTGGCTTCCAGTAACCCGGCCTTTGATAGGGGTCGGTATTGAAATTCGGTTGCTTGATGAGAAACTCAAGCGAGCCATCGCCGTCGAGGTCGCCGATGCCCACCTTCTGGAAGTCGTAATCGCCCGCCAGTGGAATGCGAATGTAGGGCGGCGAGTCCTTCCGGATCGTGACGTCGGCGGTCTCCTTGACAGGCGTCCCCTCCTGCGCGTACACGCGAAGCTCGTAGCGTCGCTCGGACGCCGCCGGCTCCCACGGGCTCTTGTCGACGAAATTCGTCAGTCGCTGCGGCGTCTCAGTGAGTCGGACCTCGGACGCCGAGCCGTCCTGGCGCACAAGTGTGAAGCAGGTCTGCTCGGTATCCGTCGCCAGCAGTCGCCAACTGAGAAAAACCGATCCGCCTTCGCACGGTATGGCGACCAGCCCGCGATCCAGACGCTCCGCCCCACCGCAGACGAGGCAGAACAGCAGGACGATCAGCGCCACGACAACCGCTCGGTGCATCTTGTGTGTTTGCATCATGTCGGTCTCTCCATTCTGCGCCCTCATTCGGGCCCGCTCAAATGGTCGTACCCGCCGGGCAGCAGCTCGACGAGGTGCCCATCCGGCGTGCGAAGTTGCATCCCCTTGCCTTCGACGATCCGGCCGATCCGCGCAATCGGCGTCGGGTCGTCCCAAGTCCGTAACAATCGTGTGCAATCATCGGGCGTCAGAGTGAAAAGCAGTTCGAAATCCTCTCCATCGTGCAGCGCCGCTCCGAGCGGATCGGCCAGGGTCCTGGCATCCTCAGAGATCGGGATGTCGGCCGCGTCGAGGATCGCGCCGACACCGCTCTGCTCGCAGATGCGATTGAGGTCCGTGCTCAGACCGTCGCTGATGTCCATCATCGAGTGCAGAGTCACGGTCTGCGCCACGCGCAGGGCCTCGCGAATCCGAGGCTCGAATTCCAGGTGTTTTCGCAGGAGCGAGCCGCCGAGCGAACCGGTCACGCAGACGGCATCGCCGGCCTTGGCGCCGTTTCGCCGCGCGGGGGCGTTCGTCGACCGCCTGCTCAGCATGCTGACGTTGACCGCGAAGGGATGATCATGGCGCCACGACGTGATGTCTCCGCCGATGAGCGGACAGTCGTATTTCTCGGCCGCGCGGGTGATCCCGGCGTGGAGTTCCTTGAGCTTGCGCGCCCCGAATCCGGGCGGCAACGCCACCGCCACGACTGCGGCTAACGGCACGGTCGCCATTGCCGCGCAGTCGCTCAGACTCGCCGCCATCGCTTTGTAACCCACCTGTTCGAGCGTCGCGGTCTTCAGATCGAAATGCGAGCCGTCGAGGAGCATGTCGGTGGTGATCAGCACCGACGCGGTGTCACTGAGACGGACCTCCGCCATATCGTCCCCGATGCCGATGGGAAACGCCGACGGATCGATGCGGCTCTGCTGCCGGAACCACGCCGTGATGTCGTCTTCGTGTGGTCTCATCGTTCTGCAAGATGTCTCTTCCAGTAGACGATCCGGCCCTTAACTTGTTCAGGTCCCGCCGCCCCCGCCGACGCATAATGCTGGACCACGTGACGCGCCCCGAGATAATCGTACACATCGGTACCGATTTGCGGCGAGTGTTCTTTGAACATCTCCAGCGGCACGTTCGACAAGGGTCGGCCTTCCTTTTCGCACAGGGACACCAGCGCTCCGACGATGCCGTGCGCCTCGCGGAAGGGAATGCCCTTGCCCACCAGGTACTCCGCCAGCGCCGTGGCGTCGAGGAACCCGCCATCCAGGCCGGCAGCGATCTTGGCGGTCTTGAACTGCGTGTGCGCAACTACCGCGCGGGCCATCTCCAGCGACGCACGGACCGTGTCGGCGGCGGCGAACAGGTGGATCTTGTCCTCCTGTAGATCGCGGTTGTAGCCGGATGGCTGGCCTTTGAGAATCGTCAGCATGCCGATCAGCGCGCCGTAAAGCGAGCCGGTTTTGCCTCGCATCAGTTCGAGTACGTCGGGATTGCGCTTCTGCGGCATCATGCTCGACGACGTGCAGAAGGCGTCGTCGATCCGGATGAAATCGAACTCATTCGAGGAGAACAGGATCCAATCCTCCGCGAAACGCGACAGGTGCGCGCCGATCAAAGCGCAATCGAAGATGAACTCAGCACAGAAGTCGCGGTCGCTGATCCCGTCGATGCTGCTGTAGGCGATGTCGGAAAAGCCCAACTGCCTGGCGGTGCTGACCCGGTCAATGGCCAGCGTCGAACCGGCGACGGCCCCGCTGCCGAGCGGAGAGACGTTCAGCAGGTTGCGGCAGTTGGTCAGGCGAGTGAAATCGCGTTCGAGCTGCTCGACGAAACTGAGCAGGTAGGCGCCGATCACGATGGGCTGTGCCCGTTGAAGATGGGTGTAGGCGGGCATCAGGTCGTTGTCATGCTTGCCGGCCAGTTGGACGAACGCCTGCTGAAGCTGCACGATCGCGGCTTGCTGGCCCTCGATCTCGTCGCGCAGCCACAGCCGGACGTCGGTGGCCACCTGATCGTTGCGGCTGCGGGCGGTGTGGAGCTTCTTGCCCGGCTCTCCGATTCGCTCGATCAGGGCGGCCTCGATCGCCATGTGGATGTCTTCGGTGGCCTTGTCGAACCGGAAGCGCCCCGCTTCGATCTCTTCGCTGATCTCGATCAATCCGCTCTTGATGGCCTTCAGCTCCGCCTGTGTGATCAGCTTCCGCTCGGCCAGCATCGTGGCGTGCGCGATGGAGCCGACGATGTCGTATTTGTAGAGCCGCGTGTCGTACGACAGCGATTCGACGTAGTTGACCGTCAGCTCGTCCGGCTTGGCGGCCAGCCGCTTCTCCCAGCTTCGTTGCTTGTCTGTCATCGTAACCACTCCAGCACGAGAGGTCTTTCCTGGTACGGCCTCATTCGCTTCGTGCGCCGAGGCGCTCGACCATCCTTCGACCCAGCTCGTGACATTCCTCGATTTGCTCGGGCGTTCCTGCGAATCGGGCGTCCACGGTCGGCTCGACCAGATCGAGCCCGTTGTCCTTGACGAAACCGGCCATCGCCTGGACCGCGCCCCCGGCCCACCCGTGACTGCCGAACAGACCGACGATGCGTTTGGCGATCCGCTTGGTGCTCAGCAGCCTCAGCAGCGCATCCATCGGCGGAAAGACGCTCGCATCGTACGTCGGACAGCCGAGGACCAGACCTCGATAGCGCCAGATGTCCTGGATGAGATAGGAAACGTGGGTCGTCGAGACGTTGTGCATCCGGACCGACTTGAGTCCCGCGTCGGACAGACCTCTGGCAACCGCTTCGGCCATGATCTGCGTGTTGCCGTACATCGAACCGAAGACCAGCACGACGCCCGGCTCGGCTTCGTAGCGGCTCCAGCGATCATACAGCTCGATGATGTGCCCTGGCTGGCTTCGCCAGATCGGGCCGTGCGTGGCCGCAATCACCTTCACATTGAGACTGCCCAGTCTCTGAATGGCCTTCTGCACCATGGGCGAGTATTTGCCGACGATATTCGAGAAGTACCGGAGGATCTCGTCCTCGAAGTACTCGACGTGAACCTTGTCGTCAAAGATACCGCCCTCGAGGCACCCGAACCCGCCGAAGGCATCTCCCGAGAACAGAATCCCGTTGGTGACCTCATAGGTCATCATGGTTTCAGGCCAATGCACCATGGGCGTCATGTAGAACCGCAGCTTGCGCCGCCCCAGGCTCAGCTCGTCGCCGTCGTTGACGACACGGACGTTGTCCTCGATCCCGTAGAGGTCCTTGAGGAACTCCGCGGTCTTCTTGCCGCCGACGATCGTCATCGCGGGGAAGATCCTCCGCAGCACCGGCACGCTACCGGAGTGATCGGGCTCCATGTGGTTGATCGCGAGATAGTCGATCTGCCGGTCGGGGCCCAGAAGGTGCTTCAGCGCCGTCAGATACTCGTTTACCGAGAGGTCCTTGACCGTATCGACCAGCAGGGTCTTCTCATCCATCAGGAGATAGGAATTGTACGAGACCCCTCGTGGAATGGGCCAGATAGACTCGAACAGGTTCGTTTTCCGGTCGTTCATGCCGACCCAGTAGACACCGTCTGCAATGGGAATCCCGTGCCGCACCGCATTGCCTCCTGTTTGAAAAATGCGGACTTGCTGTCATCGTCACGCGGCGCGCGTACACACGCGCCACAGCCGGACTTTGCGCGCGTCACGATAGCGGAAACAGGCCCCAGGGTCAAACAAAACCGCCCGCCGGAGGAGCCAGCGGCCGTTACGGGGTTGCGGGATGGCGCCCTCCGCCGTATTCTGGCGGTTTGCTCGCGCGGCCGCGGGCGGGAATCGCGTAGGCCAAGAGAGAATATGGATGAGGCAATCATGGCATCACTTCTGATAAGAAACTGTAAGCGGTTCGACGCCGCCCAGACCGATGGGCACAGCAATGTGCTCGTACAGGACGGTTCCATCGCATGGATCGGCACCGGCCAGCCCCCTGCG
>Ga0068714_10002362_pt1 | contig 24577 bp, 18 predicted proteins | sample MTBNYHSulfiMetaG_FD_62988 | JGI IMG/M metagenome (GOLD analysis project Ga0068714, IMG submission 62988) | Enrichment culture microbial communities from rom New York Harbor, USA that are MTBE-degrading - MTBE-NYH (New York Harbor Sulfidogenic)... | ecosystem: Environmental > Aquatic > Marine >... | reverse complement strand
GGGGTTGGGGGTGTAGAGGGGGGTCAGTCCCCCGAAGGGGGCCACGCTGGCCCCGGTCCCGGGATCGGAGGTCATCAGCAGGATCAGGTGCCCCTTCTCGGTGGCCCGGCTCAAGTAGGCGGCCAGGGAGGCGATGTGGTGGCTCCGGCGGATGGAGACGGTGACCACCGGATGGGAGGCGAGCCTCTCCAGGGCCTGGTCGATAGCGGTCAGGGTCAGCCACGGTCCGGGCAGGTAGCGGCCGTCCCAGGTAAGCCCCGCGCCGGTGTCGCTGACCACCTCAGGGTCTCCCTCCTTGGTCATGGTCCCGGCCTCGAGCTCCTTGAGATAGGGGGAGAGGAGCTGGAGGCCGTGGGTGGTGTGGCCCAGGAGGTCGCCCTCCACCAGGACCCAGGCCACCGCCGCGGCCTTGTCCTCCCCCAGGCCGGCCGCGACCAGGAGAGACCGGGCAAAGTCTCTTAAACCCGGGGCCGGGTAGCGCCGGCGGGAGCCGCCCCCCATCTTTCAGGCCTTCTTCTTTCTCAGGGCGGCAACAAAGGGCGAGGTCCAGAGAATGAGGGTGGCCACCCCCAGGGCGGCGCTGACCGGGCGGGAGAAGAACTCGGTGGGGTTCCACTGGCTCTTGATCATGGAGACCATGAAGCTGTCCTCCAGCAACCTCCCCAACACCAGCCCCAGGATGGCCGGGGCCACGGGGATGCCGTTGGACTCCATGAAGTAGGCCAGGATCCCGGTGGCCAGCATGATCCCCACGTCAAAGGTGGTGTTGTTGATGGCAAAGGCCCCGACCACGCAGAACATCAGGATGGCCGGCATGAGCATGTTCCGGGGGACCCGGAGCATCTGGCAGCCGGCCTTGATGGCCACGATGCCGAAGGGGATCAGGATCAGGTTGGCCAGGATGAAGGTTATGTAGACGGCGTAGAGGATCTCCGGGGTCTGCTGGAAGATCATCGGTCCGGGACGGAGCCCCTTCATGAACAGGACCCCGATGACGATGGCGGTGATGGAGTCGCCGGGGATGCCGAAGACCAGGGCCGGAACCCAGGCCCCGCCCAGGCCGGCGTTGTTGGCCGTCCCGGCGTCGACGATCCCCTCGATGTGGCCGGTGCCGTACTTCTCCGGCTCCTTGGAGGACTTCTTGCTGACCGCGTAGGCGATCCAGGCCCCGATGTCGGCCCCGGCCCCGGGGAGGATCCCCACCGCCGTGCCCAAGAGCCCGGAGCGGAGGATGTTGACCTTGTAACGCCGCAAGGTCCGGCCGATACCCTGGAACATACCCCTGGTCTGGACGGCGCAGACCTCGAAGACCATCTCCTTGGAGGAGACGTTGCGCATCACCTCGGAAACCCCGAACATCCCGATCATGGCCGGGATGAAGGAGAAGCCGTTCATGAAGTCGGTGGAGCCGAAGGTGAAGCGGGGGAAGCCGAAGGTCTCGGAGACCCCCACGGTGGTCATCAGCAGGCCGATGAGGAGGGAAATGAGGCCCTTCAGGAGGGAGCCCTTGGTCACCAGGACCGAGCAGGAGAGCCCGATGCAGGCCAGCCAGAAGTACTCGAAGGAGGTGAACTGCATGGCCACCTCGGCCAGCATGGGGGCCAGGGTGATTAGGATCAGCGAGCCGATCAGCCCGCCGATGGCGGCCACGGTGACGTCCACCCCCAGGACGTAGCCGGCCTGGCCCTTCTGGGTCAGGGCGTAGGACTCGTCCACGTAGGCGGCCGAGGAGGGGGTCCCGGGGATGCGAACCAGGGCCCCGGGGATGTCGCCGGCGAAGATGGCCATGGCCTCCATGGTCACGATGGCCGCCAGGGCCGGGACCGGGTCCATGAAGAAGGTCACCGGGACCAGGAGGGCGGTGGCCATGGTCGCGGTCAGGCCGGGGATGGCCCCCACAAAGAGACCGTAGGCGGCCGAGATGCAGATGACCATCAGGACATAGGGCTTCATCACCAGGAGGAGAGCGGCCAGGATATGATCGATAACCATGATTACCAGCCCCACAGTCCCCAGGGGAGGGGCACCAGAAGCAGTTTGGAGAAGAGGACGTAGATGCCCAAGGTGACCCCGACCCCCACGATGAGGCTGTTGCGGAGGCTGACTCCCAGCCATTTGGCCATCCCGAAGAGGAGGATGAAGGAGGTCACCAGGAAGCCGAGGAAGTCGGAAAGGTAGATGTAGAAGACGATCGCCCCCAGGACCAGGATGACGTTCATCAGGCCCATCCCCTTGAGCTCGCCCGGGTCGAACAGGCTCAGCCTCTCCCCTTTCCTGACCCCCTGGATGAACAGGGTGATCGCGGCGATGATGAGCAACCCGGCCAGGACGTTGGGAAAGAACTCCGGTCCGGGGTGGCCGTCCGGCTGGGCCGGGAAGGTCCGGGTGTAGAGGATGACCGCCCCCCCGAAGGCCCCCAGAAAAAGGCCGATGGCCGTGTCGCTGACTCTCATGATCTTACCTTCCGGTTTGATTGACCCGGACAGTTCATGACCGCTCGCCGCCAGGGGGCCGGACCCGGGGCTCAGGGGCTCGCTTGTCCGGCCTTTGGGCCCCCGGGACAGGCCGGTGATCGCCCGCCGGGGGCCCAAAGGCCGGGTTCAGACCTCCAAGCCGGGAGCCGGCTCCCGCCTCGGGAGCGGCTCATGAAATATCCGGGTTTAAGGCCTACTGGACCAGGCCGGCCGCCTTCATGACCTCGCCGTTGTCCTTGTCCGCCTTCTCCAGGAAGGCGGCGAAGGCCTTGGAGTCCATCCAGACCATCCCGTAGCCCCGGTTCTTCATGAACTCCTTGAACTCAGCCGACTGGTGGACCTTGGCGATGGCCTTCTCCAGGATGTCGATGATCTCCTGGGGGGTGCCCTTGGGCGCGGCCACGCCCCGCCAGGCGGCGCAGGCCCAGTCGATCCCGAGCTCCTTGAGGGTCGGCGTATCGGGGAACTTGGGGTCCCGCTCGTCGGCCATGATCGCCAGGGGGACGACCTTGCCGGCCTCGATCAGGGTCGCCGCCTCGGGCAGGGAGCAGGTGGACATGTCGATCCCGCCGGCCAGCAGATCCTGGAGGGCCGGGGCGGCCCCCTTGGAGGGGATCCAGCGGACGGCGTCAGGGGGAAGGCCGAGGCCCTTGAGCCAGCCGGCCATGGCCAGATGCCAGATCCCGCCCTGGCCGGTTCCGGAGTCCTTGAGCTGGCCGGGGTTGGCCTTGATGTGCTCCACCAGGTCCTGGTAGGTCTTCCACTTGGCGTCGGTCCTGACGTTGACCCCGGCCGGGTCGGCGTTGACCAGGCAGATGGGGACCATGTCCTGGTAGGTGACCTTGGTCAGGCCCATCCAGTGCATCATCGTGATCTCCACGGTGGGCATCCCGATGGTGTAGCCGTCGGGCTTGGCCGTGGCGATGGCGGTGTGGCCCACCGCGCCGCCGCCGCCGGTCCGGTTGACCACGTTGACCGGCTGTCCCAGCTCCTGCTTAAGCAAGGTGGCGATAATCCTGGAACAGGCGTCGGTTCCGCCGCCGGCTCCCCAAGGGCAGATAAAGGTTATGGGACGGTTGGGGTAGTCGGCGGCCTGGGCCGCGGTCAAGCCCAGGGACAGAGCCACGACCAGGCTTAGACAAATGATCACAAGTCTCCTTGGCGTCATGGGAACCTCCGTCTATTAAAGGTGAATCATCTTGGGTGAAGCTGTGCCCCATTCTGTCATCTATTCGGGAGAGGTGTCAACGGACTCGTTAAGACGGGCTCGGTCCATATTCGGAAAAGGGAAACGGGGACCGCACGGCCTTTCCTGGGCCGGGGAAGGGCCGGCCGGGCCCGGGACTGTCAGGGTTTAATCAGGCCTGAAGAGGTCCCTACGTCCTCTACTGGATCAGGCCGCTCTGGCGGCGCCAGCGCTCCACGGCCTGGTCCACGAACTCCTTCCCCAGCCGGTCCTCCTGCCAGGTCTCGGAGACCCGGGCCGTCTCGCTCCGGGGCCGTTCGCTGTCCTTCAGGTCGTTGAACCGGATCCGGGTGGGCAGGCTGACCCCCTCCCCCACCACCACCGCCTCCTGGCTCCTGAGGGCCGGGAGGGCGTTGATCAGCCCCGCGGCCTGCTCGGGCAGGGCGGCCTGGATCGACCTCTGGTCCTGCTCGTTGCTCATCCGGAGGGCGAAGAGGGTGTTGCACTGGGAGAGGACCGACTCGGAGACCTCCGAGGGCCGCTGGCTGACCAGCCCCAGCGAGACCCCGTACTTGCGGCCCTCCTTGGCGATCCTGGAGACCGCCAGCCGGCTAGGCCCGAAGTGGGTCTCCGAGTCGCGGGGGATGTAGCGGTGGGCCTCCTCGCAGACCAGGAGGATGGGGACCTGGCCGTTGCTGTTGGACCAGAGGGCGAAGTCGAAGACCATCCGGCAGAGGACCGAGACCACGGCGTCGATGATCTCGGAGGGGACCCCGGCCAGGGAGAAGATGGTCAGCGGCCGGCCGCCCACCGGGATCCTGAACAGCCGCGACAAGACCTCGGCCATGTTGTCCCCGGTCCCCTTGTCGGAGAAAAGGAAGGCGTAGCGCCGGTCCCTTCTCAAGGCCTGGAGCTTGGTCAGGAGACGCTGGTAGGGCAGCGTGGTCTCCGGCTTGTCCAGCCGGCCCCGGGCCAGTTTAAGGATCTCCATCAACCGGTCCAGGCGGTAGGGGACGGGGGTGTCGGCGGTCAGGTTGGTCTGGCTCAGAGGGCCCACCCCGGCGAAGTCGCGCTTGGCGGCGATCACCGCCTCCCTCAGGATGGCCGTCTCCACCGCCCGCTCGGCCTTCTCCACCGAGCACAGGGCCGGGGCCAGCTCCTCGAAGTTGAGGAGCCAGTAGGGGAGGTTGAAGTCGTGGACGGTCACCAGCTCGGCCCTCTCCCCAAAGGCCCGGGGGTACTCCTCGTGGGCGTCCAAAAGGAGGATGTGGCCGTTGGGATGGGCCTCCAGGATGGCCCGGAGGATGACCGCCACGGCGCATGACTTGCCCGAGCCCGAGGTGCCCAGGACCGCGAAATGGTTGCCGATCAGCTCATCGGTGGCCACGTAGGCCGGCAGGCTCCGGTCCTGGTGGATGGTCCCGATGCGGACGAAGCTTCGCTCGGGCTTGGCGTAGATCAGGGCCAGATGCTCCTGGCCGGCGATGTAGATGGGCTCGCCCAGGGTGGGGTGGGAGGAGACCCCGCGCTGGAAGGTGAACCGGCCCTCTCCGGCCGGGTCATGGGCCTCCCCCAGGAGATCGACCTCCATCAGGCGGCTGTCGGAGGGCGAGAGGGGGGTGGAGGGGTTGGGAATGGAGAGCTTGCTGATCAGGCCGAAGGCCAGGGTCCGGCCGGTCCGCATGACCACCATCTCCCCCAGCCTGGCCTTCCGGGCCGGGTTGCCGCCTCCTCCCGGGTCGGTCTCCGGGGCCAGGAGGCCCGAGACCTTGGACCCGGCCACCTGGATTACCGTCCCGATCTCCATCGCTTTCTGAGTCATGGGATCATTCCCTGCTTGGGTTTACCGGTCCCCCTCCCCGGCCCGACCCGGTTCCGGGGCGGCCTCTATTCCAGGGGCAGCCTCCGGCCGTCGGTCCTGGCGGGCCGGGCCTCGTGCTTGCGGCTGGTTCCCAGCTTGGCCCTGATCTTCCTGACCATCTGGGTCAGGTTCTGGTTGGCGTTGAAGGCCGGGGTGGTGATGCAGATGGGGCAGATCACCGCCGCCTTGGTCAGGAGGCTGGCCGCCTTGGGTTCGTCCCCCTCGGCCACCAGGGACCTGAGGGTCCGGTCGGTGAGCTGGTTGAAGACGGCGATCTTGCGGGGGACCATTATCCGTTCCTTCTGCTTCAGAACCTTGACCAGGGCCCCGCTTCTCCCCGGCCCCTCGTCCTCGTCCCGGGCCTTGGCCCGCTTGAACTCCAGGCTCACCAGATCCATGACCCCCTTCCGCCCGTAAACCTCGGGCAGGTCGAAGAAGCCCGGGGCCTGATCGATTATCCGGCGCAGGAGGACCGCGGCCTTCTCCTCGTCCCGGGCCAGGAGGTTCTCCAGGGCGCCCAGGAGGTGGAAGTAGTTCCTCAGCTTGGGCGGGATCCTCATCTCCGTGAGCTCATACTCGAGCCTGGTGTAGAGGTCGGCCGACCAGTGGTAGAGCTTGACGATCTCCTCCTGCTTTTTGAAGTCGGTGTCCAGGGGGAGATAGGGCTCGATGTAGACCGCCTCCACCAGGGCCCCGCTGGCCTCGACGATGTTGTTCTTCTGCCGCCAGGAGACGGCCAGGTTGAAGTTGATGGCCGCCCGGTTGGGAGGGCCCAGGGCCAGGAGCCGCCGGTAGAGGCGGATGGCCTCGTCCGGGCCGACCCGGGTCCGGAGCCTGACCGCCAGGGAGTTGATCTCCCGGCAGGCGGCCTCGAAGTACTCCCTTGATTCGACGGCCTGGAAAAAGAAGTCCTCCGCCTCGGAGTGCCGGCCGGAGTTGAAGAGGTGCCAGCCGGTGCCGATGAGCTGGAGGGGGGCCGGCTCCTGGGTCTCGGTCTGGCCGTGCTTGGACATGGCCGAGGTGGTCATGGCGCTGATCTTCTGGGCCATGGGATGGCGGGGGCCCAGGAGCTCGGTCAGGTTGGTCTTGATGATGGAGTTGGTCACCTCCATCACCGCCCGCTCCCCGCGCCGGGGGTCGTCGCCCCGGTGGAGGGGGGTGATCCGGGCGGCCTTGTCCAGGGAGCGCTGGAAGTGGACCGCGGCCTGGCCCAGGAAGACCACCACCCGCTCGTGGTTGGCCGGGTAACCCTGGCTCATGAGCTCCCGGACCTGCTGGACCCGCATCAGCCCGATCTCCTTGTCCGGAACGGGCAGCTCCTCGGCCACCTGGCCGGCCTCCTTGAACCGGCGCAGGGCCAGGGGGTACTGCTTCAGCTTGACGTGGGAGCGCCCGCTCTCCAGGTAGGGCTCGGGCGAGTCGGGCAGGGCCTCGATGGCCCTCTTGTAGCATCTCACCGCCTGCTCGTAGTTACCGGCCTTCTTGAGCTGCTCCCCTTCCCGCATCCATTTCTCGGCCTCCTGCCTCCTCCGGGTCAGCTCCTCCTCCTGGAGAAGCATCTCCCGGCGGGCCTTGAGCCGTTCCAGGGCCTCCTCCCGGTCCTGGAAGTACTCCTCCAGGTAGGACCGGAGCTCCTCCTCCCGCTGCTCCAGGTGGTTCTGGAGGGCCTCCTCCTTGGCCTCCCCCCGGAGCCCCAGGAGGCTCTCCTGCTTGGCCAGGATAAAGGCTCCGGTCACCCCGTACTCGGCCAGGGAGAGGAGGAAGAGCTCCCTGATCTCGGTCAGTTGGGCCTCGGTGAAAAGGGGAACGCACCGGGCCAGCCGGTCCATGGGGTCGGCCCCGGTCCGGCTCAGGAGAAGGCTGACGTCGGCGAAGAAGTCGCGGAACTCCTTCTGGACCCTCCTGCCCACCGGCCCCAGGACCAGGGGCGGGTTGACCAGGATCAGGTCCGGCCAGGAGGAGAGAAGGGCCGGCAGCTGGCGGACCGCCTCGAAGTAGCCCGGCTTGACCCGGGTCTCGCCGATCTCCTCGAAACCCAGGCTCTGGAGGGCCCAGCGGCACTGCTGGCGGAGGACCTGATCGTGGATGAAGAGGTGGATCTTCTTGTCCAGGAGGCCGCCCAGGCGCTCGGCTCCGGCCCCCGGGGCGGGCTGTGTCCCCTCGATATCCAGGAGGAGCTCCGGCTCCCTGCCGGAGGGGGAGCGGCCGGAAGGCTCTCCCGGGGAGTCCTTCCCCCCGGGGCCTCCTCCCGCCTTCCCGGCCTTGGCTAAGGAGCGGATCTCGGTCAACTCGGCCTTTTACTCCGACCCGGGGCCCATCAGCCGCGCCGGCTCATCATCAGCCGCTGGACGATGGGGCTCTTGTCGTTGAGGTTGATCTGGGACGGCTTGGTCCTGGTGATGAAAGCCACCTCGTCGGCCTTCTCCAGGGGTCCTATCTGGCCTTCCGCCCGTAGCTTCTCCACGTCCTTGACCAAGGCCTTCTGGAGGTCCTCGGCGGTGCCTTGGCTGGCCTGGACCTCGACCATGGCCGGAAAGAACTCGGCCAGCTCCTCGAACTTGATCATCGCCCCCTCCTCTTCCCGGTCCGGGTCGGGGCTCTGGCCCCCAGGACCTGTCCACACCCTAACCGCCCGGACCGGAGACGGCAGCTTCAAAGTAACGTTCATATCTTAAGGTTCGCGGCGGACAACATCAAGCCCGGGTTTTAAGGGGCTTCGGCGAAGTTGGAGGCGGGGGAGGGGAGATTCACCCCGGCCGTTTGCCAAAATCGTAATTACCCGGGGGGACGACCGTCCAAATCGTAACCGGAGTCGGGAATTGAAGCCGGCCGTATCTCCAAACAGCCCCTTGCTTATTAGTCTTTACCTAGTATTTTACTAACCCATTGCCCCCACAAAATCTGCCCATGGAAATGGCATTTTTCTTGCTCAAGTGGCCAGAGAGGTTCCCCCCTGTCCAGGCTTTTGAGCCCAGGCCGGGCCGGAGAGGCAGGGGGAAGGAGGTGGGACGATGCGGGGATGGTTTCGCAAGCTTCTTTCCGAAGAGCGGGGGGTGATCGCCGTGGTGGTCGCCCTGGGCCTGCCGGCCCTGGTGGGCCTGACCGGAGCGGCGGTGGACATGGGGATGGTCTACAGCGCCCGGGGGCAGCTCCAGAACGCGGCCGACTCGGCCGCCCTGGCTGCGGCTTCGGAGATGATCGGGGTGGATGCCGGGGGAATGGCCCTGGCCCAGCCCTCGGCCGCCCTGGCCGCGGCCCACTACTACACCCAGGCCCACAAGGCGGTGGACGTCAACCTGACCATGCTGGAGTCTGATTTCGTGATCGGCAAGTGGGACAGCGACGCCGGGGCCTTTTCCTACACCGGCTTCAGCTCCGACCCCAACGACCTGACCGCGGCCGAGGTCACGATCCGCCGGGACAACCAGGCCAACACCCCCGTCTCCACCTTCTTCGCCCGGATCCTGGGATTGAGCGAGGTCGAGCTCTCGGCCACCTCGGTGGCCCACCGGGGCAACGCCGGAGGGGTGGGGGACGGCGACAGCGAGGTCCCCATCGTCATCTCCCCGGAGACCATCGTCGACGGCGGCGAGCCCGACTGCGACCGCTGGATCACCATCCACGACTACCCCGGGACGGACAACGGGACCGGCTGGACCACCTTCAAGAAATACTACCGGACCGAGTACGACCTCCGGAAGTACGTCACCGGCTACTGGGTCGCCCCGGACATGGAGGTCGGCGACACCCTCTATGTCTTCGGCTGGACGCTCAGCTACCAGGTCTTCAGGGATCTGAAGAACCGGTGGCTGGCCAGGGGCGGCGGCGACTGGCTGGTCACCGTCCCGGTGGTGGGCAACGCCGACGGGGGCGACGGGCCCATCTACCTCTGCCACTCCGACACCCCGACCAAGGTCCTCGGCTTCGCCAAGCTGATCATCACCGAGGTCAAGCAGTACTATCAGGACGGGAAGAACGAGGTCACGGCCAAGCTGATCTGCGACATGGTCCAGCCCGGCAGCCAGACCGGCGGGCATAACTTCGGGCTGAGGGCCGAGAGGCCGGTCCTGATCAACTGAACCCAGTCTCCTGACACCCTCCCTCCGAAGGGCGGGGCCGGGCTCAAGCCCGGCCCCGCCCGATCTTTTAGGTAAGCCGCCCCCAACCTGACAGACAATTCGAAAACCGACCGGCCAACCAGGCTGAGGTTCCGGTGTAGGGTGGGTTAGCGAAGCGTAACCCACCGTCCCCTCAGGCCCGGGACGGGCCGGATTTTGCTCCCCTCAGTTGGGGTTTCTGAACCAGCGGTGGAAGTGGAGGTCCGAGGAGGTGATCTTGAACCCGACCTTGTGGCAGATCCGGATGGCCGGGTAGTTGGAGGCAAAGGTCCGGACCACCACGTGGGTCGCCCCGGAGCCGGCCAGGTCATGGAGGGCGGCCTTGTTCAGGCTCTCCCCGATGCCCCGGTTCTGGCTGGCCCGGTTGACCCCGATGAAGTCCAGGCTGGCGTAGCTGCCTCCCACCGCCTGGCTCAGGTCCGAGTTGTGCTTGTAGATCAAAAAGCCGTCCACCACGGAGCCGGTCTTCATGACCAGGGTCTGGAAGCCTTCCTGGAAGGCGATCCCGGAGACGTACCGGCGAAAAATATCGTTGGCCTGATCAAGGGTGACCTCCGGATCGTACATGAACCGGTTGTGGACGTGGGTCTGCTCCACCAGGGCCAGGACCTGGGATTTCAGCTCGTCGGGGCAGGGCACGCAGCCGGTCCGGCCGTACTCCTCCGGAATCTTGCCGGCGGCCAGGGAGCGGGCCAGGTAGACCTCGTTGCCCACGAACCTGAAGCCCGAGTTCTCCAGGGCGTGGATGGCCTGGATGTCGCCCGAGGCCACCCGGCAGTCCAGGAAGCCCACCTCGGGCATCTGATCCAGGACGTAACGGATCATGGTCTGGAAGTAGCCCTGGGGCCGGTCGGCGGTCAGGAAGTGCCTCAGGGAGTACATCTTGGCTCCGAAGAGCCGGGACATCCAGGGCAGGGCGCCGATCCCGATCAGGCCCACCACCCGGCCCCCCTCCCTCAGGCAGGCCTGGTTGGTGTTGTCGGTGAAAAGGCTCCTCTTGAGGAAGTCGACCATCTTTCCCTTGGGGATGTCCAGCTGCTGGAGCTGGAAATCCTTGTGGTGGTAATCCCGGAAAAGGCAACCCACCTCCTCCAGGTCGGCCTCGGTCAGGGGGCTCAGGCTCAGGTCGCGGAAACGGATGGACATCACGGCAGGTCTCCCAGGCTTATCCGAACCTCCCCGCTCCAGCGGGTGGTCTGGACCTCCACCTCCCTGTCCCAGGCCACGAAGGGCAGGTGCTCCGCGTCCCGGTCCCTGACCAGGGGCAGCCCGGTGGGGGTGACCGAGGTGGAGACCCAGCCGCTGCCGGGAAGGTAGATTTCGGTGAAAAAATGACCCCAGCGTCCGGCCGTCCGGGCCGGAAGGCCGGCCGCCCGGAAGAGGCTGGCCTCCAGAAGGCTGGTCTCGGGGCAGGCCCCCAGCCGGCGGGCCAGGAGGACCGCGGGGGGGTCGTACATCTCGGCCATGGAGCGGTAGATCTTCCGCCCGCCGAAGAAGAGGGCCCTTTTTTGGTGATCGTAGGGGATGTTCTGCTTAATGTACTTCTGGATCAGGAACCACAGGCGGCGGGGGACCCTCTCCGGGCCGAAGATCTCCTGGGCCAGTTCGGCCACCTCCTGGCTGGAGGGGGTGATCTTCTCCCCGGGCCCAAGATAAGCGGCGGCTTCGCTCTCCGGGGGGAGCGGCTCGGCCGGCCTGGCCGGGGTGGTCAGGATGGCGTGGCGGAGCAGCTCGGCCAAATCCACCTGGTAGACCACGTGGGAGTCCAGCTTCAGCACGTCCCCCTCCCGGGCCTCCTCCAGGCTGGCCATGAGCCAGCGGTTCCCGGCCTGGTCGGTCCGGATCTCGAACGGCCGGCGGGGGTAGAGGTGGTCGCTTTGCCTGACGATTCTCTTGCCGAAGCTCTCCCGGGGGGTGGTGATGGAGAAGCTTAAGGGGCCCTGGAAGCCCTTTTCCACGATCTTGAAGTGGATCCGGTAGAGGCCGCTCATCTCGAACCTGGCCAGGGGGACGGCCGCCGCCAACCCGGGGACCTCCCGGCCGGACACAAGCCGGTCCAGGCGGGCGGCCTTGGTGTGGAAAAATCCATGGGTCCGGTCCAGGTAGTCGATGAGGTCGCCATTGACCGGAAAAATCCCGGCCGACTGGAGGCGGATGAGCTGCTCCAGGTCCAGGGGCCGGCTGAAGGCCAGGAGGAGGATGGTCTTCAGGGAGGGATAGGACCGAACCAGGCCTGGGAAATCGACGCCGGTGGCCGCCGGCGACTGGGCCGCCTGGATCCTGGCCAGGACCTGGGCCGGAAGGGTCCGGGCGGGCTCCGGGGACCGGGCCCGGTCGGCCGGGGAGGGAGCAGGAGCCCCCTGGACCGCCGGAGCCCGGGGCGGAACGGGCTCGGCGATAAAGGGACGGGCCGGGGCCTCGATCCCGCCGCCCTCCGGAGCCTGGCCGGCCGGGGCCGGGGCGGCCAGCCAGAGAAGGGCCGCCAGGGCCGGGAGGACAGCCTTGAGGAGAGGGACGAGACGGGGGAGGTTGGGCCGAGCCGGATTCATGATACTGAATGGCAGGTTATAGGGACCGGAACCGGGTGTCAACCGGGGGGCCGGGGGGGCGGCGGGCTCCTCCGGCCTCCCCCCCCGGCCGGCACGCCGGGGAAAAAGGCGGCGGGCCGGCCTTTCAGCCGGCCCGCCGCCCTTCAGTCGTTAGGGGTGACCTTCATGAAGCATCCGGGCCCGGACCCGGCCGGGTTGACCGGCCGGGTCCGGGCTGGATGGATCGATCAGAAGTCGGCCAGGCCCTTCTCGTCCTCCAGGGGGAGGACCTGCTCGGGCCGGACCAGCATCTTGGGCTCAGGACCCCGAGGGTGCTGTCCGTTGCCTTTCTTTTCGGACGGTTTTGAACTTTTGGGGGTCCAGGAGAGGCTCCGGTTGGCGGGCCGGCCGGCCGGCCTTCCTTTCTGGCGGGGGAGCCTCATCTCCAGGTGGTTGCCTTGGTTGACGGTGCCGGTGACCATGTACTCCAACCTGGCGATCATCTCCTTCATGGTCTCGGCCTGGGCGCTCATCTCCTCGGCGGCCGAGGCGCTCTCCTCGGCGTTGGCCGCGTTCTGCTGGACGACCTTGTCCATCTCGGTGGTGGCCGTGGCCACCTGGTCGATGCCCTGGCTTTGCTCTCCCGAGGCGGCCGCTATCTCGCTGACCAGCGAGGCCACCTTGCCGGAAAGCTCGGCCTGCCGGCCGAAGGCGTCCCCGGCCTTGGACACCAGGTTCGAGCCCTCGTTTATCCGGGTGACGGTATCGTCGATCAGGTCCTGGGTGTTCTTGGCCGCTTCGGCGGCCCGCATGGCCAGGGCCCGGACCTCGTCGGCGACCACCGCGAACCCGGCCCCCGATTCACCGGCCCGGGCCGCCTCCACGGCCGCGTTGAGGGCGAGCAAGTTGGTCTGGAAGGCGATCTCGTCGATGGACTTGACGATCTTGGAGATCTGCTGTCCGGACTCGGCGATGTGGGACATGGAGTCGGTCACCTGGGACATGGCCTGACCGGCCTCGTTGACCACGACCTTGGCCTCTCCCATGACCGAGTCGGCCAGGGAGGAGTTTTCGGCGTTGGACTTGGTCATGGACGAGATCTCCTCCAACGAGGCCGAGGTCTCCTCGATGGAGGCCGCCTGCTCGCTGGCCCCCTCGGCCAGCTGCTGGCCGGCGGCGGCCACCTCGGAAGCGGCGGCGTTGACCTGGTTGGACGACTCGGTCAGGGTCTCGACCACCCTCATGATGGGGTTGGCGATGGACCTGGCGAAGAGCAGGGACACCAGCACGGCCAAGGCCAGGCCGATACCGCCCACCAGGGCGATGATGTTCCTGATGGCGTAGACCGGGCTCATGAACTCCTCGGTGTTCTGGGTGGCCCCCAGGGACCAACCGGCCAGGGGCACCGGGGCGAAGCCGCAGACCTTGGGCGTGCCCTTGTAGACGTAGGTCTCCACGCCCTTCCCCCCGGCCAGCATGTCCTTGGTGATCTCCTCCATGCCCTCCAGCCTGGTTATGGCCACCTCCTTGTTAAAGATGTTCTCGGGGGTGGGGTGGGCGATGAACAGCCCCTCCCGGTTGACCATCCAGCCGTAGCCGGTCTGGCCGATCTTGGTCCCGGCGATCTGCTCGCTCAAAAAATCGAGGGACATGACCAGGAGGGCGGCCCCCTCGAACTGGCCCTTGGCCGGCTTGACCGGGGCGCAGATCACGGTCACCGGTTTGCCGGTCTCCTTGGAGAGGATCACCTCGCCGACATTGGCCTCGCCCGTGTTCTTGACGGTCTTGAAGTAGTCGCGGTCCTTGAGGCTTATCTTCCCCTTGACCCACGTCCCGCCGATGCTGTCGGCGATGACCAGTCCTTCGGCGTCGGTCAGGATGACCACCTCGTACTTCTTGCCGCCGGCCCGCTGAACCCCCTCCAGGGTTGCGGTCGCCATTTCAAGATCCTTGGCCGCAGCCTCGAATCCCTCCCCGGCGGTTTTCCCGGCCGCGGCCATGATCGAGTACGAGCCGGCCAGCCCCTTGGCTTTCTCCAGCTCCTCCACCAGCATCTTCTGGGTAGCGCCGGCCAGCAGCTCGGCGGTCATGGCCGCCCTGGAGAAGGCCTCGGACTTGACCGCTCCGGCCGACTTGAAATATGAAAAGAGGCCCACCGCAATCAGCGGGACGGCCAGGAGGACGATACTCCCCGCGATCATCTTGGTTTTGAGGGCCAGACGTTTCTTCATTTTCTTTCTCCCTTCAGGATTTCGGCCCTAACAGCCGCCTTCGGTAGAATTTCCTTGGTCGATCTCAGGTGCGCCCCGGACGAGGCCCGCCTGAGCCAGGCCCGGTGGTTGATGAACCTGTCCCGGACATGGTTGATCTGACTGAGGAGGTCACCTTCCGGGAGACCGGGCCAAGGCCCCTCCCGGCCGGGGCCTGGACCTGCTCCCCGAACGGCCGGAGCCGCTCCGGGGGCCTGGTCGCCCCCCCGGCGATGACCTGGACCATGAAGGTGATCAACGCGGATTCGAGGTAAAGTTTGGCGCTGGCTTCAGCTTGCTCAACTTCATCTCTGATTCCTCCCTTATCCAAACGCTCGATCCTTTTTTTCATCCCTTCCGGGAAATGGCCTTTGTTCTCCGTTTGGATAATTATCACGAACCATACCAATTTGGCCGATCCGAGGCCATTTAAAAAAATACTGTATAGTGGGCAAATAAAATCCACGACCCCGGCCCGTCGGGCGGCCATACCGGGGGCCATGGGGTTTTTTAGAACGCTTTTCCTGGATTTCGGGATTCCGTCCTGGAAAGGTGGACAAAATCGAACTTTTCCGGACCCCGCCGGCCGGCCGGAAGGCCTTCCCTTTCCGGCCGGCAAACCTCCCGGCCGGAGCCTCCCTTGCCTCCTGGCGGTTAAGGCGTTGGGGTCGATCCCCGGCCCGGAGATTTCATGAGCGACCGCAGGCGGGTGATCGGATCAGGAGGCGTTCCGAGGAGGGGTTTTGCCCGGAGATCTCGCGAGTCGGGTTGGTTGGGGAGGGCAAGGCCCGGGGCGGGAAGCCATGGTCGCCCTGGGGCAAGGCCGGAAACGGCCGAGAGGGAGGATCAGCGGGTCCTGTGCAGCCACAGCAAGGTCACGTCATCGGACTGCTCGGTCTCGCCGGTGAAGCCCCTCAGGGAGGCCAGCAGGGAGTCGAGCACGGCCGGGGCGCCGGCCGGCTCCGCCTCCGCCAGCCACCCCTTGACCCGCTCCAGGCCGAACATCTCGTTGTGGGCGTTGGCCCCCTCGTTGAGGCCGTCGGTGTAGAAAAGGAGGCTGTCGCCGACTTCCAGCCTGACCCGGCCCACCTCCAGGCCCGGCCGCTCACCCACCCCAAGGGCCATCCCCTGGGGGCGGTCCAGCTGGCTCACCCGGCCCCCGGCCCGCCGCAGCAAGGGGGCCGGGTGGCCGGCGCTGGCAAAGATGAGCGTCCCGCTGGCCGGCTCGTAAACCCCGTAGATCACGGTCACGAACATGCACAGATCATTGTCCGGCAGGAGTTGGCGGTTGGCCTCCTCCAAGACCTTGGCCGGGTCCAGGTGGTGGCTGGCGGCGGTCTTGATCAGGGTCCGGGCCACGGTCATGAACAGGGCGGCGGGGATGCCCTTGCCCGACACGTCGCCGATCACCAGGCCCATCCGGCCGGGGGCCGGGAGGAAGTAATCGTAGAAATCGCCGCCCACCTGCCGGGCGGGGATGGTTCGCCCCACCAGGTCCACTTCGTCATGCCCGGCGAAGGGGGGATAGACCCGGGGCAGGATGGACTCCTGGATCTGGCGGGCCAGGGCCAGCTCGCCTTCCAGGCGCTCCTTGGCCGCGGTGGTCTCGGTCAGCTCGGCCACGTAGCGTCTGAGATGCCCGACCATCCGGTTGAAGTTCGCCGCCAGCTCCCCCACCTCGTCCCCGGGGGGAATGCCCTCCACCTGGCTGGAGAGGTCCCCCCCGGCCAGGCGGTCGACGCTCACGGTCAGGCGCTTCAGGGGCCGGGTCAGGCCGATCACCAGCAGCAGGACCACCAGGACCAGGGCCGCCAGCCCCACCCCGGCGTGAAGGACCTGCTGCCGGGTCAGCTTGGCCACCGGGGCCATTATCTCGCTCTCGGGGGCCGCCGCGCCGAAGCTCCAGCCGGTGCCCTCCACGGGGGCGAAGGCCAGCCAGACCGGCCTGTCGCCCCGCCAGGCGCTGAGGCGCAGCACCCCGGCCTCGCCGCCGGTCATCCGCCGGCCCAAAAGCCACAGCTCCGGCCGGGACCTCTTTTGAGCCAGGGAAAAGATTGACTCCTCCAGCAACCAGTCCGCTTGAGGGGCCGCCAGGAAGGTGCCTTTCCGGCTCAGCAGAAAGGCCCAGCCCTCCCGGCCCACGGTCAGCCCGGCCACGTCCTGTTGGAGGCTGTCCAGGACCAGATCCGCCGTAACCACTCCCTGCACCCGGCCGGCCCTGAAAAAGGGGACCGAGACCGTGGTCATCACCGCGTCGGCCCCCCCCTGGTCGAAGTAGGGCTCGCTCCAGACGCTGCGCTTCAGGGTGGTGGGGGCCAGGTACCATTCCGCCTGGGGATAGTTGTATTGCGGGCTGTCCAGGTTCTTGGTTTTCAGTCCCTCGGACGAGCGATAGACATAAGGCGAAAACCGCTCCCGGCCGGGTTGGAAGGCCTGGGGCTCATAGGCCGCGGCCATGCCATAGACCTGCGGCGGAGCGGTCAGGTGGCGCTTGAGCAGCCTCAGCAGCTCGGTCTCGTCGGCGGGCGGCGTCACCTCCAGGGTGGCGGCCAGGTCGGTGGGCTTCTGGGCCACCTGCGCCACGAGCCGGGAGAGCTGGGCGGCCCGCAACCTGACCAGGTTGGTCAGGCGCTCTTGGCTGGCGGCGATGGCTCTTTCGCGGGCCTGGTGGTAGTTCGACCAGGTCATCGTCCCGGTCACCGCGCCCACCCCGGCCAGGACGAAGATGATGAAGCGGACCCGCAGGCCCAGGCGCCTGGGTCTCACCGCCGACCCCTCCGGCCTTTTCCCTTGCCCAGGGTCAAGACGTTGCGCCCTCCCTGGCGGCGGTAGGCGACCTGGTCCGCGTTGCGCTTGATCAGCGGCACTCCCAGGCCGCCGATCCGGCGTCCGGCCAGGTCGGGGGCAAGCTCCGGCTCCTCCTGGGCCAGGGGGTCGAAGGGCCGGCCCCGGTCGCTAAACTCCACCTCCAGCACCCCGGGGGCGGACAGGCGGCAGGTCAGCTCCAGCTCGCCGCTGCCCTGGGGAAAGGCGTGATGGATGATGTTGGCCGCCGCCTCCTCGGCGGCCAGGAGGATCTCGCGGGCCTCCCGCTCACTCAGGCCGGCCCGGCCGGCCGCGGCCTGGACCAGCTCCATGACCGCGGGCAGGCTGCCGAGCTCCGCCCTCAGGCGAAGCCGTCCCAGGACCCTCACCCCCCGGCCGGGGCTTCGGACCTGCCCGCCGCCCTTGGCCATGACCCCCGTCCCGCCCCTCAGGCCAGGTCGGCCAGGCCGGTCTCCCGGTCCCGGTGGATATTGAACAGGGACTCGAAGCCCGCCACCTGGAAGACCTCGCTGATCATCTCCTCCAGGCCGCACAGGACCAGCTTGCCCGCGCAGGCGTCCAGCCGCTTGGCCAGCATAAGCAGGCTCCGCAGCCCGGCGCTGCTGATGTACTCCAGGCCGCTCAGGTCCAGCAGGAAGAGCTTCTCCCCGGCCTGCAGGGAACGCTCCACCTCGGCGTCGAGGGCGGGTGCGGCCAGGGTGTCCAACCGCCCCTGGAGGGCCAGGACCACGACTCGGCCGCACTTTTCACAGTTGATCTCCATTCTTGGCCTCCTTTAAGCCCCTTCAGTCCAAGGCCCCTCCTCCGCCTTCGGTGGAGCCGGCCCTTTACCCGGATATTTCACGAGAAGTTGGCCGCAGATGCCAGGCGCGGGACGCGAAGCCACGGTCACCCTCTGGCGAGGGTCCCTTGGGCGCAGCAGATGCGGCCGAATCGGCTCGCCCGCCGGGTGAAGGGCGTCAAGTTCCCTGGCCGGGTCAAGGGCCAACCTGTCACCGTCCAAAACCGCCTCGATATCAGGGCCATCGATTGAACTGCTTCTCTGCTCCCTTACCCTTTTGGCGGTTTTCATGGAATATCCGGGCCAACCCGGACCGCCCTCAGCCGGCGCCGGGCCGGGCCAGCCGCAGGAGCAGGTTGCCGGCCACCTCCCGGCGGTAGGCGGCCGTGGCCCGCAGGTCGTCGATGGGCGAAGCCTCCTCCCGGATGATCTCCGCGGCGGCCCGCAGCTCGCTCGGCCGCAGGCTGCCCCCCAGGAGGGCCTCCTCCGCCCGGGGCGAACGGACCACCGTGGGTCCCAGGCTGCCCCAGGCCAGGCGGGCCCGGCCGACCCGGCCCAGGGAGTTCAGCTCGATGACCGCGGCCAGGCTGACCACGGCGATGGCCAGGGCCTTGCGCAGGCTGACCTTCTCGTAATGCTGGCGGACCGGGCCGTCCGGGGGGCGTATCCAGACCCCGGCCAGGATCTCCCCCGGTCCCAGGGCCGTCCGCCCTGGGCCCAGGATGAACTCCTCCACCGGCAGGCGGCGGTTGCCTCCGGCGGAGCGGAGCTCCACCTCGGCCCCCAGGGCGTAGAGGGGCGGCAGGGTGTCGCCCGCCGGCGAGGCGGTGACCAGGTTTCCGCCCAGGGTGCCCATGTGGCGGATCGGCGGCGAGCCCAGGACCGCCAGGGCCTGGGTCAGGACCGGCAGCCTGTCCCGGACCAGGGGGTGCTCCAGGAGCTCCTGAAGGGTGGCCAAGGCCCCCAGAAAAAGCCCGGCCTCATGCTCCTCTACCACGGCCAGCTCGCCCACCCGCTCCAGGCAGAGGAGGACCGGCGGGTCCAGGAGCCCGCGGCGCCGCCTTACCAGGAGGTCCGTGCCCCCCGCGAAAAGGGCCAGGTCCGGGTGGCCCCGCCAAAGCTCCCAGAGCTCGTCCAGGGTCCGGGGGAGCAGGACCCGGCTCACGGCTTCTCCTCCGGCAACGGCCCTTGGGCGGCCCGCTCAACGGCGTCCACGACCTTCTGGTAGCCGCTGCAGCGGCAAAGGTTGCCGCTTAAGCCCTGGCGGATATCCCCCCGCCCCGGCCGGGGGTCCCGGCCCAACAGGTCCACCGCGGCCAGGATCATCCCCGGGGTGCAGAAGCCGCACTGGACCGCGCCCTCCTCCACGAAGGCCTCCTGGACCGGGTGCAGGTCCCCGCCGGCGGCCAGCCCCTCGATGGTGACGAGGCTCCGCCCCTCGAGTTGGGCCGCCAGCATCAGACAGGAGAGCCGGCTGACCCCGTCCACCAGGATGGTGCAGGCCCCGCACTCGCCCTGCCCGCAACCCTCCTTGGTCCCGGTCAACCCCAGCTCCTCCCGCAGCAGGTCCACCACCCGCCGGTCGGAGGGGACCTCCACTTCAACCGGCCGCCCGTTGAGGGTAAAGTGCAGCTTCATGGCTTCCCTCCCGGTTCCCCGGGCCGGCCCAGCCCGGCCAGGACCCTCTCCGGGGTCAGGGGGAAGCGCCGCGGGCCCAGGCCGCAGGCGTCGGCCACCGCGTTGGCCACGGCCGGCAGGGGCCCGTCTATCCCCACCTCGCCCACCCCCTTGAGCCCGAAGGGCCCGCTGGGCTCGTGGGTTTGGACCCACAGGCTGTCCATCTCCGGCACGTCCAGGGAGGTGGGCAGGAGGTAGGTCGACAGGTCCGGGGTCAGGACCCGGCCGTCGGCCACGGCCAAGTCCTCCCACAGGGCGTAGCCCAGCCCTTGGGCCACCGCCCCCTGGACCTGCTGCTCGGCCAGCTGCCGGTTGAGCAACCGGCCGCAGTCGCAGACCGTCACGAAGCCCTTGAGCTCCACCTGGCCGGTGAGCTCGTCCAGCTCCACCGCGGCCAGTTGGGCGGCGAAGGAAAAGACCGCGTGGGGCAGGCCGTGGAGGCGGAGGGTCTCGTCGTCGGTGGGGCGTTCCCGGCTGACCGGGGCGCGGTGCCGGCCCACGGCCACCCGCTCGGAATCCTGCATCAGCCCCGCCAGGCGGGCCAGGGGCAGCTCCCGGCCGCTGGCCGGGTGGCGGACCCGGCCGGGCAGCAGGGACAGCTCCCCGGCCGAGTCCGCGAAAAGCAGGTCGGCGGCCCGCTCCAGGATCCGCCGCCGGAGCTGGCCGGCGGCGGCGATGAGGGCCTGGCCGTAGGTAAAGGTGGTCCGGCTGGCCGAGGCCGAGCCGCTGGGCAGGGTCCGCTCGGTGTCGGGTAGGACCAGCTCCATGTCCTCCAGGCCCTGGTTGAGCACCTGCCCGGCGATCTGGAGGCAGGTGCTGGCGTTGCCCTGGCCCATGTCCGCCACCCCGCTGTAAACCCTGATCCCGCCCCGAACCGTCAGCTCGATCTTGGCGTTGGCCACGTCCGGGACCACCGGTCCGTAGCCCAGGCCGTGCATCACCGCCGCCACCCCCACCCCCCGGCGCTTGAAGGGGCCGGCCCGGGCCTTCCAGGCCTGGCGACCGCGCCAAAACCGGTGCCCGGCCAGCCTTTGGAGGCATTCATCCAGGCCCTGGGAGCATTCCGGGCGGGCCCCGGAGGCCACCCGCCGGCCGGGCCGGGCCAGGTTGCGCCGGCGCAGCTCCAACGGCTCCCGCCCCAGCCGCCGGGCCAGCAGGTCCATGACCTGCTCCATGGCCGCGGCCGCCTGGGGCACCCCGAAGCCCCGGAAGGCCCCGCTGACCGGGTTGTTGGTGTACACCGCCCGGGCCCGGAGGCTGGTGTGCTCGATGTGGTAGGGGCCGCCGGCGTGCTCCAGGCCCAGGGTCATGACCACCCCGCCCAGATGGTCGTAGGGGCCGGTGTCGTAGGCCAGGTCGGCCTCCAGGGCCAGCAGGCGGCCGTCGCGGTCGGCCCCCAGGCGGTAATGGAGCCGGGCCGGGTGGCGCTTTGGTCCGGCCAGGAAGCTCTCCTCGCGGCTCCACCACATCTTCACCGGCCGGCCCGGGCAGGCCAGGGCGGCCAGGCCCAAGAGGCTCTGGACGGTGATCCCGTCCTTGCCCCCGAAGCCGCCTCCCAGGTAGGGGGCGATGACCCGGACCAGCTCCGGCTTCAGGCCCAGGGCCTCGGCCACCTCGGCCCGGTCGCGGAAGGGGGTCTGGGTGGAGGCCACGATCTCCAGCGCCCCTGCCGGGGTCAAGATGGCCCACCCCGCCTCGGTCTCCAGGTAGGCGTGCTCCTGCCGGGCCAGCTCCAGGTCCAGCTCCACCACCAGGGGGCAGTCGGCCAAGGCCTCCCGGCCCCGGCCCCTGACCAGCTCCCCGGCCAGGAGGAGGTTCCCGGTGGGGTTGTCCTCGTGGACCAGCGGGGCGTCCGGTTCCAGGGCCCGGGTCGGGTCCAGGACCGGCTCCAGGGGCTCCAGCTCCAGCTCTATCCGCTCCAGGGCCGCGGCCAGGACCTGCCGGTCGCGGGCCACGACCAGGGCCACCGCGTCTCCGCAATGGCGGACCTTGTCGTCCACCAGGACCGGCTGGTCCTTGCGGATCACCCCCTGGCGGTTGGTGCCCCGGACCTGGGCGTGGGTCAGCACCGCCTCCACCCCGTCCAAGTCGGCGGCCCGGCCGGTGTCCAGGGCCTTCAGGCGGGCGTGGGGCGTCCCGGCCCTCTTCACCCCCGCCCAGAGCACCCCCGGCCCGTAGTGATCGGCCGCGTACTTCTCCGCCCCGGTGACCTTGGCCGGCCCGTCGGCCCGGGCCAGGACGGTCCCCAGGCTGGGGGGGTGCTTAAGCCGCTCCATGGCCGTCCGTCCTCTCCCCTGACCCGGATGTTTCATGAGCGCCGGCCGGCCGGAGAGGCAGGGCGCGGAGGCCATGGCCGCCCTCCGGGGAGGGCCGCCTGGGCGCGGCGGACGCGGCCGAACCGGCCAGGGCCCTTGACTCCGCCGGGGATGGGGTCGGTCGGGCCGCCCTCTCCCGGCCGGGGTCAGACCGCCTCAAGGTCAACCCGCCGCCTTGAACCTCCTTGAGGAGGTCCTTGGCCGCGGCTCGCCGCCCGGCCCCGATGGTCATCGCCGTTGAGATGCCTCCCTCCCTGCGGGGTTGGTTGATTTTTCTTTTTCCTCATCCCGGGCCGGTCTTCCCCAAGTGCTCGGGCTCCCGAACCGGTGCCCCGCCGGACCCCGGCTTATCATCCCCGTCCGGCCCTCCCCGGCGTTGCCTCGGCCGCCGCCGAACCAGTATACTGCCTTTGGCCGGCCCCGGCGGCACTTTCTGGGCCGGGCGCCGGGAGACGAAATCGGGCGGCCCCGGCCGCCGGGAGAGAAGGCGGTGAAAACGATCGGCCGGCTGGTTTCCCTGCACGCCCCCCTGGACCCGGCCTTCCTGCCCACGGTGACCGGTTTCACCGAGGAGGCGGCCAAGGCCTTGGGCCTGGGGCGGGCCGAGGCCCTCAGGCTGACCCTGGCCAGCGAGGAGCTGTTCACCTATCTGGGCCGGGTCTCGCCTCCGGGCGGATCGGTGGAGGTCCGCTGCCGGGACAGGGCCTACTACCTGGAGCTCAGCTTCCGCACCTCCGTCCGCGACCTGGACCTGCGCCTGTTCAACCTGGTGGCCGGCCTGGACCCGGCCGACGAGGCCAACCTGGACCAGCTGGGCCTGCTCCTGGCCTCGCGGGCGGTGGAGCGCTTCCGGATCGAGGACGACCACCAGTCCGGCCTGAGCCTGGTCCTGAGCAAGGACAAGAGCTACCCCCCGGCCGGGGAGGCCCCCCCGCCGGCCGAGCCCCTGGCCGCCTTCCGGGTGGAGGAGGGGCCGGCCGAGGCCCTGATCCTGGCCGCCCGCTACCTGCCGGCCCATTATGCGGCGGACTTTTACCCCCCCGGCCTGGAGCGGCCGGGCCGGCTCCTGGACATGGCGGCCGGCGGAGAGTACGTCGCCCTGACCGCCCGTGACGACCTGGGCCGCCTGGGCGGGCTGCTGGTCTACACCCTGGCCAACGGCCGCACGGCCAGCCTCCACGGGCCCTATCTCTTCAACCAGCCGCCGGGCTCCGGCATGGCCGAGGGGCTGGTGGAGTCCGCCCTGGGGAGCCTGGGCAAGAGCCAGGCCCTGGGCCTGGTCTGCCTGGCCCCGCCGCCGGAGCTGCCCCTGGAGTACTTCGAGCCCCTGGGCTTCCTGTCCGCCTCCACCCCGGACGGCCGGCCCTTCCGGCGGCCTTGCTACTACCGCCAGCTCAACGAGGACCTGGGCGCGGCCGTCTGGGCCCACCCGGCGCTGGTGGATTTCCTGGACGCCTTTTACCGGGCCCAGGCCCTGGTCCGGCAGATAAACCCCACCCGCCCTGAGGGCCAGCACCGGCCGCCCCACTCGGTCCTGGCCGCGGAGCTCAACCGGGCCGCGGCCGGCGCGGTCTTGCGGCCCGTGTGGGACGGCCGGGACGTCCTGGAGAACCTGACCCGCCACGTCAAGCTGCTCATCGGCGAGGGTCTGACCAACCTCCTCTGCGAGCTGGATCTGGGCCTGGCCTGGCAGGCCGAGCTGGGGGGGGCCCTCCTGGAGGCCGGCTTCCGGCCGCGCCTGGTCCTGCCCCACGGCGGCCGGGGGGACCTCTTGATCCTCCAGCACGGGGCCGAGTAAGCGGCATGGCCCCGCTCCGCCTGGAGGACCTGGTTCCGGATTACGTCAAGGCCTTCGAGTGCTACATCCCCTCCAAGCCCGACCGGGAGCTGATGAAGCTCTACGGGGTGGACCATCTTTACCGCCTCAACAACAACGAGAACCCCCTGGGTCCTCCGCCCGGGGCCGGGGAGATCATCGGGCGCTACCCGCCGCCGCGGGCCTCCGTTTATCCCAGCGGCGACGCCTACTACCTGCGGCTCCGGCTGGCGGAGCGCTTCGGTCTGGACCCCGAGCAGTTCCTGGTGGGCAACGGGGCCAACGAGGTGATCACCTTTGCCATCAAGGCCTTCTGCCAGGCCGGGGACAACATCGTCACCGCGGACAAGACCTTCGCCGTCTACGAGTGGGTGGCCCAGTTCTCGGGCTTCCAGGCCCGCCTGGCGGCGCTGAGGGACTTCGCCTTCGACGACCAGGCCCTCCTTGAGCGCCTGGACCGGCGGACCAAGATCATCTTCATCTGCAACCCCAACAACCCCACCGGCGCCTGGTGGGACCTGGGCCGTCTCCGGGCCTTCCTGGCGGCCGTGGGCGACCGCCAGATCGTGGTGGTGGACGAGGCCTATGGCGAGTTCGTGGAGGACCCGGCCTTTCCGGACGGCCTGGACCTGATCCCCGAGCACCCCAACCTGGTGGTCTTCCGGACCTTCTCCAAGATGTACGGCCTGGCCGGGCTCAGGATCGGCTACCTGGCCGGGGCCAAGGAGGTGGTGGACGTCATCCGC
>Ga0068714_10002360_pt1 | contig 24596 bp, 21 predicted proteins | sample MTBNYHSulfiMetaG_FD_62988 | JGI IMG/M metagenome (GOLD analysis project Ga0068714, IMG submission 62988) | Enrichment culture microbial communities from rom New York Harbor, USA that are MTBE-degrading - MTBE-NYH (New York Harbor Sulfidogenic)... | ecosystem: Environmental > Aquatic > Marine >... | reverse complement strand
CTCCTGGGTGTTCAGGTATTTGGGCTCGCCAGAGCCCACGACCCGGCCGCCAAAAGCGATAACGCGGCCGGAGACGTCGGCAATCGGGAACATGATCCGGTTGTAGAATCGGTCCCTCAACGTGGGGCCGTCCGCCATGGCCAGGTTCGCCTCCACGACCTCCTCGCGCGTGAATCCGGCACGCGTCAGATGACGGACGAGCGCGCTGCGGCCGGACGGCGCGTAGCCGAGGCGCCAGCGCTTGGCGACATCGAGACCGAAACCGCGATTGGCAAGGTACTCCCGCGCGGCCTTGGCGCCCGCATCGCGCGACGTTGTGAGCTCACGGTGGAAGAACTCCGCGGCGGCCTCCGAGGCGGCGATCAATCGGTCCTTCTGGGATGTGGGTGTGCTCCGGCCGCCCTCTTCGCGGATTTCGATGCGCGCACGCTCGGCGAGCCTGCGCACCGCATCGGGGAACTCCAGATGCTCGAGCTCCATGACGTAGCCGAAAGCATCGCCGCCCTTGCCGCACCCGAAGCAGTGCCACAACTGCGTTGCCGGATCGATCTTGAAGGAAGGCGTCTTCTCGCCGTGGAAGGGACAGTTGCCCCACATCAGGCGCCCGCGCTTCTTGAGCGCGACCGTCTCGGATATCAGCTGCGCGAGATCGGTGGCGTCGCGGACGCGCGCAACATCTTCATCGGGAATGCGGCCCACAACACACCTCCTCGGTCAGCGTCCGGTCACGCCAGTGGATAGGCCCCGCTGCATTGTACTCGACAGACGTCAAACGCGGCACACTCCACTCATGCCCGGCAGCCTCCCCGGCGAGCCGGCCATGCCGTCCTTGCGCCAAAGCGCTACACAATCCTGCGTAAGAATGGCACGGTGCGCGCCCGGCGCACGAGCGGCGTCTCTATCGCGAGCGTCGCAACGACGATCCCGACACCCACGAGCACCCCTCCCCGCCCCTGCGCCAGAACCGCGAGCGGTCCCAGAACGAGCGGATGCAGCACGTACACGCCGAGTGACACCTGCCCAACCGCCATGAGAGCCCCCGGCAGGCCGAGGGGCTCTCGGCTCCCGTTGTAGCGTGCGCCCAGCCGCACAGCCAGCGGCAGCGCTGCAACACCGCCCACCAACGCCATCGCATAGGGCACCCATCCCAGCCACAGGGCACCCGGATGAAGCGCACGCTCGAGTGTCGCGACCCCGCCGCACCCCATCGACACCAGCAGTGAAGCGGCTGCGGCCCACCCGGGGACACGCGCCCAGTACGGCGCCCCTGCCGCCTCGGCGCGCGCACAGCGCATGCCGTACCACAGACCCGAAACGAAGATCGGCAAGACGGCCCAGAACGTCCCGCCAAAGAGCGAGAGCGGGCTCTTTCCGAGGAGGCCGGCGCTCACCCCCAGCGCCGCGAATAGGACGACCCCGCCAATCGCAGGCCACCACGACCTCACCCGCCGGTCGAGCCAGACGACGATACTGGTGGCCGCAAGGAGCACGGGCAAGAACCACAGCGGTCCACCGCCAAGAAGCATCGTGACTGCCCAGCTCAGCGGATCGGCCGCAATCGGCAGTGCGCCGCCGCCTACGACACGCCACAGAAGCGGCGCCAGAGCGTAGAGCGGCATCCAGAAGAGCCACGGCGCGATCAACTGGGGTACGCGCCGCTTGAGGGTGGAGGCCCCCTGCGGCCCGGGTTGTCGAGCGCCGTACAGGTAGCCGGTGACCGCGACAAAGACGCCCGCGCCGCCAAACGCAATCCCGTACGCAAACGCCGACGCGAGATCGCCCTCCCGCATCGGCCAGAGCACCGCGTGGTTCAGCACGACCAGGCTCATCGCCAGGCCTTTGAAGATATCCAGTCCCAGGTTGCGCTGTCCTCCGGCGCGTGTGCCCATAGACTCCCCCTGGCGCACGCGTGCTACACCCGCCAGCGATTTGGGATCATCAGCTGCTCGTAGGTGCGGATTGCAAAGCGGTCGGTCATGCCAGACACGTAGTCTGTCACGGCTACCACCAGGTCATCGGGCGACGGCGGACGCTCGTCTTCCGGGAGCGCCTCAGGGTGCGTGAGGTAGTGGTTGAAGAGCGTCACCACGACGCCGTACGCCTTTGGCTCCTCGGCCTTGGCATTGGGTGAGAGATAGACGTTGTCGAACAGGAACGCCCGCAGATCCATCAGCGCCTTGTAGACACGTTCCTCCATCATGACTTCAGCCGAGACGGCCGTCGTCTCCACCAGGCTCGTCACCATCGTCGTTATGCGCTGGTTGTGCGTGTGGCCGAGCACGTCAGTTGCCGCCGACGGCAGATCCTCCTCGGTGAGGATGCCGCCCCGGATCGCATCGTCGATATCGTGGTTCACGTAGGCGACACGATCTGCGATCGCCACGATCTGGCCCTCCAGAGTAGCGGCCCTGCGCTTGCCGGTGTGGCAGCGAATACCGTCCCGCACCTCCCAGGTCAGATTCAGCCCCTTGCCCTCGTACTCGAGGGACTCGACAATCCGCAGGCTCTGAACGTTGTGCTTGAACGGCCACGGTGCCCTCGGATGCTCGCCGCGCACCGCCTCGAGCGCATCGGAAAGCGCCGATTCGCCGATGTGCCCAAACGGTGTGTGCCCGAGGTCGTGACCGAGTGCGATTGCCTCCGTCAGGTCCTCGTTCAGGCGCAGGGCGCGTGCCACCGTGCGGGCGATCTGCGAGACCTCAAACGTATGCGTAAGCCGTGTGCGGTAATGATCGCCTTCGGGTGCGAGGAACACCTGCGTCTTGTGCGAGAGCCGCCTGAAGGACTTACAGTGGATGATGCGGTCGCGGTCGCGCTGGTACTCCGTCCGGTACGGGTCGGGCGCGCTCGCGCGCTCCCGTCCGCGGGTGTCTCCGGAAAGCGCTGCCCGCGCACTCAGGCGCCCCCGCTCCTCGAGTTCGTACTCGGCGCGCGTCATGATCTGTGCTGTTCCGTCCGTCATTCTCTCCCCCTGGCGCACCGCTTGCGGACCTCAGTCCGTGAGAGATCGCGCTCCGGCCGCTCGTCCTAGCGCTCGCCTGGCACGTGCTTGCGCAGCAAGTCGGCAATCATCGTCGTCTGCGACACCGGCGCATCCACGCCAAAGCGTTCCGAGAACAGCCACTCGTTCTTGGGGTTGTTCACCCGCGCCATGGTCAGATGCACGCCATACTCGTACTTGCCGAGAAGACATACAACGAGATTGTCCTCATCATGGCCCGTCGCGGCAACTACTACATTGCGCTTGTGCGCCGAGTCAAACGGGTTTTCGGGGCTCCACGGTTCAGCGGCGCATGCTATGCCGCTGTTCTCCGTCCGTGCTGTGCTCCAGAAGCGCCCGATCCCCCGTGAGGTCATATCCGCCGCCAGGCGGGCCGATCTCAGCCCCTGCGGCCCAGAGCGCCTCCACGGTCATCTCATCGCGTGTGACGGTGTCCTCCGTGTCGATCTCTATGACGTTTTTGGATCGCAGCGCCTCCACAGACGGCTGACGTATGATCAACGCTCGGCGCTCGGCCAGTCGCTGGACGCCCACCGCACGTGCGAAGCCGAGCGCTCGGCGCAAGGTCCCGGCGACCTTGGCAGCGATCAGCCCACTCGTAGGGATGATACTTTCCATAGCCGCCAGCCGTGCCGTGTTCAGCATAAATCACGAGCACAACCGCCCAGCATAATCGCGAACAGGTGGTAGAAGTTCTCCATGAACCGCAGCCCTAGCGAGCGGCCGTGCACTTCCGCCAGGACGTTTGCACCACGCTCAGAAAGACGACGGGCGGCCTCTCCCGATGAGAGACCGCCCGGTGCACTTCCGAGTCGTTCGAATACGCCGTTCCTACTCGCCGCGGAAAGCACGCGGCCCAGATCCGGGGAGTCAGCCGACCCTGAAGCCGCTCCATCGCGACCTCTTGCGACCTGCCTGTCGACAGCGCCATCGGACTTCATCGCGGACCCCACGCCCCGGCACGAAACCTTGCCCGCGACGGCGTCTATTCAGTTGTCCGACGCCAGCGCGTAGCCGCCACTGACGCGTATCTACCCGGTCTAGCGGTTGTCCGAGCCTGCCACCTGCGCCTGGAGAGCCGCCTGCGCAGCCGCTAGCCGTGCGAGCGGCACGCGATACGGCGAGCAGCTCACGTACGTCAGGCCGATGCCGTGGAAGATCTTCACGCTGTCCGGATCGCCACCATGCTCACCGCACACGCCGAGCTTGATCTTCGAGTTCGTCATCCGCCCGCGCTCGCAGCCCATCTTCACGAGCGTCGCCACGCCGGAATCAACCGTCTCGAACGGGTTGCGCGCCAGGACCTTGCGGTCCAGGTACCGGGGCAAGAACTTGCTCTCGATGTCATCGCGCGAGAAGCCAAACGTCGTCTGGGTGAGGTCGTTCGTCCCGAACGAGAAGAAGTCGGCCACCTCGGCGATCTCGTCGGCGGTGATGGCGGCACGCGGCAGCTCGATCATCGTGCCGATCGGGATGGTCAGCGAGACGCCGGTCTCGGCAACAACGGAGGCGATTGCGGCCTCGGTCTCGCCGCGCAGCGTGGAGAGCTCGGCTCGCACCGACACGAGCGGGATCATGATCTCCGGCCGCGGGTCCTTACCCTGCTTCTTGAGCTCGGCAGTCGCCGTAGCGATGGCCTTGACCTGCATCGCGTAGATCTCGGGGAACATGATGCCGAGGCGGCAGCCACGCAGTCCGAGCATCGGGTTCATCTCGGCCATGGCGTCGATCTGCGCGAGCAGCTTGCGCTTGGGAGCCAGCTCCGCGGCGGTTGCACCGGCACACTCGGCGCGCACGATCTCAATCTCAAGCTCGCGTGGCGCATCGAGGAACTCGTGGAGCGGCGGGTCGAGCAGACGCACTGTTACCGGCAGGCCGTCCATGGCCGCGAAGATGCCCAGGTAGTCCTCGGTCTGCACGGCAAGCAGCTTGTCGAGCGCGGCGGCGCGTTCGGGAGACTCGTCCTCGGCCAGGATCATCGACTGCACGATGTCCTTCCGGTCGCCAAGGAACATGTGCTCCGTCCGGCACAGACCGATGCCTTCGGCCCCAAACGTGCGGCCAAGCGCAGCGTCATCGGGCGTGTCCGCGTTGGCCCGCACACCCATCGTGCGGAACTCGTCCGCCCACGAGAGGATGGTGTCGAAGTCCCCGGATACTTCCGGCTTCACGAGACTGACCGCGCCAAGAACCACGATACCGGAGGTACCGTCAATCGAGATGATGTCGCCCTCGCGCAGAACGACGTCCGTGCCATTCACGTGAGCGGTCTTGCCCTTGGCGTCGATCTTCAGACGCTCCACGCCGCACACGCACGGCTTGCCCATGCCACGGGCCACAACGGCCGCATGCGACGTCTTGCCACCATGCGATGTCAGGATGCCCTGCGCGGCAACCATGCCGTGCAGATCGTCCGGGGTGGTCTCCCAGCGGACAAGGATGACCTTGCGGCCCTCGGCGGCGGCCTTCTCGGCGTCGTCAGCGGAGAAGACGACTTCGCCTACAGCAGCGCCGGGGCTCGCATTCAAGCCCTTGGCGAGCACGTCGTGATCTGCGTTGCGATCGAACTGCGGGTGCAGGAGTTGGTCCAGCTGGTGCGGATCAACGCGCAACACGGCTTCCTCGCGGGCGATCATGCCCTCGGCGACCATATCAACGGCAATCTTGAGCGCCGCACGCGCCGTCCGCTTGCCAATGCGGGTCTGCAGCATCCAGAGCTTGCCCTGCTGGATGGTGAACTCGATGTCGCACATGTCACGATACGCGTTCTCAAGCGTCTCGAAGACGTTCCAGAGATCCGCGGCGGCATCGGGCAGCACGTCGCCGAGTTCGGCGATCGGGCGGGTCTTGCGAATACCGGCCACGACGTCTTCGCCCTGCGCGTTTGTGAGGAAGTCGCCGTAGTACTCCTTGGTGCCGTCCGCAGCGTTGCGCGTGAAGCCAACACCGGTGGCCGACGTGTCGCCCATGTTGCCAAACACCATCGCCTGCACGTTCACTGCAGTCCCGAGATCGTCAGCGATCTTCTCAAGACGGCGGTAGTCAATTGCGCGACGGTTGTTCCAGCTCTTGAAGACAGCCTCGATGGCCAGCGAGAGCTGCGTGGCCACGTCTTGCGGGAACACGACCGTGCCGTCCACCGAGATCTGCGGGTACTCGGCCGCCGGGACGTGCTCGGCCACGATGCCTTTGAAGGCCTCGACGAGCTCCTTGAGATCAGCGGCGGACAGATCGGTGTCCGATGCCGCGCCGCGAGCGAGCTTCATGGACGTGATCGCGTTCTCGAAGAGGTCACCCTCCACATCGAGCACGACCTTGCTGAACATCTGGATGAAGCGCCGGTAGCTGTCCCATGCAAAACGCTCGTTGCCGGTGCGGGCGATGAGACCCTGGACGGAGCGATCGTTCAGGCCGAGGTTGAGAACGGTGTCCATCATGCCCGGCATCGAGAACGGGGAACCCGAACGGACCGACACGAGCAGCGGATCGTTGTCGTCGCCAAGGCGCTTGCCCATCTTGGCCTCGAGATCGGCCACGTTGGCGGCGATCTCCTCGGCCAGCCCGGCGGGAAGCGCGGGCGGCGTGGCGTTGTAGTACTCCATACAAGCCTGACACGTGATCGTGAAACCGGGCGGAACCGGGAGGCCCATCGAGGCCATCTCGGCCAGGTTTGCGCCCTTGCCGCCGAGGATGAACTTCATCCCCTTGTTGCCCTCGGTCTGGCCCCCGCCGAATGCGTAGACGCGCTTTACCTCAGTCAAGTCCTTCCCTTTCTCACTCGTGCAGACTCACTGCAAAGCATGTTTCGAGCCTGATACTCGTCGTGCAGTGCTCAGGATAATACCGTACCGGAGCGGCGGATGCCGCACCGGGATGTACCGTTTGTCAATCCGACGTCTCGTAGTGCTGGCTTACGTGGCGCAGTATCTCCTGCGCGGTCTCCTCAACAGCACGGTTCCCCGTGTTCACCACGAGACACCCGATTCGCCGCATGATCGCTCGCGCCTCTTCAAGCTCGCGCTCAATCTGCTCCCTGTCGGCGTAGCCCGGAACATGCCGCCCGAGTTCCCGCACGCGTTCCTGGCGGATATCCATCAGGATGTCCGCGCTCGTCACCAGGCCGAACACACGGCGCGGATCAAGCTGGAAGAGCTCGTCGGGCGGCTCGTGGCCGAGTACCAGGGGCACGTTCGCAACGCGCCATCCCTTGGTGGCCAGATACATTGAGATCGGCGTCTTGCTGGAGCGCGACACGCCGAGAAGAACGATGTCTGCGTCCACGAGGCCTTCGAGGTTGCGGCCGTCATCGTGCGCAACGGCAAACTCCATCGCTTCGATCCGCACGAAGTAGCCCTCATCGGTACGCCGGATGCGGCCCGCTTCCCCGGTTGGCTGAAACCCGGTGGCCTCGGCAAGACGCGCAACCGCCGGGCCGAGCAGGTCGACGCCGATCACGCCGGAGGTCACGAGCGCCTCCATCTCGGCGCGAAGCGGGCGGGCAACGAGCGTGTAGAAGAAGATGCAGTGCTTTCCGCAGTGGGCGCCCACGAGCTCTCGCAGACCGTCGGCGGTGGTCACTTTGGGCAGGCGCTCGATCTTGAATGTGTCCTCGGCAAACTGCGAGATGGCGGCGAGGGCCACCGCCTCGCCGGTCTCACCGAGCGAATCCGAGATGACGTGGACGGTTATCGCATTCTCGACCACGCGCGCTACCCTGCGAGCTTTCTGAAGTCCGCAAAGTCACCGAACAGGCTGACGAGCCGATTCAGGATCGCCAGCCGATTGGTGCGTAGGCGGTCGTCTTTGTCCATGACAAGCACGCGATCGAAGAAGTCATCGATCGGGCCGCGGAGCTCGGCGAGCTCGCCAAGCGCGGCCTCGTAGTCGTGGTTCGCGCCCATGAGGCGGCTGACGGTGGCCTGCCGGGCCTCGACGGCCCCGGCGAGTGACTTCTCCTCAGCGCCCATCAGACTGTAGTTGAACTCGAGCCCCGCCGAGGGATCGGCGAGATTCGCCACGCGGCGGAAGGCGACCGCGAGATCAGCGCCCGCGTCAGACCCGCGAAAGCCGGCGAGCGCCGAAACGCGGTGCAGCATGTCGGCAGGCTCGGCCGAGGCGACGGCCATAACGGCGTCGATCTCGTCGTAGGCGTAGCCGCGATCGCGCATCATCACGGCGAGCCGTCCATCGAAAAACGTCTTCACGATGGCGCCGCACTCGTTGGGATTCAGTCCGCCAACCACGGAGGCATAGCCCTTCAGCGCAGCACCTATCGCATCGTCCAGCTTCAAGGGAATGCCCCCATCAACCGCCATCGTCAGGATGCCGATTGCCGACCGCCGCAGCGCGTACGGATCCGCCGAGCCGGTGGGACCCTGGCCGATCGCAAAGATGCCAACGATCGTGTCCAACTTGTCGGCGATCGACACGAGCTTGCCTGCGAGGGAGTGCGGGAGGTCATCGCCGGAGTAGCGCGGGCGGTAGTGGTCGACGATGGCCTCGGCAACACCCGGGGCCTCGCCCGACGCAAGTGCGTAGTGGTAACCCATAACGCCCTGAAGCGAGGTGAACTCGATCACGGCGTGCGTTGCAAGATCCGCCTTGGCGAGATGCGCCGCGCGGACCGCGTGCGCTGCCTCGCCGGCGGGTGCGTCGAGCATCTCGGCCAGTGCGCCGGTGAGGGCCTCCACCCGCGAAACCTTCGCCGCAAGGGAGCCGAGCTTCTCGTGAAAGACAATCCGCTCCAGGTCGTGAACGTGGCTCTCGAGGGACCGGGCCAGGTCTTCTTCCACGAAGAACGCAGCATCAGCCAGACGCGCGCGGATAACGCGCTCGTGGCCTGCAACGATCGCCTGCGTCCGCTCCGGCTCGCCATTGTGGACGACGATGAAACGCGGCAGGAGAGACCCGTCAGCGCCTTCCACCGGGAAGTAGCGCTGGTGACTCTCCATTGCCTCTTCAACGATCTCGCGAGGTACGCTCAGGAAGCGCTCGTCAAAGCTCCCAACACCCACGGTAGGCCACTCTACGAGGTTCACAACCTCGGCAAACGTCTTCTCCGGCACAACGGCGCGCGCGCCCTCGGCCGCGGCGGCGGCTTCAATGGCGGTACGGATGGCCTCGGCGCGTTCCTCTGCGTCTGCGAGCACGTATACCGAGCGCAGCGTCTCGAGGTATGCGCCCGCAAACGGCAGGTCCACGCCAGTGCCCAGGAATCGATGACCGAACGTAGCACGGCCCGCCTCGATGCCGGCAAACTGCACCGGAACGACGATGGAGCCAAAGAGCGCCACGAGCCAGCGCACGGGGCGGATGAATCTCGTGGTGCCGCTTCCCCACCGCATCGACTTCGCCCACTCGATGCTGCCGATGAGGTCCGCGAGCAGACCAGGAAGGACCTCCGCCGCCGGCCGGCCGGTCTCCTCAACGAGAGCGAACACGTACTCGCCACCCTCGGCGGCCTCGGTCACCAGGGACTCCACGCTCACACCGCGGCCCCGGGCAAACCCGAGCGCGGCTTTCGTGGGCACTCCGTCAGTATCGAATGCGGCTTTCGCGGCCGGGCCCTTCACTTTGAGCGAAAGGTCGTTCTGGGTCTCGGCAAGCTCGGTCACGAGGACGGCAAGGCGGCGCGGGGAGCCGTAGACAGCGATCTCGTCGTACGCCAGGCGCGCAGCATCAAGGGCTGCAGCCGTGCGCGCTTTCAGCTGCGAGATAGCGTCGTAAAGCGGCGCCGAAGGGATCTCCTCAACGCCAATCTCCAGCAGCAGATCGCGGCTCATCGGGCATCACCGCCTTCGGTCACGTATGCCTCGGCGCAGCCTTTTGCGAGCGCCCGGATCCGGCCGATGAAACTCACGCGCTCGGTCACCGCGATCGCGCCGCGAGCATCGAGCAGGTTGAAGTAGTGCGAGCACTTGAGCGCCTGCTCGTAGGCCGGGAGCACCGCGCCTCCCGCGAGCACACGGGCCGATTCGGCCTCGTGCATATCGAAGAGTTGGCGGAGCATCGCGGTGTCAGCCAGTTCGAAGTTGAAGGTGGACTGCTCGCGCTCGTTTCGCAAGAAGACGTCGCCGTACGAGAAGCCTGGCGCCCACTCCAGGTCGTAGACCGAGTTCACACCCTGGATGTACATGGCAAGACGCTCGAGGCCGTACGTTATCTCCGCGGGCACGGGGTCGCACTCGATGCCGCCAACCTGCTGGAAGTACGTGAACTGCGTGACCTCCATGCCGTTCAACCACACCTCCCACCCGAGGCCCCACGCGCCGAGTGTCGGCGACTCCCAGTCATCCTCTACGAGGCGCATGTCGTGCTCGGTGGGCTCGATACCGATCGCCCGAAGCGAGTTGAAGTAGAGGTCCAGCACGTCGTCGGGCGACGGCTTCAGGATGACCTGATACTGATAGTAGTGCTGCAGCCGGTTCGGGTTCTCGCCGTAGCGCCCGTCCGCGGGCCGCCGCGACGGCTGCACGTAGGCCGTCCGCCAGGCATCCGGACCGAGCGAGCGGAGCGTGGTGGCCGAGTGAAACGTGCCCGCTCCCACTTCCATGTCCTGCGGCTGGAGGAGCACGCAGCCTTGCTTAGCCCAGTACTGCTGGAGTCCAAGGATCATGTCCTGGAAGTTGAGCGTCATGAAAAGCCCCATATTCCTCGGGTGTTCTGGCGGCGTCCGGACGCGCCGGGCGTGGAGGATAGTTTAGTACACCAGGGGAAGACGGTCACGAAACGGCAGCATCCGTTCTCGTACCCTGCCCCTCCCCCTCCCCCTTCAGCTCATCGTAGAGTCTGCGGCCGATCTTCATGCCGCGATCGATGAAGTCGGGCCCGTAGCGTCGGCCCGTCTCGCTGCGGAATGTGTCGCGGATCTTCTCAACCCCCTCCATGCCGCCGAGGAACCCGTCGAGCACAACCGTGAGCGGGACATCGAAGGTAGCCACCATGTCCCAGATCATCTCGGAGAAGTTGTCCGGTCCCCATCGGAACTTGTCGGCGTCGTAGAGAACGTCCGAGAGCAAGCGTCTGTCCGGGTCCTCCACGGCGAGCACCGGCTGGAACGCCTCATGGTTGCTGATTGCTTCCACGATCGCGGCCGCCTCATCATCCCGCAGATCGAAGTCTCGCAGAATGCGAGCTGCTTCGGCAGCACCCTGCTTCGCGTGATCCGACTCACCGCGCTTGATGTCGTGCAGCACTCCCGCGATGTGCGCCAGGAGCACCAGCCGCTGCGTACTGTCAGACGGAGGTGCTGCGCCGCGCTCTACGAGCACCAACGCTCCGGCGTCGATCGCCACCTTCATAATGTGATTGAAGCCGTGACCGATCGTTTCGTGATACTCCTGGAGCGCGGCAAGCGCACGTGCTGCCAGGGGATCTTCGTCAAAGAGTGTCGCAGACCGCTCCACGGCCGCGCACTGCTCCAGGTAGAAGGCCGGGGTCCCCACGTCTGCGGCAATGCGCCGCGCAACCTCCTGCGCGCCGCGATACTCCGGAGCGGCAAGGCTGCGTCCGCAGGAGGGACACACGCTCGCCTCGAGTTTCAGCTCGGCCGCGCACTGCGGGCAACACGTTCCTGACATGAACCCGCTCCTTCCGGACGGCCTACCTGGCTTTAGAGCCCGCTGACCGCAGCGTCCTTGGCGTACATCATCCCAGGCAGTACTACCAGACTCAACGGGTATCCCTGATGTTCGATCGATCACCAGGCCCCAGTTGAGGACTGAACCCCCGCCGCATACATGGCGAGTGCCTTCAGCCGCGCAGGGACATGGTGCCCCACGTACGCGCGCATCATCCCAAACGCCTCGAGAAGCACATCATGCGGGATTGAGAGCTCCCCCACCTCGGCCATACGTGCATGCATCAACGCGACAAGGGCGGCGCGCGCAGGGTCCGAAAGCCGAACCAACTGCCCACGTGCGCCCGCATTCTCGCAGGCAGCGCAAACGGGCCCGCCGTGCTCGATCGAGAAACGCGCCGCCACCACCGCGTGCTCGCCGCACGAAACGCACGCGGAGAACTGCGGCCGGTAGCCATGCATTGCGATCCCCTTGAGGAGAAACGCCGTCAAAAGGCCCAGGAGTGTGTCACCTGCGGCGTGATCCATGGCGTCGAGCGTGGCACTCGCCAGGCCAAAGAGGCGCTCCTCGGCCTGCTCCTCAACCGAGACTTTGTCCAGGAAGTCCGCAACCACGGAGGCGGCCATCGAGCGGTCGAGATCCTCTCGCAGCGGCGAATGCGCGCTCACGAGTTCCGCTTCCGTGATGGTGTAGAGGCTCCGCCCCGGATGCAGCAAGAGATCAACGACCGAGAGCGGCTCGACCCGCCCGCCGATGCGCGACCCCGGCTTGCGTGCGCCTTTTGCCACGGCCCGCACTTGGCTGCCGTCCTGCGCAAGGAACGTGACGATGAGATCCGTTTCACCGAGCTTCGTCTTCTTGAGCGCGAGCGCGCGCACGCGGTGCGCGGTGGCCATACTAGCCCTGGCGGACCGAGAAGGCGTCCAGTATCTCGATCCCCGAGGACGTGCCAACGCGGGAGGCACCCGCCTCAATCATGGCCAGTGCCGCGTCGAGATCCCGGATGCCGCCGGCCGCTTTCACGCCGAGGGAGTCGCCCACGGCTGCGCGCATGACACGCACATCCTCAACGCTCGCACCGCGCGGCCCGAAGCCCGTAGACGTCTTCACGAAGTTGGCTCCCGCCGCAGCGGCCAGATGGCACGCACGCTCGATCTGCGCTGACTCGAGGTACCCGGTCTCCAGAATCACCTTCACGATCGCGGCACCCTGGGAGCACTCGGCAACCTTACGCACGACCGCAGCGATGTCGTCGGCCACAAACGTGTCGTCCCCTTCGAGGAGCGCTGCGAAGTTCATCACCATGTCCACCTCGTGGCAGCCGAGCTGCACCAGATGCGCGGCCTCCTCAACTTTGGACTCAGTGTTGGCAAACCCGAAGGGGAAACCGCACACCGAACACACGCGAGTTAGGGTGCCCGCGAGGCGCTGGGCAGCCACCGGCACGAGAAAGGGAGACACGCAGAGCGTCGCAAAACCTTCCTGTGCGCACGTCTCCAGCCACGCCGACGCGTGCTGGTAGCCGGCCGTCGGCTTGAGCAGCGTTTGGTCGATGTATGCGGCAAGCTCCTGCCGGGACTGGATCATAGCCCCTCCCCGTACCCGAATCGGCGGATCTGCGAGCTGTCACGGCGCCAGTCTTTACGCACCTTCACCCGGAGGTCCAGATACACCCCCGTGCCCAGCAGCCGCTCCATGTCCTCACGCGCGGCGATGCCGATTGCACGGATCATCTCGCCACCCTTCCCGACGATGATGCCCTTCTGCGAATCTCGCTCCACATAGATCGTGCAGCGCACGGTGTGGAAGTCCCGTTTCTCGTCATATTCAAGCTCATCGAGCTGCACGCCCACGGCATGCGGCACCTCGTCCCGCGTGAGCCGGAGGACCTTCTCGCGGACGAGCTCGGCCAGCATGACCTCGAGCGGCTGGTCGGTAGTCATGTCGCGCGGGAAGAAACGCGGTCCCTGCGGAAGAAGGGGCACGACCGCGTCCACGAACGCTTCAAGGTTGAAGCCCTCCTGCGCCGAGAGGACTACCTCGGCCACCGGCGTCACGAGTTCGCGGGCGCGGGCAAGCTGACGGGCGATCGTCACCTCATCGGCAGCATCAGCTTTCGTGAGGACGAGAACGACCGGACGCTTGCCGCTCGCCACGCGCTCCGCAACCCACGCATCGCCGGAACCCACGGATGCAGTGGCGTCGATACAGAAGGCGATCACGTCCACATCGGCGGCAGCAAGCACGCTCGAACGGTTTACCTCTTCGCCGAGCGCGTCAACGGGCTTGTGCAGCCCGGGGGTGTCCACCAGCACGATCTGCGCATCCTCGCGGTCGAGAATCGCGCGTAGGCGGTGCCGGGTGGTCTGCGGTGTGCTGGAGGTAATTGCAACCTTCACGCCCACGAGTGCATTCACGAGTGTGCTCTTGCCGGCGTTGGGCCTGCCAACGATGGCAACAAACCCGCTCGACACCTGCTCCATCTCGGGAAAGTTCACTTCGTTTCTCCATTGCCCTGGTCCAAGTATCCCCGCACGAACGCCTCGGGAAGCAGCTCATTCAGGAACATGACCATCACTTCGTCGGCACAGCCACCCATGATTACGCGCAGGTTCGGGTTGAATTCCGCGAGGAACTGGCGGCACGCTCCGCAGGGAACGCACGGGGACAAGGAGTCTCCGACGATCGCAATCGCGTCGAAGTCCTTGTGTCCGGCCGTGAGTGCCGCAAGTGCCGCCGCGCGCTCCGCGCACACGGAGACCCCGTACGCGGCATTCTCCACGTTGACGCCCTGGTAGATTTCGCCACCAGCGAAGACCGCGGCGCCAACTCGGAAACCGGAATACGGTGCGTAGGCGTTTGGCTGCACCTCGCGCGCGAACGCGAGCAGCGCAAGGTCGGTCTCAGTGATGTGTCTCGGCATCGTTTTCCCCTTCGTCGGCGCCGAGCGCCGGCTGAACCAGCAGCCGTCGAATCCGCGTTCCCTCAACATCGCGCGCCGTCACGCGCAGGCCTTCTACCTCAATCGTCTCGCCGGGTACCGGAATGTGCCCTGCAAGTTCAATGAACAGCCCGCCGATCGAGTCAGCCTCAAGCTCGATGGCCGTGCCCAACAGATCGTTCAAGTCGTCGATCGGCACCCGGCCGTCCAGGAGGAGCGAACCATCCTCGAGCTCGACCACCATCGGTTCGGCGCGATCGTACTCGTCAAATATCTCGCCCACGATCTCCTCAAGCAGGTCCTCGATCGTCACGAGGCCGGCCGTGCCGCCATACTCGTCAGCAACAAGCGCCAGATGCGTCTTGCGTTGCCGCATCTCCACGAGCAAGGCGTCGATCGGCTTCGTCTCAGGAACGAAGTACGCGTCGCGCACGAGAGAGGCCACCGAGTCAGGACACGCGTCCTTTCCCACACAGAGCAGCAGGTCTTTGGCGTAGAGAACGCCCCGAATATCATCAAACGTCTCGCGATAGACCGGCAGGCGCGACAGTCCGGAGCTGCCGATCATGTCCACAGCCTCTTCAATCGTCGCGCTGTCTTCAAGGCAGATCATGTCCGTGCGCGGCACCATCACCTCTCGCACGATCGTGTGCGCGAAGTCCACAACGGCCTCCATGAACGCTTCCTCGCTGTCTTCCCGAGCGGAGTCCTCGTCCGGGGCGTTCTCCGTCCCGTACTCGTCGCCCGTGAGCCAGGCATCGAGGACGGGCTCATCGGTGATGAGCGCGGCAATACGCATCCAGCCGGCGCCCATGAACCGCGCCACGGGCGTGAGTACCGCAGACGCGCGAAGGGCGACCGCCGCGGCAGCCAGACCGACCTTCTCCGGGTTCTGAACCGCCAGCGAACGAGGCAGCGTCTCGCCAAACGCGAACAGAACGACAAACACGAGCGCTACCGCAACCGGGACCGGCCACCACGCACCTCCGGGGCCTGCAAGCTCAAACGCCGCCGCCACGGCCAGACCAGCGCCACACGCATACGAGAGCGCTCGCCAGAGTGCGGATGCAGCAGCGAGTCTACTGGGGCGCTCCACAAGCGCGTCAAGGGCATCCGCTCCCTTGACCTCGGCCTCTATGAGCCGACGGGTACGGGTGCGTCCGATCAGCCGCACTGAAGCCTCGGCGGCCGAGATGGCCGCCATCACCATGGCGAACAGCGCCACTGCAACTACCGCGATGAGCGCGATCGCAATCATGTCGTACTCCGAGCCTCCTAGGAAGGCGATCTAGAACCAGAATAGCTGAAAGAGCGCAGTCGTCACGAAGAAGCCGAGCACAGCGCCGACGAGAACCTGAGGAATCGTGTGCGCACCGTTCTCCACGCGGCTTTGCCCCACCAGAACCACAAGCAACAGTGCCAGAGCCGCAGCGCCGGCACTCGCCGTCACGTAGGCGATCGCTGTCCCCGCCGCCGCAGCCGACGCCGTGTGCATCGAAGGCCAGCCGCCGCGCATGTAGGTGCCCTTGCGGGTGATCGCCTTGACCACCAGCCCGATCACAGACGTCAGTACGAGCGCGATGATCGTGAGATCGGCAGGGGCGCGACGGACGCGGTTGATGAGAATGTCCATGGTTCCTGACAGATGGCCGATGAACACGAGGTAGCCGATGGCGAGTGCCGAGATCGCTGCAACGAACACCGCTCCCGCGGCAACGTCCTTGGCGATCTTCGCCATCGGGTCGTACGTCTCCGTTGCCACATCCACCGCTGCTTCCACGGCCGTGTTGACCAGCTCCGTCACGAACACGAACGCGATAGCGATCAGGACTGCAATGAACTCGAACCTGCTGATCCGGAAGAAGAGCGACGCCCCGAGAACGATCACGGCAGCAGTCATATGGATCCGCATGTTGCGCTGGGTGCGAAGCGCGTGTACGAGTCCCTCAATGGCGTAGTTGAAGCTCCAGAGGAGCGAACGGCTGCGCACGGACCTTCCTAACCGGCCGCGTATGCGTCGAGAATAGCGGCCTCGCGCGCGGCCATGACATCGGCATCAGCATCGTCTTCGTGATCGTAGCCGAGAAGATGCAGCACGCCATGCACGAGCAGCACGTCGAGTTCATGCTCAACGCTGTGGCCGAGCTCTGCCGCCTGACGCTCGGCAACCGTAGGCGCGATAATGACGTCACCGAGCATGATCGGCTCGTCTCCGGGCGTGGGACACGGATCGTCACACTCGAACGACAGCACGTCGGTTGGACCCTCGATGCCACGATACTGCTCGTTTAGCTGAGCCATCTCGCCCTCGTCGACAAGGGCGATCGATAGCTCGGTCAGCGCGGGCACTTCCTCTATCGTGAGGACGAATGTCGCCAAACGCTCGAACGCCTCAAACGCAAGGGGTTCAGGCTCCCTGTGGCTGACGATACTGACTTGCATGCTGCTCCTTGTCCTCGGCAGGTTCTGGATACTCAATCCGGGGATGATACACACTTGAAAGCATCCGAGTGTACACCGAAATCGCCTGTTCTATGTCCCCAAGTGTGAGTCCGGACTCATCAAGCTGGTGGTCCTCAACCTTCGTCCGCACGATCCGTCGCACCCGGCCCTCGATGTTCTCGGGCGTTGGGTCCTCGAGAGCGCGGACGGAGGCCTCGGCTGAATCGGCAAGCATGACGAGCGCGGCCTCGCGGGAAGACGGCCGCGAGCCGTCGTAGCGGAAGTCGGCCTCCACAACTGGTCTCCCCCGCTTGGCGGCCTTGTCGTAGAAGTAGCTTACAACCGAGGTCCCGTGGTGCTGGCGGACGATATCAACGACTTCCGAGGGCAGTTTGTGCTCTGCGGCGAGTTCCACACCCTCGCGGACGTGCGCAGTGATGATACGCGCTGAGAGCGCCGGGGGCGTCACGTCGTGCGGATTCTCGCCGCCTGCTTGGTTCTCCACGAAAAACGCGGGCCGCCGCACTTTGCCCACGTCGTGGAAGTACGCGCCCGCCCGCGCAAGGAGCGGGTTGGCGCCGATCGTCTCGGCGGCTGACTCGGCAAGATTGCCCGTCATGACCGAGTGTGCATACGTACCCGGCGCCTCAGTCATGAGTCTGCGCAGCAGCGGATGACCGGGGCTGCCAAGCTCGAGCAGCGTGATGTCGCTCGTGACACCGAAGACAAACTCCATGAACGGCATGAGGCCGACCATGAGCACCGCCGTTGCAAGACCGCCGGCCAGGCCGTAGGCGCCAGCCATGAGGGAGGTCTCCAGGTTGTTGCCAGAGGCGAAGGAAGCGGCAAATGACACGAAACCCAGCAGTGCCACCATGAAGCCACCCGCATAGAACAAGTGCGACCGCTGATGAATCCGCGAGAGCGCCGCAACCGCGCACACGGTAGTGACAAGTGTCACGATGACCTGCACGGTACCGGAGAAGCCGAGCAACTGCGTCCCGATCGTCGTGAGGACGGCAAGCAGCAGTGCGGGACGTGGCCCGATCAGCAGGGTCAACAGTATCGCGGCAAGCGGAACCGGCATGAGGTACGGTGAGGCGCTCGGCGAAACGATCGTCGTCAGCCGGGTGATGTACATCACTCCCAGGAAAAGCGCAGCCACGAGCATCATCCAACGAGTCCTGCGCCAGATGCTCTCCTCGTAGTACGCGATGTATGCACCCGCAGCGATGATCAGGAGCGACATCAACACGATGCCCGAGATGGTGGACGCCAGATCGGTGCCCAGTTCGAGCCCGCCCAGCGTCTTGACGATATCCAGATCGAGCGCGGTGACCACATCGCCGGCCGAGACGATGTTCTCACCTTCAGCGATCACGATGACGTATGGCGACACCGCGTTTGCCGCCTCCACGCGCGCACGCTCTGTTGCACCCGCATCCTCGATCACCGTCGGCTCAAGAAACGCATTGCCTACGGCGATAACGGCATAGCGCTCGGGTATGCTCAGATTCATCAAATCCACGCTTGCGGCGTACTGCGAGCGGACGGCGGCCAGGTCATCCTCGCGAATCTGCGTGGAGAGGGTTCCGGCAACCAGCACCGTCACGTTGCGCGCAACGGTATCGAGCGACCCGTCGCTCAGCGCCAGCACGGCTTCGATGGTCTCGGTCCCAATCGTCGAACCGTACGTCGTCACGAGATACGAGGCCTGTGCGGTCGCGTCCTGACTCTCCGATGAGCGAGCCGACGACACCGCCGCAAAGAAGGCCACGATGCTACTTCTCACCTCGGACTGTGCGTCGTCGTCAAACACGTAGACGGGCGAAACGGCATTCGCGGCCGCCTCACGCAGCGCGTCGGTTGTGGCGTCGTCCACGTACTGGATCGTTCGCGGAGCGGTGATGTCACGCGGCGCCGGCTCACCTTCCACCAGGCCGAGTGGGACGATGCGCACGGCAAGCGGGACGGCCGCAAGCACGATCACCGCTACGCCGAGCGCGACGCGCTTGCCGGTCAGCGTTGCGAGCCAACCGCGTTTGGGCCACAGGCGCCCAAGGCGCCGGATGAGTGGACGTCTAGCCATCGGATGGCTTCATCTGGTCCCGGCTCTCCTCAAAATCGTGATACGCGGTCACGATTCGCTGGACGAGCCGATGCCGGACGACATCGCGCGGCTGCAGTTCGACAAACGCCACGTCGGCCACGTCTTTGAGGATCTCGCGCACCTGACGCAAGCCCGAGGCGCCCTTGGGAAGGTCTATCTGCGTGACATCACCGGTGATAACCACCTTGCTGCCAAAGCCCAGACGCGTGAGGAACATCTTCATCTGCTCGGGGCTCGTGTTCTGCGCTTCGTCCAGGATCACGAACGAATCGTTGAGTGTGCGGCCGCGCATGAAGGCGAGTGGGGCCACCTCGATGACGCCACGCTCGGTGAGCGCAGTGGAGCGCTCGATGTCCATCATGTCGAAGAGCGCGTCGTAGAGCGGCCGCAGATACGGGTCGACCTTCTCGTACAGACTGCCGGGCAGAAAGCCGAGCTTCTCCCCCGCCTCAACCGCAGGACGGGTCAGGATGATCCGCCCGACTTCTTTCTGCTTGAGCGCCTCAACGGCCATCGCCATGGCGAGATACGTCTTGCCGGTTCCGGCCGGACCGATACCAAAGGTCACGGTGTTCGCCCGGATCGCATCCACGTAGCGCTTCTGCCCGGCGGTTTTTGGCCGGATCGTCTTGCCGCGATGCGTCAGGATCACGTCCGAGAACACGCTCGACGGAGAGCACTCATCTCGCTTGAGCATGTCAATCGCGCGGTCGATGCTGTCCGGCGTGAGCGACTGATGCCCTTCCACGAGCGCGAAGAGCTCGGTGAACAGCGCAGACACCGCCTGTGCTTCGGCGATGTCCCCCGAGATTGTGATTTCATTACCACGGACCGATATGTCGGATTCGAACTGAGTCTCGATCAACTTCAGGAGGTGATCGCCCTCTCCAAGCAACTCGACCATATCGATGTCCGAGGGAGCCGTCAGCCGCACCTGGGTGGGATTTGTCACGTGAGAAGTGCCCTCATTTCCTTGAAGCGAGCCCGGATCCACTGCGGGATCCCCGGTACCGTATGTGATTCTACCACGCACTACCCGCGCCAACGCACTTGCCCGATGAGGCCGGAGTGTGGCACCCTCATCGTGCCGACGGTTTCGCCGGAGCACTAACGAACGCCCCGAGAGCCCCACCCGGCACATCTCGCGATCCTTGGAGGACGACCAGTCATGCCCATCCCCTGCGCCCCGAAGTCAGAGAACAACTACAGCGAATGCAAATGCATGGGCAAGAACCTCGACCGCCTCGTACAGCCTGCGATCCTGTCCATTCTGACCGAGGGTGATCTGCACGGCTACGTGATCGTGCAACGGCTCACCGCTTCCCCGATGTTCGGCGGCCAGAAGCCCGATGCCACCGGCGTGTACCGGTCGCTCAAGCAGATGGAGGAGTCCGGCTACGTCAGCTCCGAGTGGGAGACGTCCCAGTCGGGTCCCGCCCGGCGGCTCTTCCATCTCACGCCCGAAGGCCACGCCTGCATCGGCCGCTGGGCGGACACGCTCTACTGCTACCATGAGGCCGTAGGCGAGCTGCTCGCCATGACCAGGACGGCCGCCGGGCGCTAGGCCCTGCCCGCCTCTAGCCGCGCGAGTCCGCGCTCCCACGCACTCAACACGGTCTCGATGAAGACCTCGGCGTCCCGGATGAACGGCATGTTGACGTTGGCCTGCGGCGCGCCGGGAAACGCCTCCTCGAGATAGCCCACGCCAAGAAGCGTCTCGGACATCGTGACCGGGCGGACATCGTCTTCAAAGAGTTCGGGCATGGCGAGATACGCCGCGGCCACCACATCCCAGCAATGGAACCCATCCAGGCCGTAGCGTTCGCGCATGTCGGCGAGCCAGAAGCCGCAGTCCCGCCACAGGGCCTCGCCGAGCGAGCCCGGCGCCGCATGCCCGAAACGCCGCTCGAGCCCTTCGGCGGTGAAGTACGCCTCAAGGCAGTTGTTGGAGGTCGCCACGCTCGCCGTAGACGACTCGGCGAGCACGATCCGGGTGGCAATCGGATCGCACGCGAAGTTGAGTTCGTTCATGAGAACCCCGTTGAACACAAGGCTCCGCGTGATACCACCCATCATCACAACTTCGTCCACGCTCCCAAAGAACCCTGGCTCGATCCCGCGGGCGCCGCGGAGGTTCGTGAGCGATCCGAGTGCCAGGACCGAAATCTCGCCCGGCTTGTCAGCCACGGTTCGCGCGAGGAACCGCGAGGCGTCGCTCTCCGGATGCCGTGCGTCAGCGGAGCCCCGGAAGACCGGGATGTCGAGGCTCCAGTCCGCGAAGAGACGGCGTGTGTTCATGTAGACTGTGCCGGTCAGGTTGTTGCCGTAGGTAGTTGTGGCGGCTATCACCTCTACTTGCGCGGGACATCCCAGCAAGAAGAGCAGCGCGAGACCGTCATCGATGTCGCATCCGGGAATACCCATCGTGTTGTCGAAGTCGACGATTACCCGCTTGCGCATTGCGTGACCCTGCGTACCCATCGTCTCGTTTCCTCCTCGAGTCCGGGGATGATCCGGCGGGCCATTGTCGGCGACGCACGGTGTGTAGTAGCATAAGTCTACTAGTAGACTAAGTCATCTACATTGCGATATGTCAGCGCAACCGCCCTGCAGACAGTATCACGGCGCCCGCGCCCCTTCCGCTAACGGAAACGCGGGAGCGAGCAAGAAGACAAGGAGTCCTCAACGATGTCAAGCAACCAGAACGTGATTACCCGTCGGCGCTTCGTCCAGATCATGGGTGCGGCCGGCCTTGTGTCCTATGCCGGTGTATCGCTCCTCGGCTGCGCCTCAAATGGGGACACCGCAACCGCCTTCGACATCGACAACGCTGACTGGGACGCGCTTCTCGCCGAGGCGGGCGGTCAGACGGTCACGTTCTACGGTTGGGGTGGCGACGAAGCCCGCAACGCGTGGCTGGACACCACGGTCGCCGAGACCCTTAAGACGAAGTACGACATCACACTCGAGCGCGTACCCATGGACATCAACGACATCCTGACCCAGCTCTCCGGTGACATGCAGGCCGGCGTGCAGGACGGATCCATCGATTTCATGTGGATCAATGGCGAGAACTTCTACTCGACCATGCAAAACGGCTACCTCTACGGCCCCTTCTGCGACAGGCTTCCCAACTTCACGACCTACGTAGACACGGCGAGTACGGAGATCACGTACGACTTCGGCCAGCCGAATCTCGGCTTCGAAGCTCCGTACGGCAAGGCGCAGATGGTCATGCTGGCCGACACCGCCGTGACCCCGGACCTTCCCGCCACGGCCGCCGAGTTTCTCGCCTTCTGCCAGGCAAACACCGGTAGAGTCACCTATCCCGCCGCCGGCGACTTCACCGGAACCGCGTTCATCTCCTGTCTCATTGCCGCGGCCATTGGCGCTGACTCGTGGAGCAGGCTCACCACGCTCGGACCGGATGATGAGGCGGCGATCCGTGAGATCGTCGACCCGGGCCTCGACTACCTACGCAGCCTCAACCCCTACCTCTGGCAGGGCGGCGTGACCTTCCCCGCCGACTCAGGCACCGTCTACACCATGTTCCAGGATGGCGAGCTTGTCGTGCATATGACCTACGACCCCTTCTCCTGGACCAACGATGTGGCGGCAGGGCTCATCCCGGCAACCACGCAGTCGTTTTTGTTCGACGAGGGCATGGTGGGCAATACGAACTTCCTGGCGATTGCGAAGAATGCTCCGCACAAGGCAGCAGCCCTCGTGGCGATCAACGAGATCCTCGCGCCGGAGATCCAGCTCTCCCAGTACCAAACACTCAAGACGGTCACCGTACTCGACATGGACGCGCTCGATGCGGACGCACAGGCGGCGTTTGCCGCAGTCGATCTCGGGCAGGGCACGTTGCCGCTTTCCGAACTGCTCGGCCACCGTATTCCCGAGGTTTCGGGCGCCGTGATCACGATCATCGAGGACCTGTGGACGAATGAGGTCGTGGGCAAGTAGCCTGTGGTCGTGCGCGTGAACCGGGCACAACGCAATCATCCGACCGAGAGGAGCGGCCCGTGCGCGGCAGGGCGATGGTCCCTTATCTGCTGATACTGCCCGCGGTGCTCCTCTCGGCGTTCTTTGTGTACGGTATGGCCAACGGCATTCTCCAAGGCCTCGGCGTCATGCCCTATCTTGGGCTGACAACGCCGACACTCGGCTACTATGCCGAGGCGCTCACCCGGCCAGATCTAGTTGGCTCGATCCTGTTTAGTCTGTACGTGGCATCGGTTTCCTCGTTGCTCGCGGTCATTGGAGGTGTGCTTGTCTCGCTCGTACTCGCGCGTCTGCGCGTGGGACGGCGCGTGCGGCTAGCGGGCATTCAGCTGCCACTCCTTACGTCGCACGCCGTGGCCGCCCTGTTCATCGTTGCGCTCCTCGGCGGCAGTGGCCTTCTGGCCCGTGCAGCGTACGCGGCGGGCATGATCGGGTCGCAGACTGACTTTCCGGTGATCGTTGGCTCCGCCGGAGGGTGGGGCATCATCGCAGTCTACCTGTGGAAGGAGATCCCGTTTGTCGCGTTCTCCACGGTGACGATCATGGGCAACATCGGCGAACGCTTTGAAGAGGCGGCGGCAAGCCTCGGCTCGAGCCCGCTCAGAACGTTCTTGTCGGTCACACTTCCCCTCTGCGCTCCGGCCATTGCCAAGGCGTTCCTCATCATCTTCGCGTTCGCTTTTGGCGCCTACGAAGTGCCATACCTGCTCGGACCAACGCTCCCACGCGCGCTTCCCGTGCTCGCCTACCTGGAGTACACCAGCCCCGATCTTCTCGACCGGGCAAACGCCATGGCGCTGAACGGTATCATGTCGCTCATTACGCTCGCCCTCGCCCTCGCCTACTTCCGACTGATGCGCCTCGATCGCAAGGTGCGGTGATCCGGCAGTGACCAGTTCTCGAGGAACACTTGCCTCACAGTCAGGGCCCTCCGGTCACCCGGCCGGCCCGCCGCACCGCCCACGACCGCGCCACTCGCTCGCGGCCCGGCTGTTCCTTGGCCTCTATCTCGCGGCGGTGCTCGTTCCGCTCGTGACGGTGCTCGCCTGGTCCATCACCGCCAAATGGCCGTGGCCGAACCTGCTGCCCTCAGCCCTCTCGCTCCGCGGCCTCACCGAACTCTTCAACGGCCATGCCCCGATTGGCGGTGTTATGCTCACCAGTATCGGCATCGCCGTGGCCGTGTCTGTGCTCTCTGTGGTTATCGCGGGACTGTCGGCGCGCGCGCTCGTCTTCCACGACTTCCCCGGCAAGGAGCTCTTCCGCTTCACCACGATCCTTCCGTTCATCATCCCGGCCACGGTCTTTGCCATGGGCATACAGGTGGCGTTCCTGCGTCTCGGACTCGGACGAACCATTCTCGGCGTGATCATTGCGCATACGGTGGTTGCACTCCCCTACGCGACGAGCATCATGACCGACGTCATGGCCGCAGCCGGGCCGCGCTTCGAGGAGCAGTCGCGCGTACTCGGGACTTCGCGCGGGCAGACGCTCTTGCAGGTCACGGTCCCATCG
>Ga0068714_10002358_pt1 | contig 24597 bp, 26 predicted proteins | sample MTBNYHSulfiMetaG_FD_62988 | JGI IMG/M metagenome (GOLD analysis project Ga0068714, IMG submission 62988) | Enrichment culture microbial communities from rom New York Harbor, USA that are MTBE-degrading - MTBE-NYH (New York Harbor Sulfidogenic)... | ecosystem: Environmental > Aquatic > Marine >... | reverse complement strand
CTCGGCGAGGATGCCGCCCGGCGTCGCGGTGATCACCAGGCTGACCTCGGCCGGGTCAAACCTCGCCTCCTCGCCGGGAGATCCGTAGCTCTCAACCGGCAGGGTCATAGCGATCTCGCGTTGTTCACCCGGGGAACCCAGCAGGCCTCGCACGTCGACGCTCACGACGCCACCCCCGCACAAATCAGGTCTCATTATAGGGTGAGGCTTTTCCGGGGGTCAAGCGCGGGACGGTGACAGCGTGGGACGGGGACGCGGCGGACGATGACAGCGTGGGACGGGGACAGCGTGCCGTCGGTCGCCGGACCGTGCCGTCAGCGTGCGGCCCGCAGGTAGCGGACGGCGTCGTCGAACGTCGCCACCTCGACTACGAGCAGCCCTGGGGCCGACGACCTCGCTTCGGCGGCGTTGGCGGGCGGCACAAGGAACACGTCGACTCCCGCCGACCGCGCCTCGACGGCCTTCTGCGCCACTCCGCCCACCGCACCCACGCTTCCGTCAAGACGGATGCTCCCCGACGCCGCCACGAGCCTGCCGTTGAGCAGGTCTTCGGAAGAAAGCCTGGCGTAGACTGCGAGGGCAAGGGCCAGACCCCCCGAAGGTCCACCGATGCTCTCCGTCTCCACGGTTACCGCGGGGTGCGTTTCGATGTGGGGATCTTCGGTGGCGATGACGAGTCCGAGCTTCAGTTCACCCGCGCCGGGGACTGAGGCCGTGAGCGCGACCTGAACCTCATGTTCGGCCGAGTCGCGCCGGACGGTGGCCCGGACCTGCTCCCCCGCCGCCCTGCCCGCCAGTGCCCGTGCGACGTCTCCGGAGAAACTCAGGTCACTGCCGTCCAAGGCCACGATCACGTCACCCGGTCGAAACCAGGCCAGGCCCCCGCCGGGCGGCACGGCGATTACCCGCACCCCGCCCCCCCGCGCCGTCACGGATCCCCCGGCCGCGCGCACCGCAACCGCGGAGGCAAGCCCGACGCTTTCCTCCATGAGAGAACGGTTGTAGGCAACGAACTCCTCGTCGGTCATCCCGTAAGGTATGAGTGCGGTCTTGGCGACAAGGTCGGCTCCCCGCGGAAATCCGAGGACCGCTACCACGGCACGATAGAGGTTCACAGATCGTACCTCCGCGGTCAGGAGAAGGACGTCGCCCTCCGCGGGCCTGGCGACCGCGGCCGGGGCTCCGTCCTCCGGGGTGATCTCGACGCGGTCCAGCAGGCCGATCGCCCGCCCTGGGGTGAGGACCATCAACCCGGTGGGCACGTACCAGAGAGCGAGCAACACCGCGGCCAGCCCCAGCCATAGCAGGCGCCCTCGCCGGCGGGGAGCCCCGAAGGTGGGCCCGGCGGCGGCGCCCGGCCGGCGGCGGTCAGTGCTGTTCATGCCGACGAATTCTACCTGGTGCGCGGATGGTCCTCCGAGCCGGGCGGCTGGTCTAGCCCTCCCGCGGCAGGCGGCTCAGCAGGCTGGGGTCGGATACGCCGGTGAGTCCCTGATCGAGGAGCGCCTCCGGTGCCTCGCTCCCCCGGACCTCGGCGATTGCCCGGTCGGGGTACTCGGCCGGGCGGCGTTCCGGCACCCCGAGGTGCTCGCCGAGACCCGCCAGCTGACGCTCCATCAGGTTGATCGCCTGCCCGGTGACGTCGCTGAGCTCCCGGTAAAGGGCTTCAGCGCCGGCGGGGTCGCCGCGCTCGCCGCCCTCGTAGACCCGGTGAGCGAGTTCGTGCCTCCTGTGCCCGATGGACCTCAATTGCTGCCCCAGGGCTTCCAGGTCGTTGCGGTTCATCGCCTCATCACTCCTTCTCCTGAGCATGTAGCTTGCCCAAGGTCAATAGAGATAGCGCAGACCTCCAGAAGAAGGTGTGCCGTTGGCCGGCTCCGCACCGCCTAGGTCCACCCGCAAGGCGCTGGCAAACGCGCTGATGGCGGCCGTCGCCGTGGCGTTCACGGTATTCATCGTCCTCAACCCCGAACCGGCGTTCAAAGCCGCCGTGCGCGGCCTGAAGATCTGGTGGGACATCGTGTTCCCCGCCCTCCTGCCGTTCTTCATCGGCTCCGAGATCCTCATGGGGCTCGGCGTGGTTCACTTCATGGGGGTATTGCTCGAGCCGCTGATGCGGCCGGTCTTCAACGTGCCGGGGGCAGGGTCTTTCGTCATGGCGATGGGGCTGGCGTCGGGGTATCCCATCGGTGCAATGCTGACCGCCCGCCTCAGGGAGCAGGGGCTGTGCTCGAGGACCGAGGGCGAGAGACTTATGTCTTTCACGAATACGGCTGACCCGTTGTTTATGACCGGGGCCGTCGCAGTGGGCATGTTCGGACGGGCCGACGTCGCTCTAGCCATACTTGCCGCGCACTACCTCTCCAGCCTGAGCGTCGGTGTGCTGATGAGGTTCTACCGCCCGTCCGGAGAGCGCACCCCGCCGATAACCGTGGCCGGGCGCGTTTCCATGGGCGGCCGGGCGTGGCAGTCGCTGCACGATGCGAGGGAGAAAGACGGGCGGCCTGTCGGCAAGCTCATTGGCGACGCCGTTCGCAACAGCGTCAATACCCTGCTGCTGATCGGCGGTTTCATCATCCTGTTCGCGGTCCTCATCGAGGTGCTGCGGGCGGCCGGCGTCATCCAGGCCTTTGCCGCCGGGCTCAGCGCGGCGATCCGTCTCGTCGGCCTGGATCCTGCCGTTGCGGGGGCGCTGACGAGCGGGGTCTTCGAGATCACGCTCGGCACTGAGGCCGCGAGCTCGGCAGCCGCCGGGATCCTGCCGCGCCTCGTCGCCGCGAGCACCATTATTGCCTGGTCCGGCCTGTCGGTCCACGCCCAGGTCGCAAGCCTGATCCACGGCACCGGGATGAGCATGGCGCCGTACACAGTAGCCCGGCTGGTTCACGCCTGGCTGGCGGGGCTCTATACCTTTCTCCTCTGGGGACCGGCTCAGGCCGTCGTGGGAGGCTGGGCGGTCCCGGTTTTTCTGAGGCTGTCGCCCCTTCAGGGCGGGGCGAGCGTCTGGCGCCTGCGGCTCGGCATGTGCGCCGCGGCGACCGGGGGCCTGCTGATCGTATTGGCGGTACTTTTCAGCTTTGCCGTGGTGCTGCGGGGAGTCTCCTTCGTCTTCATCGACCCGGGGCCGGCGGGGGGCCGGGGGGGAAAGGGGAAACCCCGGCGGTAGCACCGGGGCTCTATGTTCTGGCCAGGACCTGGCTAGGGTTGCCCGGGCGCGCTCCTCTCACCGGAACGTTCCTCGGCATCTGCCTCGGAGGCGCTCTTGGAGCGGTCGGCGGGCCGCCGTTGCGAGGTCTTTGCGGCTGCAACCTGGCCCCTGAGCTCGCTCCGCGCGGCGTCTATAACCCGCAGCCCCTCGCGGAGCGACTCGTGTGCTTTCGCCAGCAGGCCGTCGGTGTACTCGTTGGCGGACAGCCTGATCTCCCGCGAAACCTCCTTGGCCTGGGCGACGATCGCTTCGGCGTGCTTCCGGGCCGCATCGGCAATCGAGCTTTCCCTCGCGAGCTCCTCGGCCTGAGACGCGGCCTCGCGGACGATCCGCTCGGCTTCCGACCTGGCCTGCGTCAGTAGCCGGTCCTTCTCGCGGAGCACCCACCGCGCCTGTGCCAGCTCGTCGGGGAGAGCGTCACGCAGTTGGTCCAGGAGGTCCATCAGCTCCTGCTGGTCGACCATCACGCGCCCGGTCAGGGGGACCTTTCGGGCGCCGTCAATCATCTCAACCAGTTCCTCGACTACTGAAAGCAGGTCTACGGCATTGCTGTCGCTCGTTTGATCCATCTCCCGTTCCCTCCCGCTTCAGGGGTGCGCGCCGTCCGGCCGGGGCTGCTCTGGTGCCGGCCCGGACTCGAACTTGCGCCGCAGTCTTTCGTGGACGACCGGGGGGACCAGCCCCCGGGTGCAGGCGCCGAAGCCGGCAAGCATCTTAACCATGCTGGAGCTCAGGTAGGCGTGCTCGGCGGCGGTGGCAACAAACAGGGTTTCTATGCCGGGCTCGAGTTTCTTGTTCATCAGGGCCATCTGGAATTCGTACTCGAAATCCGAAACGGCCCGCAACCCCTTAACGATCGCCTGAGCGCCGGCCTTCCGGGCGAAGTCAACCAGAAGGCCGTTGGACTCGCCTACCGAGACATTGGGGATGTGGCCGGTTGACTCTCTGAGCATCCACACCCGTTCCTTCACGTCAAAGAGAGGCGACTTCTCGGGATTCTGGAAAACGACCACAAAGACCTGGTCGAACAACCTGGCGGCGCGCTCGATGATGTCAAGGTGGCCGTTGGTTACTGGATCGAACGTCCCCGGGCATACGGCTTTGGCCAACTAACTCCCCTCCATGCGTCTGTTGCGGTAGAAAGAGAGGGCGGTATCCCCGTACTCCCCCCGCCGCACCTGCGACAGCGAGTCAAGCTCCGCTGGAAGCCTCTCCTTACGGCTGTGTTCGACGATCAGCAACCCGCCGTCGTCAAGCAGCCCGGCCGCGCCGATGCGGGCGACCGTGTTGCCTGCAAGACCCTCATGGTAGGGCGGATCCAGGAAGATGATGTCGAAACGCTCCCCACGCCGCCGCAGCATGTTAATCGCCGCAAAGACATCCTGCCGGTACACCCGGCAGACACCGCCCAGCCCGGTATCCCGCACGTTGCGGGAAAGGAAACCGGCCCTCAAGGGGTCCTTTTCGACCATCACGACGAGCTCCGCGCCCCGGCTGGCAGCCTCAATCCCGACCGACCCTACGCCGGCGAACAGGTCGAGGAATCTAGCCCCGACGACTATCGGCGCCAGGACGTTGAAGAGGGCCTCACGGACAAAATCCGACGTGTATCTGGCGGCGCTCCCCCGCGGCGCTCTCAGGCGCCTCCCCTTGGCCTCACCGGCGACGACGCGCATGAGCCCAGCCTCCCGAACGCTGTAACGAAGCCCGTTTGATTATACCACCTGCTTGCAGGCGGGGCCCGGCGTCCGGCGGGCAATCGGCGGACGGGCCGCGTGGGGTGAGAGGAGCTCGTCTTCTCGGCAGGCGGCAAACCCGAAGCCGCAAATGCTGTCGAACCCGATCGCGCACGTGCTCTGCGCAGCAAAAGAGGGACCGGGCAGTTGCCCGGCCCCCGGTTCTTCGCGCCCTCAGAACTTCACCGTCCTGGTTTCGTGCGGCCTTCGTGACCCACGCGATTGTGGGCGCCTGCGCGAGCGACAGCCAGCGCGTAGTGGTTTCCGGCATCGCCCCCCTGCATCGTGTAACAGGCTGGTTTCCCTAGGTAAAGCCTATGACCCCATCCCGGCCCTATGCCTGCGTCCAGGCATTGGTTTTCCTTGGTCCGGGGAACCATAGTCCCGCGCGAGGTGGTGCGTGGATGAGGCCGCTTGAACCCGAGCCGGACATTTCGGCGGCTGCTGAGTTCTCTGAGGTTCGCAGCGACTTGGCCCTGGAGGCGCTCCCGATCTCCGGTGAGCGGTTCCCGGGAGTCCGCGTGGAGGAAGATGAGACCAACGTCTGCCGTGTGACCAGGGTCATCGTCGAGAACGAAATCGGCGCGATCCGTATGGGCAAGCCCCCGGGGCAGTACGTGACGATCGAGTCGAGCGAGCTCAAGCGGACCAACCGTAGCGTGCACGAGCAGATAGCGACGGTGTTCGCCAGAGAGCTGTGCAGGCTCATGCCTTACGGTCCCGATAGCCTGGTGCTGATAGTCGGTCTGGGAAACTGGAACGCAACGCCGGATGCGCTCGGACCCCGCGTAGTCAACGACGTTCTGATAACACGCCACCTCTATGACCAGGTGCCCGTCGAGAAGCGCGGAGGCCTGCGTCCCGTCGCAGCGCTCGCCCCCGGAGTGCTGGGCCTGACCGGGATTGAGACGGGAGAGATAATCAGGGGAGTCGTCGAGCGTGTGCGGCCGGCCTTTATCATCGCCATTGACGCCCTTGCCTCGCGCAGCACCCAGCGCATCGGGACGACGATCCAGCTGACAGACACGGGTATCCACCCGGGATCGGGGGTCGGCAACAAACGGGTCGGCATAACCACTGACACACTTGGAGTACCGGTGCTGGCGATCGGCGTGCCGACGGTGGTTCATGCCCGGACCATCGCCTGGGACACCATCGAGGCCCTGGTGGCACAGCTACGCTACAGCTACAAGCTCTTCTCGATCCTTGACGAGATGCAGCGAGATGACAAGAGGAGGCTGATCGACGAGGTCCTTGGACCGACGGTCGGCGACCTGATGGTCACGCCCAAGGAAATAGACGTCCTGATAAACGAGGTTTCGCGGGTAGTTGCCGGGGGCCTGAACGTAGCCCTCCACCCCGACATAGACGCTGACGAGCTTGCACGCTACGTGCATTAAGGGGTCAGACAAGTCCAGGGTTTCTACTCAACAGAAACGAGATAGTAAAAGAGCGGCTGCCCACCGTGGTGAACTTCTATCTCAAGTTCCGGATGGCGGTCCTGAATCACCGCCGCGGCGGCTTCCGCCTCCTCTGCCGTGACGTCCTCGCCAAAAAAGATGCTGACAAACTCGCTGTTTTGGCCCAGAAGGCGTTCGAGCAGGATTCCGAGGACCGTGCTGGGATCGGTCCCGACCGCCACTATCTCGTCCTCCGTAATGCCGAGCACGTCGCCCTCGGATATCTCCACGTCACCGTGGCGGGCCTTCCGCACCGCGAAGGTAACCTCGCCTGAGCGCGTCTGGTCCATCGCCCGGACCATGCGCGAGCAGTTGACCTCAAGGTCGGCCTGGGGGTTGTAGGCCAGGAGGGCGGCTATGCCCTTGGGGATGTTGGGACTCGGGACGACCTCGACCTGGCGGTCGGTCAGTTCTATCGCCTGTTTGGCGGCCATGATGATGTTCGTGTTGTTGGGCAATAGGATGACCTTCTGGCACGGCGCGGCTGCAATGCCGTTGACCAGCTCCTCAGTGCTGGGGTTCATCGTCTGGCCTCCATTGACCAGAACGTCGACGCCCAGGCTGCGGAATATGTGCCCCAGGCCCTCGCCGACTGCGACCGCTACCACGGCTGCCTCTTTCCTCTCGACCTCGAGCCCCGGCAGGTCCACCACGCCCTGGGCTGCCCCTGCCAGGGCCTGCTGTGAAGCCTCGGAAGCCATCCGCGCGGCCTTGAGGGCCTCGAACTGCTGCCGCATATTCTCGACACCGACTTCGCGCAGGTCCCCGTACTTGAGGCAGGTTTCCAGGACGAGCCCCGGGTTGTTGGTGTGGATGTGGACTTTGGCGAGCTCGGGGGTACCGACGACAAGCATCGAATCCCCGAGGGGTTGGAGCTGCTCGCGCAGTTCGTCAAGCTCCAGACCAGACGCGCTGACGAGCAACTGAGTGTCGTAGGTAAAGGTTATCTCCTCGATCTCGGCGGTTATGTGGAAGGCCCCGCCCGGTTCCTCGGCGGCGGCCAGCCGTCCGGGCTCGACCACGTGCCCTTCCACGGCCTGGAGCATGCCGTCAAGGATGACCACGAGCCCTTTGCCGCCGGCGTCCACCACTCCGGCGTGCTTGAGGACGGGAAGCAGGTCAGGCGTCTTGACCAGGGCAACCTCCGCCCCAGCCTTTGCGGCCTCGAGCACGTCCTTGATGGTTGCGCCGTCCCTCGCGGCACGGGCCGCGCTCCGCGACATCTCCCTCGCCACAGTCAGGATGGTCCCCTCGACGGGACGCATCACCGCCTTGTACGCGGTCTCCACTCCGTTCTGAAACGCCCTGGCGAGGTCAACCGGGCTCAGCTCTGACCGGCCCTCCATGGACTTCCCGAGCCCCCGGAAAAGCTGTGAGAGGATAACGCCCGAATTGCCGCGGGCCCCCATGAGCGAACCCAGCGAGATGGCCCGCCCGACGTCCGATACTCCCAGCGTGGCACACCTATCGGCCTCGCGCACGGCCGCCTGCATGGTCAGGCTCATATTTGTCCCGGTGTCCCCGTCTGGTACAGGAAAGACGTTCAGGGCGTTGACTGCGGCCTTCTGCTCCTCGAGCACCGCCGCCGCCGAACGCATGCAATTGCGGAGCATCTCACCGGTCAGTGTATCCTGGGCCAATTCCACGCTCCCCTAATCCGGGCTGCTGACCTTGACGCCTTGAATGCGTATGTCTACCTTCCGGACGTTCAATCCGGTCTCGCTTTCGACTTTGTATCGCACCTGGTCGATGACGTTCTTGGCCACCTCGGAGATCTTAGTCCCGTAACCGACCACGATGTACATGCTTATCGCTACCCGGCTGTCGTCGATCGTGACCTCGACGCCCTTGCTGAGGCTTTCGCGGCCCAACAGCTCGGCAATGCCGTCCGTGATCTTCCTCGACGCCATGCCGACGATGCCGTAGCACTCCGTGGCGGCCACGCCGGCGATAGTGGCGACCACTTCCTCGGCTATGACGATCTTTCCGCTGTCGGTCTTGTACTCCGCTGGCATTCGTATCCTCCAACCGCGCCTGACGCCCCGGCCTGTCCCTGGGATGGCGTCAGGAGTGATTCGCTCACCGGCCTGGCAATCCCTTTACAGCTTGGCAGTCCCTGAGTCCCAATAATAAGCCTTTCCAGCTTACGGCGCAGCCCTCCGGCACGCAGAAGGCCGGCACGCAGAAGGCCCCGCGGACGCAGGACCGCCGGGTGCGAAATCGAAACGGTTGCCGCCGGGGCACCGCGGTGCTACAATCTACGCGTGTCTTCACGGAAACCATGCGGCCCTGGCTGGGTTTCAGCATAGCCTGGGCGCCCGGAGGTCTCGAGATGGCAAGGAAATGTGACATCTGTGGCAAGGTCGCGGTGAGCGGCCACCTCATAAGTCATTCCCATATCCGCAGCAAGCGCGTATTCGCGCCAAACATCCAGCGCGTGCGCGCCCTGGTCAACGGCACCCCGAGGCGGATCAACGTCTGCACCCGGTGCCTTCGCTCCGGCAAGGTAGTGAGGGCGGTATAGCGGAGGAGCACCTCCTCCGGCCGCGCCGGCGGACGACACCCGTCCGGACAGGCGTGAAGGCAAAGACCCGCGGCCCTGCCGCGGGTCAGTCAGTTTCTCCCTGAGGGCTGTCACCTCGTGCCGCGTACCCTACCCTAGCCCGCACGGCGCCCGGTCCTCAGGAACAGCCGAACAATCGCGGCGATCGGCCTCGGCAGCCGTATGACCATAAACCGCACAGAAGTCCCCCCTAACGGTTAGGGCCGGCCAGCATCATACCTGCCCACAGGAGTACAGCTCCGAGGGCGAGCCACCAGACCCATCGCGGGAGCGCCACGACGATTACCGCGACTCCGGCGAGGAGCAGCAGCAGGCCGGCCGCGCGGGCCAGCCCGTCGCCACGGCCCGACCTCCGGGTCGTCAATCCGGCCACCCCGCTTTCGCCACATTATAGTGACCAGGCCGGCGGGATGTGAAAAGCCCTGGTACCTCTTACCGCAGCAGGCCCCGGATGCGCTTGTACAGCAGCAGGGTCAGGACCGAGGTTATCAGTCCCTTGACGGCGTTGAACGGCACCAGCGTGCTGAGGATCATGGGCCAGCGGCCCTGGGTGATACCCCACGCCGGAAGAAAGATGAAGTAGTTGCCCAAGGACGTGGCTACGAGAGTCACCAGCGTGCCCAGGACGAGCCCGACAACGGCTCCGTTCAGGGTACGCACCTTGGCATAGACCCAGGCGGCAACCAGGACGAGCGGAAACCCGGCCACAAAGTTGGCGGCGGTCCCGATCAAGCCCGCCTCATCCTTGCCTGATAGCAGGAACAGCAGGCACTTGCCCGCTACCGCTGCGACGCCGGCGGCCGGACCCATGGCAAAGCCGCCGATCAGGGCCGGTACCTCGCTGGGGTCGTACTGAAGGAACGCGGGGAACGGCGGGACATTGAACTCCAGCAACATCAGCAGGAACGCCACGGCGCTGAGGACGCCCACCCTTACCCAGAAACGAACCATACTGCTGCTTCCATTTACCGTACTCACATTCACCGTCTGCCTCTCCCTCCGCCGAAGACCGTCCGGCCCGGTCACAGAAAAAACCCCCGGGAGAGGCGCTCCGGGGGCTCACGCATCCAAGATAGACCCGTTGCGCATCCTTCTCCCATCCAGACTTTACTGTCGGCCTTGGCCTCGCACCAAGTCTGCCTTGCGGCTCGCGGGCTCGGTCCGTGTGGACCATACCGCCGGTCAGGAATCGGACCGGAAGAGTACCCGGCCCTTACCTTGCCCTGAAGGATGTGACCTTTCATTCGGGCGATCTTCAGTTTTCTCTAGACCATTATACGTGCTCGTCAGGCGCGATGCCAGGCGATCCGCGCAAGGCCTTCACGGCTCCCCGGATGTCTCCTCCTGCGAATATGCTTGAACCCGCGGCCAGCACCTCGGCGCCCGCGGACGCCGCGTACCTAGCCGTTTCCGGGGTGATTCCGCCGTCGACCTCCAGCAGGGCGCTCGATCCGCATCTGTCCAAGAGGCGGCGCGCGAGGCCAAGCTTGGGCAGTACCTCAGGCATGAAGCGCTGCCCCCCGAAACCAGGGTTCACGGTCATCACGAGCAGCAGGTCGAGCAGGTCGACTATCCCCTCCACCGCGGCGAGCCCGGTTTCCGGCTTGAGGGCGATACCAGCACGGCCCCCGCGGCTCTTGATGGCCCGCAGCACGGGACCGGCGTCCTTGACGGCCTCGGCGTGTACTGTCACGTAGGTCGCCCCCGCATCCAGGAACATCCCGGCGTGCCTTTCCGGCGACTGGACCATAAGGTGCGCGATAACCGGCAGGCCGACCGGCCGCAAAGCCTTGATAACGCCTGGCCCAAAGGCGAAATTGGGGACGAAAGCCCCGTCCATCACGTCCACGTGCAGGTAGTCGACACCGGCGCTCTTAGCCGCCGCCGCCTGGTCGAGAAGCCGTCCGTGGTCCGCTCCGAGGAGCGAGGCGGCTATCTTGAGCTCAATACTTCGGCCGGGACTGCAGTTCGTGGAGCAGATCAAGGTAACCCTGGTACCTCCCTTCGTTCACCAGCCCCTGCGCGACGGCCGCCTTCACCGCGCAGCCGGGCTCGGGGTCGTGCAGGCAGTCGGCGAACCGGCAGCCGGCGGCGAAAGGAGCCATCTCCGGATACAGCCCGGCAAGCTCCCGGGGCTCGACCGCCGGCAGGTCCAGGTTGACGAAACCCGGCGAATCCGCCACCAGACCATCTCCCACCGGCATCAGCCTGACGCTCCGCGTGATATGCCTGCCACGCTGCACCTTGGGCGAAAGCTCGCCGACGGCGAGCTCCGCGCCGGGAACTACCGCGTTGAGCAGCGTCGACTTCCCTACCCCGCTCTGCCCCGCGAGTACGGCCACCCGGCCCCCGATTCGCTTCACAAGCTCCTCAAGGTTCTCGCGAAGCTTGGCGCTTGTCACCACCAGCTCAAAGCCGGAGCCGGCATAGTACTCCCGGACATGCGACACGTCAGAGCCGGAGTAGAGGTCCATCTTGTTCAGGCACAGGACCACTTCCAGCCCCTCGTGCCGCGCAAGGGCGAGCAGCCTGTCGACGAGCTGGAGGTTGAGTGGAGGGGATCTGAGCGTGAAGACTACGATAGTCAGGTCGACGTTGGCGATGGGCGGGCGGCGTAGTTCGGTTCGCCGGGGAAGCACTGCCGTGATTACGCCCTCGCCCGGGCCTGTGAGCTCGAGCTCGACGCGGTCCCCGGTCAGGATTCCGCCCTGCTCAAGCCTCAACCGCCCCCGGAGCCGGCAGCCGAGGGTCTCCCGCCCCACCCGGACCTCGCAGAAACTGCCGTACGTTCTCGTGACGAGCCCGGTCGGGGGAGCCGGGCTACCGGGGCAGGAAGAACTCATGCTTCTGGGTCCCAGACTCCCCGGTGATGTATATCTCCAGCCTGGCCGCTGTGCCCGCCCATTCAACGCTGTAGCTGACTGTGTCTCCCGGAGAGTGCTGCCTCCAGTAGACCCAGCGCGGCGAGTTTGCGTCGACGTGCAGGAGCATCTTGACGAGTTGCTTACCCTGGAGATCCACAGGGACCTCAAAACGGCTCTCATACTTGTGGCCGGCGACGGTTCCCCTGCTTACCACAAGGTCCACGCGGGTGCCCTCTTCGACCCGGACGTTGACGTCCGGTGACTGGTCCATCACCGAACCGACCGGATAGGTCGTGCTCTCCCGCTCGATGACCAGACCTTCGACCAGCTTTTTCTCGCCGATGATCCTCAACGCTTCGGTGAGATGCTTGCCTATGAGCGGCGGCATCATCATGCTCACCGGCTCGGGTCCCTTGCTAATCCACAGGTCGACGGCTGTCCCCGCCACAACGGAGATATCCGCCTTGGGGTTCTGCTGCGTCACGTAGCCTGAAGCCACCTGCGGATCGTATACCCTGGTGATCTTGCCGACCGTCAGCTCGTAGTTCTGGATGACGACCATGGCCTCTCGTTCCTCCAGGTTGAGCACGTAGGGAACGTATCCGATCTTCGGGCCGTCGCTCACCCAGATGTGGATCTCCCGGCCCACCTTGACTGTCTCCTGGGCGGGCGGCTCGGTCTTGATGACGTTGTTCTTGGGGTGCACGGCATCGTACAGCCGCGGCTCCTCGAACACCTTCAGGCCGGCGCTCCTGAGGGTGCTTATCGCTTCCTCGCGGGACATTCCCACCACGTCCGGAATCTGGACCTCGGGAGGGTTCACCCAGGCAAGAAATCCTCGCACGGCCAGAACCGAAACTACGACCAGGACGGCCGCCAACACCGCGAGTGTCGCCGGCCTGAACCATGGAGCGTCTCGCCAGGACCCCGCCGTCTTGATCCGGTTGAACGGAGACGCCGCAGGGACAATTTGGGTTTCCAGGCTTGCATCGGAGTCGTCCTCGTCTTCTTCGGCGACGGGAAGGGCCCGTTCGGCCTCCATTATCGCCCGGGCCATCTGCCTGGCGTCCCGAAAACGGTCGTGGGGGTCCTTGGCCAGGGCCTTGAGGACAACCTGCTCCACCTCTGGAGTGAGAGCCCGGTGGACCGACGGCGGCGTTGGAGCCTGCTCTATGTGTTTCAGCGCCACGCTGACGGGGCTGCCGCCCTCGAACGGCACGCGGCCGGTCAGCATCTCGTACAGCACCACGCCCAGCGAGTAGAGGTCGGAACGGGTATCTGCCGCTCCTCCCCGGGCCTGTTCGGGGGAGATGTAGTGAACGGACCCGACCACCGAGTCCGAATTTGACAGGGTGCCCTGGGACAAAGACTGTGCCCGAGCGATCCCGAAATCGGTGACCTTGACGAGGCCCTCCGGGCTCAGCAGGATGTTCTGGGGCTTGATGTCCCGGTGGACGATTCCCCGGCTATGGGCCTCGGCCAGAGCGACCGCGACCTGACGAGCGACGCCCAAGGACGCCCTCGCCGAGAGGACGCCTCTCTCCCTGATGAGATCCTTGAGGGTGACGTGGCCCTCGACCATCTCCATGACGAAGTAGTTCACTCCGTCTTCGACGCCGACGTCATACACGCGGACGATGTTCGGGTGGGTCAGGGCCGCAGCCGCGCGGGCCTCGCGCTGGAAGCTTTGCAGGAACTGATCGTCCTGCGCGTACTGCTCTCGGAGCACTTTCACCGCGACAGGACGGTTGAGCAGCTCACATTGGGCGTGATAGACGACACCCATGCCTCCGCCGCCGATACGTTCGATCACCCGGTACCGGCCGCCAAGAAGCTTGCCGATCAACTCTGAAAGCACCCCATTGTGTTCCCGCTCATCATATCAATCGCCCCAAACGCAGCCGTTATGCCCCTCTACAATCTGCCTCGGCCGAGAAACGGATCAGGACAACGGTCAGATTGTCGGAACCGCCGCGGCTATTGGCAAGCTCCACAATCATCTCGGCGCCCTCGTCGATTTTTCTGCCATGGGTCGCCAGCCGGGTGATCTCGCGGTTGGTCAGGTACTTCGTAACGCCGTCGGTGCACAGCACGACCGTATCTCCCGGCTCAAGAGGGTCCTGTAAGAGGTCGACCGCCACCTCCGCCTCGGTTCCGAGAGCACGCGTAAGAACGTTGCGCTGCGGGTGTACCATGGCCTCCCCTTCGGTTAGCCCCCCGCGGCGGACAAGCTCGGCAACCAGGGAGTGGTCGGTCGTTACCTGTTGCCACGTGCCGCGCCGGACAAGCAGCGCCCTGCTGTCCCCGACGTGGGCCACGTTAAGCATCCCGTCCAGCACCAGTGCGGCCGTCAGCGTGGTCCCCATCCCGGCCCGCAACGGGTCTTCCTGCCCTGCCCGATAGACAGCCCGGTTGGCCGCGAGAACGGCTCCCGCGAGGAGCTCCGGAGTATCCTCCGCCGTGGCGCGCACGCCGCATCCGCCGCCGCCGGCAGACAACGCCGGCTTGAGCACATCGAACACCGTCCTCACGGCCAGCTCGCTGGCTACCTCGCCTGCGTTGCTTCCTCCCATTCCGTCCGCCACCACGCAGAGGCCCGCCTCCGCGCCGGGCTGGACTTCCACCCGGAAAGAGTCCTCATTTGTCAGGCGCACCCTTCCAGGGTGCGAACGTCCGGCGGCTACGACGTGCAAGTACCCGCAACCCTTCTTTCATCCAGCGTTACAGGCGTTCTCCAATGCCTACTGAACTTCAGTTAGAAAGCTCCGTTTCCTTCTTCGGGGCCGATCCTGCTCCGCCTGAGCCGAGCATAGAAGAACCCGTCCGTGCCGTGAACGTGCGGCCAGAGGGTACACGGCGAGTCATCAATATCCCAGGCCCTTCCGCCGGCCGACGAGAGGAAGCCGACGATCACGTCCTCGGTTTCCTCGGGTTCGAAACTACAGACGGCGTAAACCAGGCGCCCGCCCGGCTTGACCGCCGGGGCCACGCCGGAAAGCAGTTCCTGCTGCCTTTGGCCGGCCGCCACCACGTCGGGCGGTGACCTGCGCCAGCGGACCTCGGGTCTCCGGCGGATGACCCCGAGACCTGTGCAAGGCGCGTCGAGCAGGACCGCATCAGCACACCGGGGCATCAGTTCTCCAAGGCGCCCGGCGTCGCCTTCGCTGACCGTGATCGACGTCAAGCCGAGGTGCCGCGCGCGCGCCTCAACCTGCGAGAGCTTTGTCCGGTTGACGTCAACGGCCAAAACCCGGGCCCCGTCTCCCGCGAGGGCTGCAAGGTGAGTGGTCTTTCCTCCGGGAGCGGCGCAGGCATCGATTACCCGCTCGCCTTGACGCGGCGAGAGCGCCCGGGCTGCAAGCATGGAGGCTTCGTCCTGGATGATAAAAAGACCGTCCTGGTACGCCTGGAGCCCCCTCAGGTCGCCGTGTCCGGAGAGATGCAGCGCCTCAGGCGCCCAACGTCCTTCGGTGGCGACAATCCCCTCGCGGGCCAGCGCTGCGGCCAGATCGGACCGCGTCGTGCGGAGAAGGTTCACGCGTACAGTGACGCCGGGAGCCACGTTGTCGGCCTCGCATAGCTTCGTGGTCTCGTCGAGGCCGAACCGCTCCACCCAGCGGGTGACAAGCCATCTCGGATGGCTCTGTCGAATCGCCAGGTAGCCGACCGGATCGCTGAATCTGTCCGGCCATGAAAGGTCATTCGCCGAAGACGCCAGCCGGCGGAGAACGGCGTTGGCCAAAGATCCAGCCCCACGCCCGCCAAGCCGGCGCGCCAGGTGCACCGAGGTGTCACATACCGCCCAGGCCGGCACGTCCGTGTACAGGAGCTGGTACGCCCCGACACGCAGGACGTCCCGAACCAGGGGTTCAAGCTGGCCCGGCGGCCGTGCAAGCAACTGGTCCAGGGCCCAGTCAAGGGCCCCCTGACGTTCCAGCGTTCCGCGGACGAGCCCGACAAACAACCCGCGGTCCGGTCCCTTGAGCCTGTCGTGGGCCAGCTCGGCTTCTATCAGGATGTTCGAGTAGGCCCCTTGCTCGTTGACCCGGTGAACGGCCCGGACGGCGAGCTCTCTGACGGCTACCCCCGGACGGGACTGCCTCTCCGGCATCAGCGCAGGAGCCACTCCGGCGGCCCTCCCGAACCGCCGCCGTCGGAGGTGAACGGTCCCCCGGCCCCCGCGCCGCCGGTCCCTCTTTCCAGGAACACGATGACCTCCCCGGGAAACCACCCCTCCTGACCAGTTGAGAGCTCGCCCAACCGGCGGAAGCTCCGAGGCCGAAACGCAAGCCCTGCGATGGCCAGGTCGCCGACCTCGGGAGTGGTCGTGAGGAAGCGCTGGATGAGGAATCCCGCATAGGGGGCAGCCAGCCACGTCAGCCCGAGGGCCGTGCAGACCCAGACGAAGGTCAAGCGCCCGGCGGTAACCAGCCCGCCCACAAGCACCAGCCAGGTGAGGATTTCGGCTGTGGCCAGGCTTGTTCCGCAACGAGGGTGATAGGCCAGACCCCTTTCGCCTGCCTGAAGGCGGGCCAAACCCTCCCGCGCGGCTGATTCGATACTGGCCGGATGGACCAGGCCGCGGAGGACAAAGCCGCGTTCGACTGCCGAACCTACTATCCGCAGCTTGCCGTGGCGCCGGCTGAGCACGTTGAGGGTCGCGTGCTCCAGAGCATGGTTACGCCGCAGGCGGGGGTTCACGGCTATCCGGTAGAACTGCCACGGTATCCCCGTCAGCCGCCCGGCTGTCGCGGCAAGCGGCCTCCTCAGCAAGATGACAAGCCCCAGGCCGATCATCGCCAGGGCAATCGAAGACCAGTCAAGCCGCACTATCGTCTCCTGTTGCGGAGCATCAACATCCTGAGCAGCTGGCTCAGGGCCACGGCGGTGGCGGCCACGTAAGTCAGGGCGGCGGCGTTGAGCATTTCCCGCGCACCGTCCAGCTCGCGTCCCTGGACGTAACCGCTGTGCTCAAGCAAGACGAGCGCCCTGCTGCTTGCGTTGAACTCAACCGGCAGGGTAATCACCTGAAAAGCGACGGCCCCGGCGAAGAACAGGATCCCTACGTCGACAAGCGTCGGGTTGGCCATGATGAACCCTATGAGGAAAAGCGGGAACGCCAGCGTCGTGGTAAGGTTCACAACGGGCACAAGACCGTTGCGGATGGCCAACGCCGCATAGCCGGTCGCGTGTTGCATGGCATGTCCAACTTCGTGAGCGGCTATCGCCATCGCGGCGATGGACGGCCGCCCGTACACATCGCCGGAGAGCCTCAGCACGCGGGACCTGGGATCATAGTGATCGCTCAGCCTCCCCTGCGAAACCTCGATCCTTACGTCGCCGAGGCCCGCCCGCTCCAGGAGCCCGCGCGCGACCGTCGCGCCTGACGCGCCCGAGGCCGCCGGCCGCTGCAGGTAGCGTGAGTAGGTCGAGGTGACCTTGTTTTGGGCGTACATCGCGAAAATCATTGCGGGGATGAGCAGCAAGAAGGTGCTGTCAAGATACAGATACGGGAACATCCCTAGGCCCCCTCATCGGACATCACATCTCCGGCGGAAAGCCGCCGCCCGTTGGCGAAGTCCGCACCGCTGATCTCGCGGCGGCCCGCAGGTTTGACCCGGGACAGGATAATGGCGGTCGCCCCTCCGGCGGCAATCGCAAGAGAATCAGCGTCGCGTCCAAGGACGGTCCCCGGTCCCGCGTCCTCAAGCCGGAAGGAGCGGGGACGTTCCGTCCCGCCGTCCCAGACGCGCGCCCCGGTGATCTTCACACGCTGCCCCCCAAACAGGAAGTATGCTCCGGGCCGCGGCGAGAGAGCGCGGAACCGGTTGACTATCTCCTCAGCGGGCATTTCCCAAGTGATACGCTCATCCTCAGGAGTCAGTTTGGGTGCCCAGGTCGCGTTGCGCGCGTCCTGGGGCACCCTGGGAGCGGTTCCCGCCGCCAACAGGTCAAGAGCCCTGACCAGAAGGCCTCCTCCGGCGCGGGCGTGCAGGTCGCTGACCTGCCCGCCGTCCAGGTCCGGCGCAACGCTCACCGGCTCCTGCAGTACTATGTCACCTGCGTCCAGTTCCCGCGAGAGGTGCATGACCGTGACCCCGAAGGACTTCTCGCCGGCCATCATGGCCCGCTCGATCGGAGCGGCCCCGCGGTAGCGCGGCAGCATAGACGGGTGAACGTTCAGCGCCGCGATCCTCGCGGCCGCCAGGCTGCGCCGGGTCAGCAGTCCCGCCCAAGCAGCGGTGACGATCACGTCCGGGGCGACGCCCAGGAGCAGGTTCGCGAGGCCGTCGCGGTCTGCAGCCGAGATGGTTTCCACCGCTATCGACAGCACCTCGGCCGCAGCCTTCACGGCGGTGGGCCGCGGGCGCAGCCCGCGCCCGGCAGGGCGATCCGGCTGGGTCACGACAAGAACCACGACGTGGTTCGAGCGAGCCACGCTTTCGAGGATGGGAACCGCGAAACGCGGCGACCCGAGAAAGACTACCTCCAGCCCCGTCCCCTCTTTCACCTCAAACCACCGGCATTGCCGGGCACCGCTTCCGGTATGTCGCCACCCGGGTCGCCGCCAGGGTCGCCGTCCGGGTCGCCACCCGGGTCGCCGTCCGTTCCGTCTCTGGTCCCCACTTCCCTGCCCGCTCCCTCGTCCTGCTCGGCCTCGCGCACCCCGGTGGCCCGGTCCACGAACAGAACCCCGTCGAGGTGGTCGAGCTCGTGCTGCAACACCCGGGCGAGAAGCCCCTCTCCCTCGACCGTCACTTCTTTGCCGTCGAGGTCCAGCGCCCGGACCCTCACCCTTTCGGCCCTTTCCACGTCGCCTATCAGGCCCTTGACACTCAGGCAGCCCTCCACGTCCCGGGCCGCGCCCTCGCTCCAAATCAGCCGGGGATTCACAAGGGTCACCGGGCCGTCTCCGACGTCGATCACGACCAGCCTGCGATCCACGCCGATCTGGGGAGCCGCAAGGCCGACCCCGTTGGCCGCGTACATCGTCTCGACCATGCGCCCGGCGAGCTCGCGTATCCCGGCGTTTATCCTCCTGACGGGCCGCGCTTTGCGGCGCAGTACCGCGTCTCCATACTGGCAGACGGCGTCGAGATTGACGCCAGGTCCTTCAGCCTGCCCACCCGGCTCCGCGCTCACGGAGCGGGCCCGGCCCCGGTCATCGTCGTTCCTGCTATCCGGCTGCTCCAAGGTAGCAACCTCCGAATCACCGCCGGCCCATGAAGGCCGGCGATGGTTTGTGACGGCAAGCGCTAGAGGATATCCTGCGGGTCCACGTCCACCGCGACCCGCACTCCGGGGCGGAGGCGGGGAACGACCGCGTCAATAACCTGACCCGTTGCTCCTGCCAGGTGCAACGGGTCTGTGCTCTTTAAGACTATATTCCAGCGGTATCGCCCCTGCAAGCGAGCCAGAGGAGAAGGCGACGGGCCCAGCAGACGGACGGCGCCTGGACCCCCGGGCCGCGTGGAAGGCGCGAGGACGTCACTTAGCTCGCCAAACACGATCGAGGCGGCCTCCCTGGCCAGAACATCCGAAGGCGCGGTCAGGCGCACCACGGCCAGGTGCGCGAACGGAGGATAGCCGAGCTCGCGGCGATACTCCAGTTCTTCCAGGTAGAAACCCGGATAATCGTGCCCCGCGGCGTGACGCAGGCTGTAGTGCTCGGGGCAGTAGGTCTGTACCACGACGCGGCCGGGCACGTCCCCGCGGCCTGCCCGGCCCGCAACCTGCGTCAGCAGGCTGAACGTGCGCTCCGCGGCGCGGAAGTCCGGGAGCGCGAGGGCGGTGTCCGCGGCGACTACCCCAACAAGGGTGACTGCGGGAATATCCATTCCTTTGCCGACCATCTGGGTCCCCACGAGGATGTCGATCTCCCCGCGCGCGAAATCGCCGAGTACCCGGCCGGCCGCGCCCCGCCGGACCGCCACGTCAAGGTCCAGGCGGGCGACCCGTGCCTGGGGAAAGAGGGCTTTGGCCTGAGCCTCCACCCGCTCGGTACCGGCCCCGAAGTACCGTATCCGCCTGCTCCCGCACTGCGAACAGACGTCAGGCGGGGCAACGCGGTAGCCGCAGTAATGACAGCGCATCGCGGCGTCCTGCCGGTGAAAGACCAGGGCCACGTCGCACTCCGGGCAGCGTACGACGAAGCCGCAGTCCCGGCATAGGACGAAGGTCGACAGCCCCCGCCTGTTCAGGAAGAGGAGCACCTGCTCCCTCCTGGCGAGCCTTGAGCCGATCTCGGCCTGCAGGCGGCGCGAGAAAAGGGCCCGGTTTCCCCTGGCGAGCTCCTCGCGCATGTCCACGATCGAGACCTCCGGCATTGTCCGCCCGTCCACGCGCCTGGGCAGTTGCAGAAGCACCGGAGACTTTCTCTCCGAAGACCCTCCGGCCGCCCGGGTCCGGTGGAAGATCTCCAGCGAAGGGGTCGCGCTGCCAAACACGACCGGCACTCCGGCAAGGCGTGCTCTCTCCCGGGCCACCTCCCTCGCATCGTAGCGGGGGACGTCTTCCTGCTTGTAGGACCCCTCGTGCTCCTCGTCGACGACGATGAGGCCAAGGTGGGGCAGCGGAGCGAAAACCGCAGACCGCGGGCCGATGCATATGCGCGCGAGACCCTCCGCCAGATCCCGCCACGCCCTGGACCTCTGCCCCGCGGCCAGACGGCTGTGGAGAACCGCAACCGTGCCCGGAAAGCGCGCCGCGAACCTGGTTACCGCCTGCGGCGTAAGAGCTATTTCCGGCACCAGGACCAGGGCCTGCCTGCCCATCGCGAGGACGGCAGCGATGGACTGCAGGTAGACCTCCGTCTTCCCCGAGCCGGTCACGCCATACAGGAGAAACTCGCGCGAGGATGCCCCGAGGAGAGAGGCAGTGATCGCACCAACCGCACAGGCCTGCTCCGGGGTGAGGTCCAAGGGGGCGGCCGGCGCGGTCAAGCCGGGCACCGGAGGTTCCCCCGGCACCGGCGGGGTCCGGCCCGTCTTCTTGACAAGGCCACGTGACTCCAGGGCACGCAGGGCCCGGCGCGGCCCGGGTCCGGGCGGCAGCTCGTCCAGCGATACCGCGCCCTGAGCCCGCAAGAGCTGCCTGAGGACCTCCGCCTGTCGGGGGGCCCGCCGGTCCAACGCACTTAACTCCCTGGCGGCGGCGACCTCGTCCACGGAGTATACAGGCACCGGGCGCTGGACCGGAGGCGCCTCTATCTGTTGAGCGGGAACCAGCAGACCGGCCTTCTCCAGGGCGGCGACGGTCCGGGACGCCGCGCGCGGGCTGAGCCCGAGGGCGCGACGAATCTCCGGCAGGGTCCGGGTCCCCCTTGCCCGCACCAACTCGTAGACGCGGTACGGCTCCTCGTCGAGGGCGCCGGATGGAGGTTCGGGGACATCTCCGACGGCCCAAACCCGCACCGGTCTCCCGCCGACGGCCTCCGGCAGGACGGCTCTGTACGCCTCGACCTCGCTGCAGGCGTAGCGTCTGGATACAAACCTCGCGAGCTCGGCCGCGAATCTGTCGGCCAGGCGCAGATGGGGATACAGGCTTCTTATCGGCCTGGTCTCGGGAACGTCGGGACGGTGCTTGAGGTCCTTCACCACACCTCGGACGAAACGCCGGCCCAGGGGCACAACGACCAGGGTTCCAGGAGCCACGGATCCGCGGAGCCGCTCGGGAACGGAGTAGTCAAAAGGCCGCCGGGAGGCCGACCCCCCAGCGTCCACGAGAACGGACGCGAAGCACGGTTCAGGATCTTGTCTCGGTCGGAGGCTCAGCTGTCTCACCCCGGGCCCGGGCCTCGAGGAGGGGGGACACACAAGTCAATATGCAGCTGGCGAGCTGCCGTTTCGACTCCAGGGGCCGCTGCTCGAACTCCCCGTCCGGCCAGACAAGGATCGCACGGTTGGTTTCCGCCCCGAAACCGGCGCCCGGCTGCGTAACGTCATTGGCAACGACCAGGTCAAGGCTTTTTCCGGCGAGTTTGGCCCTGGCGTTGGCCAGGAGGTCCTCGGTTTCGGCGGCAAACCCCACGAGCACCGCCGTGCCCTTCTTGGCCGCGAGCTGGGCCAGGACGTCCGGAGTCCGCTGGAGGTCGAGCTGCAGCCCGGAAGGCCCTTTCTTGAGCTTCCTGGCCGACGGCGAGACCGGCTGATAGTCACTCACGGCGGCCGCTGCAACGACCAGGCCGCGGCCGTTGAAGGCCGACAGGGCCGCTCTGAGCATCTCGCCGGCACTGGTCACGCGAATCACGGAAACACCGGGCGGCCCGGGCAACTCCACCGGCCCCGCGATCAGCGTTACACTCGCGCCGCGAGCCGCCGCCTCCTCGGCCACGGCGAAGCCCATCCGGCCGCTCGACGGATTGCTGAGGAACCGCACCGGATCGAGAAACTCGCGCGTCGGGCCAGCCGTGACGAGCACCTCGACGCCTCGGTAGTCCTGTGCCCCGGTCAGCAGCTTGACCACTTCGTCTACGATCTCGGAAGGCTCGGGTAGGCGGCCGCAGCCGGTCGCCCCGGATGCGAGCCGGCCGTAGCCCGGTGCCATGACCTGATAGCCCAACTCCCGAAGCCGTGCCTCGTTGGCCCGGTAAATCGGATTTGAGTACATGTTGTGGTTCATCGCCGGGCAGATGAGAACGGGGGCAGTGCAGGCGCAGACTATCGTCGTGAGAAGGTCGTCGCAGATACCGTTGACCAGTTTGGCAACGAAATTGGCGGTCGCCGGTGCGACCGCCACGACGTCGGCGCGTTCGGCGAGTGCGATGTGCTCCACGTTGAAAAGCTTGGGGGGCTCGAACATCTTGACAAACACCGGCTGCCCGGAAAGGGTCTGGAAGGTGAGCGGAGAGACGAACCTCGTCGCCGCCTCCGTCATCACGACGTACACCGTGCTCCCGAGCTTGACCAGACGGCTGACTATCTCACACGCCTTGTAGGCGGCAATGCCGCCCGTAACGCCCAGCAACACCGTCTTCCCTGACGCCGGGCCAGGGCCTGGAGGGCCTCCCTGGGAGTTCGCCGGGCTCATCAGAACAGGTTCCCCGTCCGGCCGCCAGTGTCCGTCCCATTGCCGGATTCCACTTCACGCTGGCCCTCGGGAATCTCGACTTGCAGCACGCCGCGTGCTATCTCATCTAGCGCCAGGCTCACGGGCTTGGGAAGGGAGCCCTCAACAACCCGCTCGCGACCCTCCGTTATCTGGCGGCCACGCTTGGCTGCCGCTACGACCAGGGCGTACTTGCTGTTGACCCGTTTCATCAGGTCATCCAGCGAAGGCTGCAAGATGCTCAGCAATCCCCGTCCCCCTCCTTGGCCGGCCCCGGCACCGGGTTTAACCGAGATACGCGGCATCTTTCGGCACGAACGATGGCAATGACCGAGTCGGCGGCGCGGTCAAGTTCGTCATTGACTACAACATAATCATACTGACGCATGGCTGCCAGCTCTATGCGAGCCTGGCTAAGTCTGGCAGACAGCTCGTCCTCCGAAGGGGGACCACGCTTCTTGATACGCCTCTCAAGCTCCAGGTAGTCGGGAGGCAGGACGAAGATCGATACCGCCCCGGGCAGATTCTCCCTCACCTGGGCCGACCCGCGGGCGTCGATATCCAGCAGAACGTCCTTGCCCTCATCCAGCAGAGCCCTGACCGGCGGCGCGGGAGTGCCGTAGTTGTAGCCGCAGTACTGGGTCCACTCGAGCAGCTCCCCTATCTCAAGCATACGCAGAAAGTCCTCGCGCGACCGGAAGAGGTAATCGACACCCTCTACCTCGCCCGGCCTGCGCGGCCTGGTGGTTACCGAGACCGAAAAGGCCATATCCGGCAGCGCCCGCAGTACCGCCCGGGCGATCGTGGTCTTCCCGACCCCGGATGGACCGGATATGACAACGGCAAATCCACGCCTATCGAACAATCAAGTCCGGCCCCCCCTGGCGGCCCCTGCAGCGGCCGGCGCCGGCGCCGGGCCGCCCGTGTGAACCAATCAAAAGCAGGCCGGCCCTGTTGGCCTGCTGCAGGCTTCCAGCGACCGTCCTGATTTTGGTCTTGTGCTTCGCACGCGACGGGTCCCGGAGTGTTTTCTACCTCCGGGCAAACCGCGAAAGCAGAGCTTCTTTCTGCCGCTTTCCGAGGCCCTGCACCCGCCGCGACTCGTCGATACCGATTTCCTCCATGACCTTCCGGGCCGTGGTCTTGCCGACGCGGGGGAGCGAGGCAAGCAGGTACGCGACACGCATCTTGCCCATTACCTCATCGTTGTCGCGGCTCAAAACCTCGTTGAGCGACATCTGTCCGGACTTGAGCTGCTCGCGAATCCCCTTACGTTCGCTGCGCATCTTCTGCGCCTTGTTGAGGGCTTCTTTCTTCTCCCTGAGCGTGAGCACCGGCAACTTCAAAGCTGCCACCTCCTACTCAATGTTCTGGAGCTGCTCCCGAATTCGTTCTAGCTCTTCCTTGGCGGCGATGACCAGACCACCCACCTCGCTGTCCAGCGCCTTGGACCCGATAGTATTGACTTCGCGCAAAACCTCCTGACAGATGAAGTCCAGCCTCCGGCCCACGGGTTCGGGGGCGGGAGAATCCAGCGCGGCACCCATCCTCTCGAGGTGGCTTCCCAGTCTCACAAGCTCCTCGCTGATGTCCGCGCGGTCAGCGAAGATTACCACCTCCTGTGCGAGACGGTCCTGGTCCACCGTTCCCGGAGCGAGGAGGTCCGCCAGCCTGGCCTCCAGCTTCTGGCGCCACAACGGGACGAGTCCGGCCGCCCGGT
>Ga0068714_10002357_pt1 | contig 24605 bp, 21 predicted proteins | sample MTBNYHSulfiMetaG_FD_62988 | JGI IMG/M metagenome (GOLD analysis project Ga0068714, IMG submission 62988) | Enrichment culture microbial communities from rom New York Harbor, USA that are MTBE-degrading - MTBE-NYH (New York Harbor Sulfidogenic)... | ecosystem: Environmental > Aquatic > Marine >... | reverse complement strand
GCCATCAGCGCAGCCTCGGCCGCCGCGCTCGCCCCATCGTAAAGGGAGTCGTTAGCGATCTCCATTCCCATCAGCTCGCAGACGAGCGTCTGGAACTCGAACATCGCGGTCAGGGTTCCCTGACTCACCTCGGGCTGGTAGGGCGTGTACGCGGTGTAGAACTCCGAACGGGACACGAGATGGGCAATGACGCTCGGGATGTAGTGGTCGTAGATCCCCCCGCCGAGAAAGGAGATCCCGTCCAAGGACCGATTCCCGTCGGCGTACCGCCCGACCACGGTCCGGACGTCCATCTCGCTGCGCGGTGGCAGGCCGAGCGGCCGGAACCGCTCGAGGACCTCATGGGGAATGTCCGAGAAGAGCTCGTCGAGCGATCCCCGGCCGATCGCGGCAAGCATGGCGGCGCGCTCGGCGTCGCCGTTCGGGATATAGCGCATCCGGCCTCCTCAGGAGGAGATGAGCTTCTGGTAGCCTTCGGCGTCGAGCAAGGTATCGACCTCACCCGGGTCGCTCGCCTCGAGAACGACGAGCCATCCGTCTCCGTGCGGGGCGTTGTTGACCGTTTCCGGTGCCTCCTCGAGCGCCTCGTTCGCCTCGACCACCTCACCGGAAAGCGGGGCGTAGATATCACTCACGGCCTTCACCGATTCGACGGTCCCCAGGGTGTCTCCCTTCTTCACCTTCGTGCCGAGTGCCGGCAGCTCGACGAAGACCACGTCGCCGAGCTCGCTCTGGGCGTGCTCGGTGATCCCGATTTTCGCCCGCGAGCCCTCCATGTGGACCCACTCGTGCTCCTTGCTGTAGCGGTACTCCTTCGGATACGCCATGTGACTCCTCCTCGGTTGCAGGTGCGCACGTCTTTGCGCCGCGATTATACGGAGTCGGACTGGAACGGGCAAAGCTAGAACGGCGGACCCTCTTCACGCGCTGCGGTCGTCGGGTAGAAGCTCGCGTAGGCCTTGTGGAAGACGACCGGCACCTTGCCCAACGGGCCGTTGCGCTGTTTCGCGATGATGATCTCGGCCTCGCTTCCCGCCCCCTGGCCGCTCGGGCCCGCATCGCTCGGCTCGTCGTAGTAGTCAGCCCGATAGATGAACGCCACGACGTCCGCGTCCTGCTCGATGGCACCGCTCTCGCGCAGGTCCGACAGGCGCGGATAGCGCTTGCCGCGCTCCCGCTGCTCTACCGCCCGGTTCAGCTGCGAGATCGCAATGACGGGAACCTTCAGCTCCCGGGCGAGCTTCTTCAGGGACCGCGTGATGTGCGCGATCTCTTGCTCGCGGACATCCGTTCGGATCGATCCCTCGATCAGTTGCAGGTAGTCCACGACCAGGAGATCGAGACCGTGCTGGGCGGCCATCCGCCGCGCCTTGGCGCGGATCTCGAGGATCGAGATCCCCGGGGTGTCGTCGATGATGATCGTGGCCTGCTGGAACTTGCTCGCCGCGTTCGCGATGTCGCGCCACTTCGCCGCCGGGACATACCCGCCGCGCAGCCGGTGCAGGCTCACCTTGGCCTCGCCGCAGAGGAGCCGCTCGAGCAGCTGCTCCTTGGTCATTTCGAGTGAGAAGACGCCCACGGCGGCCTTCTCACGGATCGCCGCATGGCGCACGACCGCCAGGGCGAGACTGGTCTTCCCGGTGCCCGGCCGCCCGGCCAGAATGACGAGGTCGGAGCGCTGCAGTCCGGAGGTCATCTCGTCGAGCTGAGGGAAGCCGGTGGCGTATCCGGTGATCGTGTGCCGGTTGGGATCGCGGTGCAGTTCCTCGAGCGTATCGATGTGCTCGTAGAGGAACTGGTTCACGAGGACGTAGTCGCCGGTCGTGTTCCGGCGCGAGATGTCGAAGATCAGCGTCTCCGCCTTGTCCAGCGCCTCAGCGGTGGTGCTCGTCTCGTCGTAGCCGAGTTCGGCGATCCGTCCGCCCGACTCGATCAGGGCGCGGAGGACCGCCTTCTTTCGGATGATCTCCGCGTAGTATTCGAGGCTTGCGGTCGTCGTCACCCGATCGAGCAGATCGGTCAAGTAGATCCGACCGCCGACCTGCTCCATCTCCCCCTTCTCCTCGAGCCGGTTGGAGAGCGAGACGATGTCCGAGGGCTCCCCTCGGTCGAACAGGTCGCGAATCGTTCGAAAGATGATGCGGTGCGCACGCCGGTAGAAGTCCTCGGGCTTGAGCCGCTCGACGAGAACGGGAAGCGTGCCCTCGGGCTCGAGGATCGCCGAGCCGAGCACCGCCTGCTCGGCCTCGATGTTCTTCGGCAGGCTGCGAAGGGCCGTCTCTTGCGATCCGATCGTGTCTTGTTCCCTCATCCCCGACGACCTCCCCGCTCCATTATAGCGGCCGTCCCGGTGGCCACCAACGGCGCGGACGACCGGACGAAGCCCTCGAGCGGATCGGCGCTTGCACGCATTGCAGGCGCGTTTGCGGTCGGCTATACTCGAAGCCAACGCTTAATCCTTGGGAGGGTGATGTGGAACTACTGACAATGAAGGAACTGCTGGAGACCGGGGTGCATTTCGGTCACCGGACGCGCAAGTGGAACCCCAAGATGGCCCGTTACATCTTCACCGAGCGAAAGGGCATTCATATCATCGACCTCGAGCAGACCGTGGAGATGTTCAAGCGGGCGTACTTCTACGTCCGTGATCAATCGGCGGCGGGAAAAGAGATCCTGTTCGTGGGCACGAAGAAGCAGGTCCAGACGACGATCGTCGAAGAGGCTCGGCGCTGCGGTGCGCACTACGTCAATCGTCGCTGGCTCGGCGGGACGCTGACCAACTTCACGACCATCCAGCACAGCATCAAGCGGATGAAGGATCTCGAGCTCACGATCGAGGACGGAACGATCGAGCACATTCCGAACAAAGAGGCGACCGCGCTGCGACGCGAACTGGCCAAGCTCCAGCGCAACCTCGAGGGGCTGCGTCACCTGGAGCGGATCCCGAGCCTGCTCTATGTGATCGATCCTGACGTCGAGAAGAACGCCGTCCGTGAGGCGAACATCCTCGGCATCCCGGTCATCGCGATCGTCGACACGAATTGCGACCCCGATCCGATCGAGTTCCCGATTCCCGGAAACGACGACGCGATCAAGGCGACCAAGCTGATCACCTCGCGGATCGCCGACGCGGTGCTCGAGGGGCGCGAGGGCCGCCAGGACGAGGAAGAGGAGACGCCGAAGGCGTCGGAAGAAGCGGCCCCCGAAGCCAAGGTCCCGATCGAGGAGGCCGAGGAAGCCCCCGTCGAAGAGGCCTCCTCCGAGGAAACGGCCGACGAGACGACCGAGGCACCCCAAGCCGACGAGGAGGACGCGACCGAGGAGCCGGAACCGGTCGCCGTCGACGCGGAGGGGGAGCCCTCCGATGAGCGAGAAGGAACGGAAGCGCTATGACGATTCGCAGTGAAGATGTAAAGGCCCTGCGCGACGCGACCGGCGTGGGGATCATGGACTGCAAGAACGCCCTCATGAAGGCGAACGGCGATCTGGAGCGCGCCAAACAGATCCTCCGAGAGGAAGGGCGGGAGCTGCTCGCCCACAAGGGGCGCGAGGCGACGGACGGGCGGATCGAGGCCTACGTCCACCACAGCGGCAAGGTGGGGGTGCTCGTCGAGATCGCCTGTAACACGGACTTCGCCGCCAAGAGCGCTGACTTTCTCGAGTTCTCGCGCGATCTGGCGATGCACATCGCCGCGGCCAAGCCCCGCTACATTGCACCCGACGATGTCCCCGCCGAAGACCTCGAGCAAGAGAAGGACATCTATCGCGTGCAGATGGAGAAAGAGGGCAAGCCCGCCGCGATGATCGAGAAGATCGTCGAGGGCCGCCTGAAGAAGTTCTACAGCGAGGCGTGCCTCGTCAAGCAGCCGTTCGTCAAGGATCCCGCCCAAACGATCGAGGACCTGATGGGAGTCTTGGCGTCGAAAACCGGCGAGACGATCCTCGTGAAACGGTTCGCGCGCTACGAGATCGGGGAAGACGCCTAGATGCGTGCCCCCTCGCGCCTCCTCCTCAAGCTGAGCGGCGAGGCGTTCCAGGGCGAAGAGGGGGCGTACTCTCCTTTGCGGCTCGACGCCATGAGTGCCGAGATCGCCGCGCTGCCGATCGAGACGGCGATCGTCGTCGGCGGAGGCAACATCCTGCGCGGCGCGAAGAGCCCGTGGCTCGACCGCATCGATGCCGACACACTCGGAATGCTCGCCACGATCATCAATGCACTCGCACTGCGGGCGGCCCTCGAGAACGCGGGTCGCGAGGCGGTCGTCCAGTCGGCGGTCGCGACGGAGCTGACCGACCCGGTCGCGCCGTGGAAGGCGCGCCGCAGCCTCGAGAACGGGGCGGTGGTCATCTTCGCCGGGGGGACCGGAAACCCTCTTGTGACAACCGACACGGCCGCCGCGGTGCGGGCCGTGTCGATCCGCGCCGACCTGTTGGCCAAGGGATCGACCGTCAGCGGGGTTTTCACGCAGGACCCCAAGACAAGCGGGGCCGCCAGCCGACTGGACTTGATCTCCTTCGACGAGTACCTCGCCCGGCGCTATGGAGTGATGGACCTCGTCGCGGTGGAGATCTGCCGCGAACACGACCTCCCGATCGTGATCTACGACTTCACCGACGCCTCGGCCCTCCCGGCGATCGCGCAAGGCCGTCGGGTCGGGACCCGCATCGGGCCGGCCACCTGAGCCGGCGGAGCGCCACCCTCAGACGTAGAGGTACTGCAGGACTTCCCCAAAGCGCCGGGACACTTCGGAGGCCAGCCGTTCGGGCACGCGGTGCGAGGCGAACCGCCGCGCCTCCCGCCGCGCCGATCCCATGAGCTCGACGTCGCGGATCAGATCGACTGCGCGTAGACCCGTCAGGTAGCCGTGCTGCCGCGTTCCCAGGAGGTCTCCCGGCCCCCGGATCAAGAGATCCTCTTCGGCGATCGAGAAGCCATCGGCGTGCTCGGAGAACGCGGTCAGCCGGCGTTCCGCGTCCAGCGTCGCCGCGCGGGCGATGGCGAAGCACCGCGCGGGTTGCCCCGTGCGACCGATCCGGCCCCGCAGCTGGTGGAGCTGGGACAGTCCGAACCGCTCGGCGTGCTCGATCACCATGAAGCTCGCGTCCGGCACGTCGATCCCGACCTCGATCACCGTCGTCGCGACGAGCAGGCGGAGGTCACCGCGCTGGAAGGACGCCATCGCAGCGGCCTTGTCCGCCGCAGGGAGCCGGCCGTGGATCAGGCCCACGCCGTGCGACGGAAAGGCGGCGGAGAGTTCCTCTGCCACCCCAACCGCGTCTTTCAGATCGAGCTTCTCGGACTCCTCGACCAACGGGAGGACGACGTACCCCTTCTCCCCTCGATCGAGCAGGCGGCGGACCTCGCCGTAGACCTCATCGCGGCGCGTCTGCGCGACCCAGACGGTCTGAATCGCCTTCTCCCCGAACGGCATCTCGTCGATGAGCGACACGTCGAACTCGCCGTAGAGGGTCAAGGCGATGGTCCTTGGAATCGGCGTCGCGCTCATGACCAAGAGGTCGACGAGCTCTCCCTTCTCCTCGATGCGAGAGCGCTGGACGACGCCGAAACGGTGCTGCTCGTCGATCACGACCAGCCCGAGGGACGCGAAGGCGACGTCCTCCTGGATCAGAGCGTGGGTTCCCACGAGCAGGTCGATCTCGCCGGCCTCGAGCTGCGCCTTGACGAAGGCCTTGTCGCGCTCCGCGCCGGTCAGCCGGCCGACACGGACCGGAAGCCCGGAGAAGAGCCGCGCGATCCGATCCGCGTGCTGCTGGGCCAGGATCTCGGTCGGCGCCATCAAGGCAACCTGATCGCCCGACTCGATGGCGGCGAGCGCCGCGACGAGCGCGACCAGTGTCTTTCCCGAACCCACATCGCCCTGGAGGAGGCGCATCATCCGACGGGGCGCCCGCAGGTCGTACAGGATCTCACGCGTGACGCGGCGTTGGGCGGCGGTCAAGGCGAACGGAAGCGCCGCGAGAAACGAGGCGATGAGCCGTCCGGAGCCCAGCCGGGGTCGGCCCTCGGCCGCGCGCGCAGACCCAGCCAACCCGAGCTGGAGCAGGAAGAGTTCCTCGAACGCCAGGCTGCGACGGGCCGACTCGAACGCGTCGCGATCCTCCGGGAAGTGGATCTTGCGCACCGCGTCCCGGCGGTGCGGGATGCCGTGGCGCCGCCGCACGCCGCGGGGCAGCACGTCGCGCAGCGCATCACCGTAGAGCTCCAGATTACGAGCGATGATCGTCCTCAAGAACCGGTCGCTCATCCCCTCGGTGGCCGGGTAGATCGGTACCAGTCGGCCGACCGCCAGGTTGTCTCCGGTGGGTTCCCACACCGGCGAGGCCATCTGATACTGGCCGTAACGCCGCTCCACCTTCCCGTAGAGGTCGACTTCGTCCCCGGGATGGATCTGGGTCTTGATCCAGGGTTGGTTGAAGAAGACCGCGGCGAGGAACCCGGTGCCGTCCCCGACGATGACCCGGATGAGCGTCATCCGGCGTCCTGTGCGGACCTGGTCGACCGCGGCGACGGTTCCGCGCACGCTTGCCTCCTCCCCGCGTCGGAGTTCGCCGATCCGCAGGAAGCGTGAGCGGTCCTCCAGGCGGCGCGGAAGGTAGGTCAGGAGATCCTCGATCGTCTGGATGCCGAGCTGCTGCAAGCGCTGCGCCCGCTTCTCGCCGACCCCCTTGGCATAGCGGACCGGCCGCAGGAGGATCTCAGGATCTGCTGGTTCTGCCTCAGTTCCGGACAGCCGCTCGTGAAGCCGACGAACGGCATGTCGCCGCTTCGACCGGTCGGCGTGAGCGTAGTCCGCAACGATCGCCCGCGCATCGGGAAGGTGCTTCTCGATGAACGCCTCCAGGCCACAGGTGACCGCGTCGTCCTCGTATCCGTGTGCCGCCTCGAGGCGGAGAACTTTCTCGATCCGAGTTGCGATGGCATCGTCGGTTTGTGGCATCCCAACGGTGACTATATAATCGGGTGCTCCTGGAGGCAAGCAAGATGGCAACAGAGATTCGGACCTACGGCGACGCGATCCTTCGTCGGGTGGCGAAGCCCGTGAAGACCATCGATGAGGCGACCAGACGTCTGGTCGAGGACATGGTGGAGGCGATGATCCGCGCCAACGGCGTGGGACTCGCCGCCCCCCAGATCGGTGTGTCGAGACGGATCATCGTTCTGGATCTCGACGGCCAACTGCGCGTCCTCATCAACCCCGAGATCGTCGACACCTCCGACGAAACGCAGGAGGCCCTGGAGGGCTGCCTGAGCGTCCCCGGGGTCGACGCGGAGGTCGCGCGGCCGCTGATGGCTCGCGTTCGCGGCACGTCCCTGGACGAGGAGACCGTCACCGTGGAGGGGGAAGGTGTGATGGCCCGGGCGATCCAGCATGAGCTCGATCACCTGGATGGCGTGCTGTTCCTCGACCACCTGAGCCCGGCGCGACGACGGAGCCTCCTGCGGGAGTACGCCCGCAAGCGCGAGGACGCCGAGTGAGGCTTGTCTTCCTGGGAACCTCAGCATTTGCGTGCCCGGCACTCCGCGCGCTCGCCGCGCATCATGACATCGCACTCGTGGTCACCCAGCCGGACCGACCGGCCGGACGCCGGCAGCGCCTCCAGCCGCCGCCGGTTCGGCTCGAGGCGCAGCGGGCAGGGCTCCCGGTCGTCCAGCCGGAGCGGATCAACGCGGAAACGTGCATTGCCAGACTCCGGGAAGCGCGACCCGAGGCGATCGTGGTCGCTGCCTACGGTCAGTTGCTTCGCCCCTCGGTCTTCGACCTGCCGGCGCTCGGGTCGATCAACATCCACGCGTCGCTCCTCCCGAGGCATCGAGGTGCCGCCCCGGTCAACTGGGCGATCCTGCGCGGCGACGAAGAGACAGGCATCACAACCTTCCGCATCGACGCAGGCATGGACACCGGTCCGATCCTCCTGCAACGAGCGATCCCGATCGGGCCGGACGAAACGGCCGGTGAACTGCACGACCGGCTGGCCGAGCTGGGCACCTCGGCCATCCTCGAAACGCTCGCTGGGCTAAGGGCCGGAACCTTGGCGCTCCACCCGCAGGACGAGCAGCGTGCGACAATCGCCCCCAAGCTCGAGCGGATCGACGGCCTGATCGACTGGACGCATCCAGCCGCACGGATCCATGACCACGTTCGCGGCTCGAACCCGTGGCCCGGAGCCTTCACCCATCTCGGCCGGGAACGGGTCAAGATCCATCGGACCGCACGCACGGGGATCGACCGCGGGACCGGTCGGCCCGGCGCGATCGTTCTCCCGGAAGCCGGGCGGCTGCTCGTCGGGACAGCGGACGAGTTGATCGAGATCCTCGAGGTGCAGCGCGCGGGCCATCCACGCACGGACGGACGCTCCTTCTTGAACGGCCTGCGCGGCGCGACCGCGTTCAGCTAGGCCGCGGATACAGGCCGGCGAGACCGCTCTCTTCCTGCCGCCGCTCGAGCGCGATCCCCTCCAGACAGTGGATGTAGAGCTCGGCGGTGTTGTGAACCGTGGCGCGGACCACGTGTCCACCGAGGGCCTGACCGCCGCGACGCGCCACAGCGGCGTGCGCGTGGACAACGAGGTCGCCGTCCTTCACGGCGAGATTGCCGCTCAAGCTGAGCAACTCGACCGGTTCTGCGATCTCCTCCGCCTCGTACGTCGTCCCGTTCCAGTACCCGAGCTCGAGGTGCCGCAGCATCCCGACACCGCTCAGGATGAACGCCGACTCGACGCCCGCCTCGGTGAGGCAGGACAAGAGATCCTCCCCATCGCGCAGGCGGAGCACCAATTGGCCATCATGACTCGCCTTGATCATTTCACCCTCCCAGTCCCGATTGTAGGGAAGTGCTCCCCGGTACGCCAGTCCAATCGGACGCGGCCGCCTCGCCGGGCGGCAACCGCATCGGGGCTTGACACGGACCGGGAACCAGCGTATGATGCTCACGAAATGGGAATAAATTCTCGCTATGTGATATCCAGGAGGGGAGAGCCCCGTGAACACTCTTGAGAAGTGCGTGCGGATCCTCAGCCTGTTCTCCGAGGTCGCGCCCGTGATGAGCGTTCCGGAGATCGCGTCTCGTCTCGATCTCCCGATCAGTACGGCCTATCGCCACGTCTCGGCGCTCAAGCGGCACGGGTTGATCGACGAGGCCGGGACGCCGGGCACCTACCGCCTCGGCACGAAGATCCTCGAACTGGCCCGGAGTGTCCTGCACAAGAGCCTGCAAGAGATCGCCCGCCCCGTGATGACCCGCCTGTCGCAGCGAACCGGGGAGACGGTGATCCTGAGCGGGCTTCACCGCAAAGAGGGGATCTGCCTCGAGCGTGTGGAAGGCCACCACGCGTTGCGGGTGTCCTACGAGCGTGGAACCATCTTCCCGCTTCACGCCGGCGCATCGGGCAAGGCGCTCGCCGCTTTCCTTCCCGAGGAGCGGCTCGAGGAGATCATCGGCGACATGACGTTCACGCGGTTCTCCGAGACGACCATCACGAAGCCCAACGCCCTACGGCAGGAGCTTTCTCGGATCCGGGAGCGCGGTATCGCCTATAGCAACGGCGAAGTGATCGCCGAGACCTACGGCGTGGCCGCCCCGATCCTCGCACGCTCCGGCAACGTCGTCGCCGCCCTGAGCATCTCGGCACCCACCCATCGGATGCAGGGCGCGAAGCGCGACGAGGTCGCCAAGCTAGTGGCGGACGCAGCCAGAGAGATATCCAAGGAGTATGCAGTTTTCGAGTAGTCGATCCGACGCAAAGGAGACGATCCAATCATGACGAGTCCACAAGCAACCACGGCAGTCAGAGGTACGGCGATCAGCCGGGACGCTCGGGGCCTCCACGTTCCCGCGAACCCGATCATCCCCTTCATCCGCGGAGATGGAATCGGGATCGACATCACACCGGTGATGATGCGGGTCGTGGACGAGGCCGTCACGCGGGCCTACGGCGGGAGCCGCCGGATCGCATGGGAGAAGGTGTGGGCCGGGGACGAAGCGATCGAGGCGTTCCACCCCGGACTGACCGAGGAACAGATCGCGGCCGTGCCGCCGGAGGAGCGTCAGGGCCTCTACCTGCCCCAAGAGACGATCGACGCGATCAGCCGGTACCTCGTGGCGATCAAGGGGCCGTTGACCACCCCGGTCGGCGGCGGCATCCGCAGCCTGAACGTGACCCTGCGCAAGGTCCTCGACCTCTACGCCTGCGTCCGTCCGGTCGAGCATATCGGGACCCCGGCGCCGGTCAGACACCCCGAGAACGTGAACATCGTGTTCTTCCGCGAGAACACCGAGGACGTCTACGCGGGCATCGAGTGGCGGGCCGGGAGCCGCGAGGCAGACAAGGTCATCGCCTGGCTGCGCGACGAGATGGGCGTCACCGGGATCCGGTTCCCGCAACGGTGCGGCATCGGCGTGAAGCCGATCAGCGAGGAAGGCTCCAAGCGCCTCATCCGCGCGGCGATCGATTACGCGATTCAGAACGGACGGTCGTCGATCACCCTCGTCCACAAGGGCAACATCATGAAGTTCACGGAAGGCGCGTTCCGTGACTGGGGGTACGAGCTCGCCTCGGAGTACCCGCAGCTCATCACCGAAGACGCGGTGATGTCGGAGCACGGCGGGATCGTTCCGGAAGGCAAGATCGTGATCAAGGACCGGATCGCCGACCAGTTCTTCCAGCAGATGCTCCTGCGGCCGAGCGAGTACGACGTGGTCGCGACGATGAACCTGAACGGCGACTACATGACCGACGCTGCGGCTGCGCAGGTCGGGGGGCTCGGCGTCGCCCCCGGCGCGAACATCAACTACGCGACCGGACACGCCGTCTTCGAGGCGACGCACGGCACCGCGCCGAAGTACGCCGGCCAGGACAAGGTCAACCCGGGAAGCCTCATCCTCTCCGCCGTCGAGATGCTGCGCTACCTCGGATGGCGCGAGGCCGCCGACTCGATTCTTCAGGCGATCAGGCAGACGATCGCCTCCGGCCGGGTGACCTACGACCTCGCCCGACAGATGGAAGGCTCGACGCTCCTCTCCTGCTCGCAGTTCGGAGAGGAAATCATCCGAAACCTCTGAGAGGAAAGGGGACCGACGCATGGCGCAGAAAGGGATCCGCGAATACGATGCGAAGCGCCTCTTGGGAAGCGCCGTCGCCCAGACCGGCGGCGGCCTGCGCTTCGATCATCGCCTGGCGCTCGTCACCCCGGAGCGTGGACTCGAGGCGCTCGCCAACGACCACCCGTGGCTGCGAAGCGAACGCCTCGTCGTCAAGCCCGATCAGCTGTTCGGGAAGCGTGGCAAGAACAATCTCCTGCTCGTCGATGCCGGCTTCGAAGAGGCCGAGACCTGGATCGATGATCGGATGGGCAAGACGGTGACGATCACCCAGACGACCGGCACAACGACCGGCACGCTGACCCACTTCCTGGTCGAGCCGTTCGTGCCGCACGACGTGGAGTACTACCTTGCGTTCACCGCCACGCGGGCCGCCGACCGGATCCACTTCTCGCCACACGGCGGGGTGGACATCGAGGAGGTCTGGGACTCGGTCGTCACGATCGAGATCCCGGTCCTCGCGGACCCGGACACGGTCGACATCGCCTCACACCTACCGGAGATCCCCGACAAGAACCGCTTGGCCGCGTTCATCGGCGCGCTCTACCGCATCTACCGCGAGGACCACTTCGCCTACCTCGAGTTCAACCCCATCACCTTCGTCGGCGGACGGATCGTGCCGCTCGACACCGTGGCGAAGCTCGACGACACCGCCGCCTTCCAGTGCGCGGATCGCTGGGGAAAGATCAGCTTCCCAAAGCCGTTCGGCAGTCCGCTCACGAAGGAGGAGGCCTACGTCGCGTCGCTCGACGAGAAGACCGGCGCCTCGCTGAAGCTCTCCCTCTTGAACCCGAAGGGGCGGATCTGGACGCTCGTCGCCGGCGGCGGGGCGAGCGTGATCTACGCCGATACCGTGGTCGACCTCGGCTACGGCGACGAGCTCGCGAACTACGGAGAGTACTCCGGGGATCCGAGCACCGAACTGACCTACGAGTACGCGAAGACGCTCATCGACCTCATGACCCGAGAGCCGGACCCGCGGGGCCGCTCGAAGATCCTGCTCATCGGCGGCGGCATCGCCAACTTCACGGACGTCGCCAAGACGTTCACCGGGATCATCCAGGCGCTCGACGAGGCCGCAGATCAGCTGAAAGAAAACCGCGTCAGGATCTACGTTCGCCGCGGGGGTCCGAACTACAAGGAAGGCCTTACGAACATGCGCCGCCTGGGGGAGCGAATCGGCGTTCCGCTCGAGGTCTACGGGCCCGAAACCCACATGACGCGGATCGTCTCGCTGGCCCTGGAGGAGGAGCGATGAACGACTACGACCTGTTCACAAGAGACACGCGTGCGTTCGTGTACGGCGCTCAGAGCCGGGCGGTCCAGCGGATGCTCGACTTCGACACCCTGTGCCGCAAGCAAGCGCCGAGCGTCGTGGCGATGATCACCCCGGAGCGCGGCGGCTTCGAGACGTTCTTCTGGGGCACCAAGGAGATCCGGTTGCCCCACCTGCGCTCGATCGGCGAGGCGGTCGACCGGTTCCCGCGGGCCGACGTGCTCGTGAACTTCGCCTCGCAGCGCTCGGCGTTCGACTCGGCGCTCGAGGCGCTCGAGACCGACACGATCCACACCGTGGCAGTCATCGCTGAAGGGGTGCCCGAACGGCAAGCGCGGATCCTCGCGGCGACCGCCGCAGCCAAGGGCAAGTGGATCATCGGACCGGCGACCGTCGGCGGCGTGAAGGCCGGGGCGTTCAAGATCGGGAACGCCGCTGGGACGATCGAGAACATCGTCGCCTCGAAGCTCTACCGACCCGGATCCGTGGGATTCGTGTCAGTCTCCGGCGGCCTGTCGAACGAGGCCTACAACCTCATCGCCCGCACGACCGACGGGCTCAACGAGGGGATCGCGATCGGTGGCGACGCGTTTCCCGGCTCGACCCTCCTCGACCACCTGCTGCGCTACGAGCGCAACCCCGACATCAAGCTGCTCGTCTGCCTCGGTGAGCTTGGTGGGACCGCGGAGCTCGAGATCGCCCAGGCCGTCAGGGACGGCCGACTCACCAAGCCGCTCGTCATGTGGGTGACCGGCACCTGCGCGAAGGTCCTGCCCGGGCAGGTCCAGTTCGGGCACGCCGGCGCCCGTGCGGACAGCGCCGCGGAGACCGCCGACGCGAAGAACCAGGCGCTGCGCGACGCTGGAGTCATCGTCCCCCAATCCTTCGACGACTACCCCGAGAAGATCAAGGAGACCTACGATCGCCTCGTCGCCGAGGGCGTCATCACGCCCGCCCCCGACGAGACGCCGCCGGCCGTGCCCATGGACGAGGCCCAGGCCCAGGCCGAGGGTCTCGTGCGCCGCCCGACCCACTTCGTCTCGACGATCTGCGACGAGCGCGGCGAGGTGCACGACTACTGCGGCGTGCCGATCGACGAGGTCATCGAAAAGGGCTACGGCATCGGCGGTGTCATCGGCCTCTTGTGGTTCAAGAAGGAGATCCCGGCCCACGCCAGTCGGTTTCTCGAAATGGTCGTCGAGATCATCGCCGACCACGGTCCGGCCGTGTCCGGGGCGCACAACACGATCGTCGCGGCGCGCGCCGGGAAGGACCTCGTGAGCTCGCTCGCGAGCGGCCTTCTGACGATCGGGCCGCGGTTCGGCGGCGCGGTGAACGGCGCGGCCGAGCACTTCCTCTTCGGCCTTCGCGAGTCCCTCTCCCCCCGAGACTTCGTCGACACGATGAAACGAAAGAACGTGCGTATCCAGGGAATCGGCCACCGCCTCCACTCCCTGGAGAACCCCGACGCCCGCGTAGAGCTCCTGAAGCGCTTCGCCAAGGACCACTTCGCCGCGACCCCGCTGCTCGACTACGCGCTCTCCGTGGAAGCGGTAACGACCCAGAAGAAGGGGAACCTCATCCTGAACGTCGACGGGTGCATCGGCGTCCTGTTGGTCGATCTCCTGATGGAGCTGCACTTCACCGACGCAGAGATCGACGAGATGATCAGCGCGGGGCTGTTCAACGCCCTGTTCGTGCTCGGCCGGTCGATCGGCCTCATGGGCCACTACTTCGACCAACTGCGCCTGGAGCAGGGGCTCTACCGCCACCCGCTCGACGACATCCTCTACGACGTCCCCGATCGACCCGAGCGGGTCGAGTAGTCGGCGCGAGGCGGGGCGCCGACGGCCCCGGCGCCCCGCCCCCCGGACACCTACCTGCCGACCCTAATCGCGTGCAGGAGCCGCTTCTGAAGCTCCTCCGCCCGATCGGCGAGCCGGTCGACCCATCGGCCGCCCGCGTGAATCAGCAACCCGGTCCCCACACCGAGCGCCGTGCCCGCGAGGACATCGAACGGGAAGTGGACGCCAACGAAGATCCTCGCGAACCCCACGAGCGCCGCAAGAGCAAGGGCCAAGGGACCCAGACGGCTTCCGGAGAGGAGCAGGCTCGCCGCCACTGAGAATCCGAGCGTCGCGTGGTCGCTCGGAAACCCGTTGTTCGCGGCGTGCGCGATGAGCGGGTGCCCCAGACCCAGCACGAACGGCAGCGGCTGATAATGCGCAAGACCGAGCAGCCGCGCGAACCCGAGCCCGATGCCGCCGCTCAGCGCGGCGCGGAACGCGGCACGCCGCGCGCCGCCACGGAACCACAGCGCCAGGAGCAGCGCCGCGAGGACAAACGGGATGTATTCCGCGGAAACGACCATGAACCGGTCGAGCAGAGCGCTGTGATGCGCCAGGCCATTCAACTGTAGGAACACCTGCTCATTCAGTCCCAACGATCCCCCCATCCGTGCAACGATTGGCCGCCCGTTGGTCGGCCCGTCCGGAACGAGACGATAGCCCTCCGCCCCTCTCGGCACAACCGGCGCCCGACTACCATCAGGCGCGCGAGTCATCCCCGTCGCCGGGGAACTGCAGCGCGTGCAGGGCCGCGTACAGCCCGCCGGCAGCGAGGAGGTCTTGATGGGTTCCTTCCTCCACGATTCGCCCGTGGTGCAGGACGATAATCCGGTCCGACTCGCGGATGGTGGACAGGCGATGGGCGATGACCAGCGCGGTTCGCCCCTCCATGATCCGGGCGAGCGACCGCTGGATACGCGCCTCGGTGTGCGAGTCGATGCTTGCCGTGGCCTCGTCAAGGACGAGCACACGCGGCTTGAAGGCCACCGCGCGTGCGAACGACAAGAGCTGCCGCTCACCGACGGACAGGGTCACGCCGCGCTCCTTCACCTCGGTGTGATACCCGTCGGGCAGCGCCTCCACGAAGTCCGCGCTCACGAACCGTGCAGCCTCGATCGCCTCGGGCTCGGGGATGTCGGAGCGAAGCCGGATGTTGTCGAGCACGTCGCCGGAGAAGAGGAAGACGTCCTGCAGCACAACGGCCATACGCGAACGGAGGTCCGCCAGATCGAGCGTCTCGATCGGCACCCCGTCGAGCAGGATCCGTCCCTTGCTGATCGGGTAGAGGCGCAGGAGCAACCGGATGATCGTCGTCTTGCCCGAGCCGGTGGGGCCGACGATCGCGATCCGCTGCCCGGGTTCAATCCTGAACGAGATCCCCTTGAGCACCCAGTCCTCCTCGTTGTAGGCGAACCAGACATCGCGGAACTCGATCTCGCCGCGCAGCCGCGGCAGCGTCGCCTCGCCGCCGCGGTCTTCCTCCGGCTCGTCGAGCAAGAGGAAGATCCGCTCCGAGGCAGCCATGGCCGCCTGCAGGACGTTGTACCCCTCGGACAGCTCGAGGATCGGCTGGAAGAGCATCTGCACGTACTGCAGAAACGCGGTCAGTGCGCCGAGCGTGAGGCCGCCGCGCAGGACGTTCAGCCCCCCGTACCAGATTACGAGGGCGATCGCGAACGAACTCAGGAAACTCATCAGCGGCCGGAAGACCGCGAAGATCAGGAGCTGCCGCATGCTCGCGTTGTACTTGTCGAGATTGATCGCGGCGAACCGCGCGTTCGCCTTGGCCTCCTGGACGAAGACCTGGATGATCCGCATCCCCGAGAGGCTCTCCTGCAGGTACGCGTTGAGCCGCGCGATCTGCCGCCTGACCTCGCGATAGGCGGCGCGCACGCGGTTTCGGAATTGGACGGAGGCCAAGACGATGAACGGGAAGAGCCCCAGGACGATCGCCGCCAGCCGCCAGTCCAGGCCGAACATGATCGCCAAGACGCCCACGATCAAGAACGCGTCCCGAAAGAGGTTGACGAGCATCGAGGTGTACATCTCGTTGATCGCCGCGACGTCGTTTGTCACGCGGGTGACCAGCCGGCCCACCGGCGTGCGGTCGAAATAGGACAGCCGCAGGCGCAGGATGTGGGCGAAGATCTCCCGGCGCATGTCATACATGACCTTCTGGCCGGTGTACTGCAGGAAGTACACCTGAAAGACGCCGAAGAGGAAGCGCCCGATGAGCGCAAGGATGAAAAGCTGCGCCAGGCGCACGATCCCCGCGAGTGCCGAACCGCGCAGGCGAACCACGTCAGCGGAGGCCACCTTGCGAAGCGACACCTGATCCGCGATGTCCCCGCCCGGAACCGCCGTGAACCCTTGAGGGTTGCGTTCGACGATCACCTGCTCCGGGCTGCCCTGGGGCACGAAGAGGTACCGCTCCGGCGAGAGGGCGCCGGTCCGCTGCCATCGATCCCGCGTCGCTGACGGGACCGTTTCCAGATCGATCAGGTACCGCCCGTCGCCGAGATCGATGGGCGAGCCGGCGGCCGGCGCGCTCGACAGCGTGACCACGCCGAGCGGCAGGGTCATGTACCGGTCGATCGCCATCTTCGTGATGTAGGGCAGGCCGAGCTGGATCCCCGTAATCAGGAGGATCAGGATCACGCACAGGAAGAAGAGCCGCCAGTAGGGAACGAGAAAGCGGATCAGCCGGCGCATCAGGCGCAGGTCGAACGCCTTGCCGATGATCACATCGTCTTGGATGCCGGGAGTCACCATTCGTTCACCTGCTGTTCCGCCTGCTGGAGCCGCCAGAGCCTGTGGTAGACCCCCTGCGCGGCAAGCAGCTCCTCGTGCTGCCCGGACTCGGCGATCCGGCCGTGATCGAGCACGATGATCCGGTCGGCGTGCATCACTGTGGAGATCCGATGGGCGATCAAGAGCACCGTGCGGCCGCGGAAGAACGACCGCAGGTTCCCCAGTATGAACTCCTCGCGCTCCGCGTCGACCGCGGAGAGCGGATCGTCAAAGATAAGGATCTTCGGGTCGAGCAGGAGCGCGCGCGCGATCGCCAGGCGCTGCTTCTGACCGCCCGATAGCGACACACCGCGCTCGCCGACCCGCGTCTCGTAGCCCTCTGGGAACGCCGCGATCTCGTCGTGGATCCCGGCCTGCCGAGCCGCCTCCTCGATCGCCTCGGGGCCCGCCTCCGGATCCCCGAACGCGATGTTCTCGCCGATGGTCGCCGAGAAGAGGAACGGATCTTGAGGCACGTAGCCGACCAGCCGACGGTAGGCCGACAGGGAGAGATCGCGCACGTCGACACCCGCCAGCCGGATACTCCCCGGCGGGGGGTCGAAGATCCGCGGAATCAGCCGGGCAAGGGTGCTCTTCCCCGAGCCGGTGAGCCCGGTCACCCCGAGCGTCTCGCCCGCCTCGATCGTCAGGTTGATCCCGGATAGCGCCGGCCGCTGCCCGTCCTTTCCGGGATACCGGAACGTCAGCTCGCACAACTCCAGGCGCGTGCCGGCCGGTCTGCGCGGCGCCGACGGCTCGACGACTTCGGCCTTCTCGGCGAGCAACCGGTTGATCCGCTGAAGCGACGCCCGTCCGCGCTGGAGGATGTTCACCGCCTGCCCGACCGCAATCATGGGCCAGATGAGCAGCGACAGGTACTGGTTGAACGCCACGAAATCGCCGAGGGAGATCGAGCCGACGATCACCGCCCGGCCGCCGATCCACAGGATGATCGCCAGGCACGTCCCGCTCACCAGGGTGATCAGCGGATGGAACAGACCCCAGACCCGCACGAGGGCCATGTTCCGATCGACGAGGTCCTGATTCGATCGTTCGAAGTCCCCTTCCGTACCGGTCTCCTGCACATAAGACTTGACGACCCGGATCCCCGCGACGTTCTCGCGCACCTTCTCCATGACCATGGAAAACGACGCCTGCACGGCCTCGAACCGGTGATGGATCACCCGCCCGAAGCCCAAGATGAACACCGTGAGAGCGGGCAGGGGCACGATCGCGTAGAGCGTCAACCGGGGGTCGATCGAGAGCATGATCCCCAAGGCGACGGGAATCATGAACAGCGGATCGGCCAAGGTCAAGACACCGAACCCGCACGCGCGGCTGACCGCGTCGAGGTCGTTCGTGGCGTGCGCCATCAGATCGCCGGTCTTGTGCTCGTTGTAGAACGATGGGGACAGGGTCAGGAAGTGATCGTAGAGCGTGGCGCGCAGATCGCGCTCGATCCGCCGCGCCGTCCCGATGAAGAAGTACCGCCACAGGAAGCGAAAGACCATCACGACGATCGCCAGGCCGAGAATGGTGAGGCCGCCCTCGAGCACGCCGCTCTCGCCGAGGGTGAGCCGATCGATCACTCCGCGGACGACGAGCGGCACCACCATCCCCGCCCCGTCCACGACGAGAAGCGCGAGGAACCCTAGGAAGACGCGCCCGCGATAGCGCCACAACCAGCCGCTCAGTCCGTCCATGCGGAGATCCTAACCGAAACGGGTGGACCTGCAAGCGCGGTCCGTTGGCCAGAATGAAGCGTCTCGGTATAATCGCCCAAAGGAGAGTGGCGATGATCCGACCCCGTACGGTACTCGTGCTTCTCGTTTGCGTTTTGGCGTTTTTCTCTTTCGGGCGGGCCGCTGAGCCTCAGAACACGCTCAAGTTCAGCCTTCCTCCCATCATGGGCTCGCTGCCGGTCGCCCTGGGACACAGCTGGGGATGCTTCAAGGACGCCGGGCTGGACATGCAGCTCGTCGGGCTGAGCGACAACCAAGCGCGCAGCCTCGCCCTGATGGCCGGCTCAATTGACGGGATGGTCTGCGACGTGACCACGGCGATTCTTCTCTACACGAGCGGGACCCCCATCGTGATCACGAGCACCGCCTACCAGCCGCAATCAGGGAGCCTCGCCATTCTCTCGCCGGGCTACTTCCGGATCGACTCCCTGAAGGATCTCCTGGCACGAACCGAGAAAGGCAGTACGCTCAAGTCGATCGCCCTGACACAAATGAGCGATCTCGAATACGAGACGGACAACCTGCTCTCGCACCTCGGCTACACGGTCGATCCGAACAAGGACTACTCCTATTGGCACGACATGCTGCAGCTGGCCACGTTCCTGTCCCTCGGCTCCGTGTACGCCGCGGTGCTGCCGGAGCCCTATATCACCTACATCAGCGAATACCCGTCCATGAACCCGAACGCCAAGCTCGTTCACCTCTCCGACTTCGAGGGAATGACCCTCTTGCCAAGCGTGATCATCTTCCGTCGCTCGATCATCGAGAAGTCTCCGGACCTCGTCTCGCGCTTTTACACGGCCTATCGGGCGGCCATCGACCGGATCAACTCGCTTTCGCGCCAAGACCTGATCGCGGAGGGCACGGATCAGGCGCTGTCGCTCTTCTTCCCCGGCCTGACCAAGGAGAATGTACCGGAGGGGATCATGGACCACTTCGTCATCCCGCACTTCGATCCCCCGCAGATGCTCGCGAAGACGCAGTTCGAGGATGTCCTCGCCTGGGCCCGAGCCAAACGCTATACCTGGAAGCAGCCCACCTACGAGGAGCTCACCACCGACCGCTTCCTGCAATGATCGAGGCGAACGCGCTCACGATCGAGCACGGCACCGGAAAGCGCACCGTCCGCGCCGTACAGGACGTTACGTTCCGACTGGAGGATGGGGGCAGTCTCGCGCTGATTGGACCCTCGGGCTGCGGCAAGACGACGATCCTGCTGGCCTTGTCCGGCCTGCTCTCTCCCTGTTCGGGGACCATCCAGATCGACGGGCGACCGGTCACGCGTCCACGGCGCCAGGTGGCCCTGATCCTCCAGAATGCCGGCCTCTTGCCCTGGAAGACCGTCTGGCAGAACGCAAACCTCTCCCTTCTGCTCTCCGGAGAGTACCCCCGGCACAACGCGCGACAGGTTCTCGAACACCTCGGTCTGTACGCCGTGCGTTCCTCGTTCCCGCCACAACTGTCCGAGGGGATGAAGCGCCGCGTGGGCATCGCTCGCGCCCTGTCGACCGCGCCTTCGGTGCTCCTCATGGACGAACCGCTCGCCTCACTCGACACGCTGACCCGTGAGCGCATCCAGGACCTCTTCCTCACCCTGTGGCAGGAGCGGCGGTTCTCGATGGTCCTCGTGACGCACGACATCGAGGAGGCCGCCTTCCTCGGCCAGCGGATCCTCGTGCTGACGGAGCGCCCGGCGCGGATCAAGGCGCTGGTGGAGAATCCGGACGTCGGATCGCTGGATTACCGGGAGACCGAGCCGTTCGGACGGACGGTCCGTGCCCTCCGGGAGGCGCTCGAGCAATGAAACGCGTCTTGACCTACGTCCTGAGTCTTGTCATCCTCCTCTTCCTCTGGGAGATGGCCGCGCTCCTGGTCAACGGGATCAACCACACCATCCTGCTGCCCGGTCCGTTCAACGCGTTCTCGCAGATGGTGAAGAACGCTGCGGAGCTGTGGGCGGCCTTCCTGACGAGCACGTGGCGACTGATCCTGGCGATGCTCATCGCACTCGCCGCGGCCGTTCCGCTCGGCCTGTTCATCGGCCGGAACACGGCCTTCGATCGACTCGTCTCGCCGATGATCTACATCACGTACCCGATCCCGCAGGTGGCGCTGATCCTGTTCCTGTTCATCCTCTTCGGGACCGGGAGTGCCGCCAAGGTGGCGATGATCGCGCCGGTCCTCTTCTTCCAGATCCTCGTCTCCGCTCGCGGCGCAGCGAAGAACATCGAAGAAGAGCACCTGACGAGCGTCCTGTCCGCGGGCGCGACCCCCCGTCAGGTCTACTGGCACGTCATCCTGCCTGCGAGCCTGCCGGAAATCCTGACGAGCGTGAGGGTGACGATCGGCCTCGGAATCACGTTCCTCTACATCGCAGAAACGCAGGCCGGTCAGAGCAGCGGCCTGGGCGCGTTCATCAACAAGTACATGCTGTTCCGGCGCGACCGGGCGTTCGCTGGGATCGCGGCAATGGCAATCCTCGGCCTGGTGCTCTACATTGGAGTGGACCTGATCGAGCGGCTTCTGTGCCGGTGGAAGTATGTCAAGCGCCCACCGACAGGGATTCGGCTCCGGTGGAAGAGGAGGTCCGACCGATGAACCTCGACCGGATCTACATCGTGGCCAACACATCCAAGGACGGCGCCCTGCGGGCGCTGGCCGTCCTCAAGGCCTGGGCGCAGGCCAAGGGGATCGAGACCGTTCCCGTCCGCGAGGAAACGCCGCGGCTCGCCGAGAGCGGCGGCTCACTCGTGGTGGCCCTCGGCGGGGATGGGACTGTCCTGCGCGCCGCCGCACTGTTCGCCGATTCGGCGCTGCCGATCCTCGGGGCGAACCTCGGCAGCCTGGGCTTCCTCACGCAGGTTCCCGCGGCCTCGCTCACCCGCGCGCTCGAGGGCGTGCGAGAGGACCGCTTCACGATCGAGGAACGGATGCGGCTCGCCTATACGACCGGGGACAAAGCGGGAACGGTTCTGAACGACCTCGTCATCAGTGGAACGTCCCGGCACCGCTTCTGCGAGCTCGAGCTCCTGTGGAGCGACGGCAAGGTGGCGAGCTACCCCGGTGACGGACTGATCCTCGCGACCTCTACAGGATCAACCGCTTACAACCTCGCCGTCGGAGGGCCGGTGATCGTGCCGCCCGCCGGCTGCATCCTCGCCAGCCCGCTCGCCGTGCACAAGCTCGGCGTCCTGCCCGTCGTCTTCCCGGCCGACGAGGTCTTGCGTGTCGAGACCCGCACGGGCACCAGCCTGTTCGCCGATGGGGACTTCGTCGCGGACCTTTCCCCGGGACATCGGATCACGATCGAACGGGCGACGCCCCCCACGCGGCTCGTGCGGATGGCCGACGCGCCCTCGTTCTTCCAGATCCTCCGCACGAAGCTCAACTGGGGCGACGACGCGGCCCGGGAGACGCCCTCGAAACCGGGATGACCACCCCGGGACTTGCGGTGCTCGCCGCCCGAGGGATTCCCCACGAGGTCCTGACCTACCCGCACCGCAGGAAAGGGGCACGCTACGCCGCGGAGGCGCTTCGGCTTCCCGCGACGTCTGTACTCAAGAGCCTCGTGTTCGTAGCCGACGACGGCAACGCCCTGTTCGCGCTGATCGATGGCGAGGGCCGGGTGAGCTCGAAAAAGCTCGCGAGGGCGAGCGGCCACAAACGGGTCGCACCGGCCCCGCCTCGCGACGCGGAGCGGCTCACCGGCTATCAGGTCGGCGGGATCAGTCCGCTCGGCGCCAAGACCGCGTTTGCCGCCTTCCTCGACGAGACGTCGGGCCGCCGGCAGAGCCTGGTCGTCAACGCCGGCGCCCGGGGAACGCTCGTCCGCCTCGCCACCGATGACCTCATTGCGGTCACCGGCGCAACGCTCGCCGATCTGCGCGCCGAGTAGAAAACGCCCGCTAGCGGTTCCGCGCCGCGGTGTAGGCGAGCAGGCCGCCCGCAGTCACGATCTCGACGTCCCGCCGCGAGAGGTCGTGATGGACCGGCAGGGTCATGCCCTTGGACAGGTTCTCGAGCGCCAAGTCTCCGGCAAGTTCGGACACGTCGATCCGCAGCCGATCACCGAGGTCGATGGCGTCCGTGTCGCAGACGAACGGGATGATCCCCACGTTCACGAGGTTCGCCCGGTGTATCCGCGCGTAGCTCTTGGCAAGAACCGCTTTGATTCCGAGCTGCCACGGCGCGAGGGCCGCGTGCTCGCGCGACGAGCCCTGCCCGTAGTTCTCCCCGCCGACGATGAACCCGCCCTGCTTCTCCAGGGCGCGCGCCGCGAAGTCCTTGTCCTCGTAGTGGAAGGTGAACTTGGCGATCTCGGGCAGGTTGCTTCGAAGGTGCTGGGTAAGCGGTCCGGCTGGGAGGATCGCATCGGTCGACACGCCGTCGCCGAGCTTGATCAGGACCTCGCCTTCGAGCACCGGAGGAAGCGGACGCTGAGGATCGAGCGGCACGATGTTCGGCGCTCGCCGGATCTCCGTCGCCTCGCCGGCCGGCTCGATCAGGAGCGTATCGTCGACCGTGAGGTGATCGACGCGCACCTCCACCCGCGGTAGCTTGCGCGGATCCGCGATCCGCCCGGCCAGAGCGGAGGCCGCCGCCACCTGCGGGCTGCACAGCGCGATCTTCCCGAACTTGTTCCCCCCTCGCCCGGTCCAATTGCGGTTCACGGTGCGCAGCGACAGGTGTCCGTGCCCGGGAACAAAGCCAATGCCGATGCAGGCGTTGCACCCCGGCTCGATGACCCGCGCGCCGGCCTTGGTCAGAGCGAGAAAGCTCCCGTCCTCCATCAACATCTCCCACGCCTGGCGCGAGGCCGGCGAGACGATGACGTCGATCTCCGGGGAGACGTGTTTTCCTTTCAACATCTCGGAGACGAGCTTCATGTCCTGATAGGAGCCATTGGTGCACGAGCCGATGTAGATCTGGTCGATTCTCGTCCCGGCGACCTCACTCATCGGCTTCGCGTTGTCCGGCATGCCGGGCATCGCGACGAGCGGCTCGAGCCTCGCAAGATCGATCTCCAACACCCGATCGTAGCTCGCGTCCCGGTCGGGCGAGAGCTCACGCCACGCCGCCTTCCGCCCCTGCAGGCGCAGGTACTCCGCGGTGACCGCATCAGAGGGGAAGATCGACGAGGTCGCCCCAGTCTCCGTGCACAGGTTGGTAATCGTAGCACGCTCCGGGACCGACAGGGTCTTCACCCCCGGCCCGGTGAACTCGAGGAAGTGGCCGACGCCACCCTCGACGGTGATCCGCCTCAGGACCTCGAGGGCGACGTCCTTGGCCGCCACGCCCCACGGGAGCCTCCCCGTGAGGACGATCCGGGTCATCTTCGGCACCGTCAGGTAGAAGGGACCGCCGCCCATGGCCACGGCGACGTCCATCCCGCCGGCACCGATCCCGAGCATCCCCAGGCCACCCGCCGTCGGCGTGTGCGAGTCCGACCCCAGGAGCGTCTTTCCCGGTGCGCCGAACCGCTCGTAGTGCAGTTGGTGGCAGACCCCGTTGCCGTTCTTCGAGAAGACCGCGCCGTAGTGAGAGGCGATCGTCTGCAGGAACAGGTGGTCGTCCGTGGACTCCCCCTTGAATCCAAGGGACGTATGGTCCGAGTAGGAGACCGCGACCTCCGACTTGACCCGTTCGAGTCCGAGCGATTCGAACTCGAGCCATGCCATCGTCCCCGTCGAGTCCTGCGTTAGGCATTGATCCATGCGGATCCCGATCTCCGCACCGCGCTTCAATTCTCCGTCTTCCACGTGCTCCGAGAGGATCTTCTCAGTCATCGTCATGGACACCTTGACCACCTCAAGCGCGGGATTATACCTGT
>Ga0068714_10002352_pt1 | contig 24661 bp, 20 predicted proteins | sample MTBNYHSulfiMetaG_FD_62988 | JGI IMG/M metagenome (GOLD analysis project Ga0068714, IMG submission 62988) | Enrichment culture microbial communities from rom New York Harbor, USA that are MTBE-degrading - MTBE-NYH (New York Harbor Sulfidogenic)... | ecosystem: Environmental > Aquatic > Marine >... | reverse complement strand
CTTACCATAGCGCTGAGTGAGTGCCTCACTATTGAAAAGGCGGCGGCATGAAATTGGGAACTCAAATTGCCACAATCGAGTTCAAAACTTATGGGACAAGGTACTAGTGGGAAAAAAGAAACAGCAGAAGGAGGACAGAAATTGTATTACGTAATGAACAAAATGGGTTCTATCCTTCAACTCGAGCGGTTTTTTGAAGACTTGATGCACTATGGCATCGTCTTTGTCGGCGAGGCTCACGACTCTCGAGAATCCCACGAAGCCGAGCTTGCTATTCTTGAAGGACTCTCAGAACGTGACTCGGAGCTAGTCCTGGCCCTGGAGATGTTCGACCGCGATGTTCAAGATGCGGTTGACGACTACCTAAGGGGAATCATTTCTGAGGAAAGGTTCCTTGAGCTGTCCCATCCCTGGCATAATTATCAGAAGGATTACAGACCCCTCGTGGAGTTGGCAAAGGCGCAGGGGATTCAGGTGATCGCAGCCAATGTGCCGCGCAGGGTAGCTGCAAAGGTTGCCAAAGCGAACACGGTTTCGTCTGAGATACTCGGAGCGGATAGCAAATACGTTCCGGACATCGTACATTTTGATTCAGCAGAATACCGGCATCGCTTCGCTGGAACGATGGCGGGAATGGCCTCTTCAGCTCCCATGAAGAGCAAAAATGTCGACGGGCTCTATAAAGCTCAGGTTGTCAAGGACGCTGTGATGGCAGCTTCTCTTGAGCCTTTCTTGGGCCGCCGGATCTTATTCTGTTGTGGTCATTTTCATTGCGATTACCACCTCGGCATACCCTACCAACTCCACATGAACCATCCCGAGCTCAGGATCGCAGTTTTGACCTTTGCATCACATCTTGAACATCTGCCCATGACAGAGCGCTCTCAGGTCGGAGACTATATCTGGATCGTGGAATAGGCTGTCAAGAATCAAGCGAAGCCCTGGTTTTGGACAAAAATCAGCATCTCCGTCTGCGGCGCCGGAGCTCCATTTGGATGTGGAAATTGTGGAATAAAAAACCGCCTTTCCAGAAGGAAAGACGGTATCTTGCGGGCGTGGGGTGAGTGATCGGACTTGAACCGACAGCCTCTGGGGCCACAACCCAGTGCTCTAACCTATTGAGCTACACCCACCACAGTTCGAATGCGAGTATCAACTAACATGCTCTTGTTCAAACTTCAAGCAAAAACTCAGGGAGCGCCGGTCTCTGCGAGCTGCTTAATGCGTTGTAGAAAGCGGTTCTGAGCAGGCTCATTTTGTCTTGATAAGTGATTTCCGGAAGTGCGGGGAAACAGCATGAGCACATAGCATAAGTATTTTGGTGTTGTTGAGCTTCGATGGCAAATTGCTACAGCTTCCCCACATCAAGAATCGATTAAGGATGCCAATAGATAAATTGACAGTTTGAACCCTTTCCGATAGCATTTTATAATTCTTTCTAGACCGGCGCTCGCAATGGATTCGAACCTTCACATAGGACTGGCTGAAATGATCATCGGACTTGATGTTGGTGGCACCCATACAGACGTGGTACTTATCGGCAAAGACTGCATTCTTCGCCAGGTTAAGGTGCCTACGAATCGGCTCAATTTGTTGGAGAGTGTATGGAGTGGACTTGAAGAGGTGACTAAAGACGTTTCGCCCCGGGATATCCGCAGAGCGGTCCTAAGTACGACCCTCACCACCAATGCGATCGCCGAAAAGAAGCTCATCCCCACCGGCATGATTGTCACAAGCGGGCCCGGCGTAGACCCTGAGCTCTTTCGCACCAATGATCATTACTATCACGTTGCGGGCTCTATCGACCATCGAGGTCGCGAGATCCAGCCCGTCGATCGAATGGAAATTGAGGCGGTGGCGTCCAGGATGCGCTCAGAGGGCATTCGTCTGGTTGGTGTAGTGGGAAAGTTCTCAATTCGAAATCCCGAACATGAGATGCAAATCAAGGAAATCATCAGCGACAGCTTCGATCATGTTTTTTTAGGTCACCGCATTTCTGGGAACCTCAATTTCCCCAGGCGTATCGCCACAACCTATCTGAACGCAGCGGTATATCCGATCCATAAGCGATTCTTTGATGCCGTCAAAGAATCGCTTGCCAAAAAAGGGCTCTCCATACCGATCTACATCCTGAAAGCGGATGGCGGAACGATGAGTCTTGAGGCCTCGCTCGATTTACCGGGACAAACCATCCTCTCCGGCCCCGCCGCAAGCGTTATGGGCTCGCTGCCTTTTGCGTCCGAAGGCGAAGAGACTCTGGTTCTGGATATCGGCGGCACCACCACGGATATGGCCATCCTGATCCGCCAGGTGCCCCTGCTCGACCCGGTCGGCATCGATCTGGGCGGATTCAAGACGCTGATCCGTGCATTGCGCACCCATTCCGTTCCGGTCGGCGGCGATAGCGCGGTGAGACTGTTGGGCGAGCGCATAACCATCGGTCCCGATCGGCAGGGACCGGCTATGGCCTATGGCGGAACGGTGCCCACTCCGACCGATGCACTGTTTGTTTTGGGCAAAACATTCAACGGAGATGTGGAGGCGGCCCGGCGGGGCATTCAGGATCTGGCGACAAAGCTTGACATATCCCTCGAAGAAACCGCCACTCGCATATTTGATGAAGCCTGCTATCAGATTCTGAATGAAGCCGCCAAGATGATATCCGACATCAACAGCAAACCGGTCTACACCGTTCACGAACTGTTGGAAGGCTACCAGGTTCAGCCCAAAGAGATCCTGGTATTGGGGGGACCTGCGCCCTTCTTTGCCTTTCGGTTGGCGGTTCTCACCGATTTTGAGGTGCATGTGGTTCCCCAATGGTCGGTGGCCAATGCCATCGGTGCGGCATTGGCAAGAAACACCTGCGAAGTGAATCTCTTTTCAGATACGGAGCGGGGTATTGTGATTGCACCCGAGGAAGGCTTCAGCCAATCAGTTAAGCGGGACTACGACAAGAAGTCGGCCCTCGAGCTGGCTTTTCAACTGTTGCGGCAGAAGTGCCTGGCCGAGGGTGCGTGTGAAGCCGAGATTGAAACGGAAGTTTTGGAAGAAATGCAATTCAATATGGTAAGAGGATTCCACACCGCAGGCCGGAACATCCGGGTGAAAGTTCAGGTAAAGCCGGGCTTAATACCCGAATATAAAGATATAGCACAGACTCTTTTCAATTACTGTCCGCTTCCATCGTGAAATCGGAATCGTGCTGCCTCACCTAGATCAAGCAGGAGCCAACCATGCTGAAAGCACCGATTAAGACCGGCCTGGTATTTTTCCCGGCCTACGATTGGGCCATCAGTGCCACTCATCCTGAACGCGAAGAACGCCTGCTTTATACTCAGGATCAAGTCTTCGAGGAAGGCATTCTGGATATTGATGGCATAGTTGAATTCAAGCCTGACCTGGCAACGATACAGGATGTGCGGCGGGTGCACTTTTGTGCGCCGGATGAAGCTAGTGTTGTTACTGAATCGCATTATATCAGCGCCGGCGGCGCCAAAAAGATTTGCAGCGAGCTGATGCAGAAACGAATCAAGCGCGGGTTTGCTCTGGTTCGCCCGCCCGGGCATCATGCCATGCGCGTGGTGCACGGCTGCCGAGGCTTCTGCAACATCAATATAGAAGCGATGATGGTGGAATTCATGCGGGAGGCATACGATGTTGACCGGGTCGCTATTGTCGATACCGACTGCCATCACGGCGACGGTACGCAAAATATCTACTGGCATGATCCCGATACTCTTTTCATTTCCCTCCATCAGGACGGGCGTACTCTATATCCCGGCACCGGCTTCCAGCATGAATTGGGCGGGCCGACCGCTTACGGCTCCACCATCAACATACCGTTGCCGCCTCGAACTTCGGAAGAGGGGTTTCTCTTTGCCCTTGAGAACGCAATTTTGCCGATCCTGGAAGAGTTCAAACCGGATATCATCGTCAATTCGGCGGGTCAGGACAATCACTACACCGATCCTATCACTTCCATGAATTTTTCGGCCCAGGGCTATGCCCAGCTCACCCATCTGCTCAAACCCGACATTGCCGTGCTGGAAGGCGGCTACGCCATTGAAGGCGCACTGCCTTATACCAATCTGGGAATCATCATGGCTATGGCCGGCCTTGATTTCAGCAAAGTGAAAGAACCGGACTATCAGCCCGAAAGAATTCGTCAGTCTAAAGACACCAGCCGCTATATAGAAAAAGTTGTGGCTCAGACCATGGAGCACTGGAAAGATCGGGTCGAGCTGGGAGACAGGATGCGGCTGGGTAAAGAATTCGCCGAGCGAGAACATTCTGTCTTTTATGATACGGACAATATCTTGGAAACCCAGAAGGAAAAGTTGCGCGTTTGTTCCGATTGTAGCGGAGTGCTGGCCATTGATTCAAAGACGGACAGCGGATACCATATTTATGCTGTGCACATTCCTCGAAAAGCCTGCAATGTCTGCCGTGAGTTGGGTTATCAGTGGTACGATACAGCCGCGCTGACGGTTTTCAATCAGGTCTTTCTGCAAGATCGCACTCACAATCAATACCTGGTAAAAAGTTGAGAGTCGACGAGAGAAAAATGCAACCCGTGTTCATCAAGAAATTCACTCTTCCCGAACTGGAAAGCTGGGTCGAGAGCATCGGCGAGCGGCGCTTTCGCGCCCGTCAATTGTTTCGTCATATCTATGCTCGGCGGGTGCGCTCCTGGGAAGAATGCAGCGACTTGAGCAAGATGTTCCGCGTGCAGTTGGAATTTGGAGCGCAGATCAATGCACTAAAGCTTCTCGAAACAAGGGAGGCAGCAGACGGTACCCGTAAGTATTTGTTTGAACTGCACGACGGACATTGCATTGAATCGGTGCTGATTCCAGATCCTCCCCGTCAAACCCTCTGCCTTTCGAGCCAGGTCGGCTGTGCTATGGGTTGTACCTTCTGTGTCACCGGAGCTCTGGGCTTCAAGCGCAATCTCAATGTAGCCGAGATTGTCGATCAGATCTGTCAGGTACAAAGGGATCAGCCACGCCTGACCAATCTCGTTTTCATGGGCATGGGTGAACCGCTGGCGAATTACGAAGCCGTTTCACGCGCTATTCAAATCATGCTGGATCCGAACGGGATGGCATTTTCCCATCGCCGCATAACGCTTTCCACAGCTGGGCTGGTGCCCCAGTTGCGCCGGCTTGGCCAAACAAGCCCGGTGAATCTGGCGATCAGCCTGCATGCAGCAGACGATGAACTGCGCAGCCAACTGATGCCCATCAACAGGAAATATCAGCTGGCAGAGCTCATGGCGGCCTGCCGGGAATATCCGTTGCCCCCCAGGAAGCGCATCACCTTCGAATATATCCTATTAGAAGGCATTAATGACTGCCCTGCGCATGCGCGCAAATTGGTCAGTCGGTTAAACGGCGTTCGTGCCAAGGTTAACTTGATTCCGTTCAATCCCCACCCTCAAATTCCCTATCGGCAACCCTCGGAAGAACGAGCCCTGAGATTTCAAGAGATACTGCAGAAGGCCCAGCTGAACGCTCTAATCCGCCAGAGCCGCGGTTCCGATATCGGCGCCGCCTGCGGACAACTGGCAGCGCAGTATTCACCCGCAGAAAATTGTTAGAACGTATCCGCGAATGTCCGGCATCGTCCGTATCCAAGACCTAGCCCGGATGAAGCTTTTTGAATTTGCAGGAAGGTGAGTAAAGCGGAGCGGCGGGCGTATCTGTCAATTGCGCGCATAAAGGTGGCCTAAGACTTTGTTAAGATAGCGCCTGGTTTCTCTGTACGGCGGTATTCCCTGGTACTTTTTGACCGCTCCGGGACCGGCATTGTAGGCTGCCAATGCCATCCGCAGCTCGCCGTCGAATTCGTCCAGCAGATATCTTAGATAGCGGCAGCCGCCGTCAATGTTTTGTTCAACATCAAAGCTATTCCTCACCCGGAGCTCTCTGGCCGTCGCCGGCATCAACTGCATGAGGCCTCTTGCCCCTTTAGGAGATACCGCGCGCGGGTGAAAATTCGATTCAACCTTAATGACGGCGGCAACAAGATCGGCCGGCAGCTGATATCGGGCGGCAGCATCCTTGATTGCCCTATCGATCCGGTCTGTCGAGCCCGGGTAACGGGTCGATATGGAATCGGTGCTGGTGCTGTCTGCATACTGTTTGCTGTTGTACATTCTTACTTTGCCGTTTACGATTGAGCAGGCCATTATTTGAGGCTGCCTCTTAATTTTTCCTTCATTTTGTTGATATGCGGCTGCTGATTGAAATGGGGCAGTGCTCGTATCTCTCGAATCAGGCAATTTTTGCCCATTCTTCCCGGCAAAAACTGCTGCATTACCTTCTTCCTTACCGCCGATCTTTCCATATACTTTTGCATAGCTGGTGCCGGAGCATTCCTGCAATTCGTCTTCGCCCATCGAATCCGAGTTCGCAGAAGCCATCGCCTCATTAAAATTCTTAAAAAAATGAGCTATCGATCCAAAGATTCCCCTGGATGGCCCGCTGATTTCTTCGCTGCTATCCGCGTTGGGCCGATCGCCGAAAAACAATTTGTGAAGCCAATTCTTTAACTTGTTAAAAGGCGTGGAGAGATTGGCTGAGTCCGTTTTTGCATAGTTACCGCCAGTGGCTTCAATGATTTCAGATTTGTCTGCCAGCCGGTAGGGGTTGTTTCTGGGCGGGGAGCTCTGGGATCGTCCGTCGAATCCCTGCTGCGGGATCTTGCGTCTGTCCGTCAGCGGCAAGAACCGGTCGTTGCGATAGGCATCGACCGCTTTTTCCTTATTGACGGTTGGGGAAGCTTGGGTCGGAGCGGGAATAGAATTGGACACTGTCGCGGTCGGTTTCAAAGACTCTGAAGGATTACCGACAGTTAAGGAGTTGATGCTGTCAAGCATCGATTTGAAATTTCCCGTCGCTTTTTCAGATGGTTCGGGCTGCTGGCTAACCAAATGGCTGGAAGCTTCTAAGCGAGCGATATCTGTCGATTTCATTGAGCCACTCATTATCCCTGCAACTGGTTTTGAGTAATGTAACTTTCGCCGAATACCATCTGCGAGGGTGCTTAGCTGTTATGCAGCCCTTCACAGAAATTCAAATGCATTTCAGACTAGCTTCATTGCCTTGCATCCAAAGACGTAAGCAAATTCTTTGCCACCTATTTTTATCCTCTCTGACGCGAATCGATCGGGGACTTGTTCGCCGGCTCTCATTTCGAACCGGGGCGGAGGACAAAGGCAGCGTTGATTCCTGGTGCGCCAAAGACTTGACGCTTGAGTGGTATACTGAAGATAAAATCTCCGAACAATGAGATGACAGATTGATAGGATATTGGTATAGGTTGTGACGATGAAGCCAAACAGAATTCCAGCGATAGGAGAGGTTGACAGTGAAACCTGATTTTAGTAAGCACAACGGCTTGCTTCCGGCCATAGTGCAAGATGCGGAAAGTGATAAGGTCTTGATGCTGGCTTATATGAACGAACAGGCTTGGGAAAGGACTCTCAGCACCGGGAAGGCTCATTATTGGAGCCGTTCTCGACAGAAGCTATGGCTTAAGGGAGAAGAATCCGGGCATATGCAAATGGTCAGGGAGATCTATCTGGATTGCGACCTGGACACCATTCTGTTGAAAGTGGAGCAGCTCGGTGGGGCAGCCTGCCATACCGGTTATGAGAGCTGCTTTTATCAGCGTTACAAAAATGGAAAAGCAGAAATAGTGGGAGAGCGAGTGTTCGATCCAAAGGAGGTTTACAAGAAGTGAATCAGCTGACATTGGGCATTCCCAAGGGAAGCCTGCAGGAGTCTACCATCAGATTGTTTCGCCAGTCGGGCTGGCGGGTATCTCTTTCGGACCGGAACTATTTTCCGGAAATCAATGATCCTGAAATAAATTGCGCTATATGCCGTGCTCAGGAAATGTCGCGTTATGTCGCCAATGGAACTTTTGATGTCGGATTGACCGGCAAGGACTGGATCATGGAAAACGATTCAGATGTGCTGGTGGTTGCCGATCTTATCTATTCCAAGGTCAGTCAGCGTCCGGCGCGCTGGGTACTGGCAGTGCCGTTCGATTCCCCGGTTCATGAATTGGAGGATCTGGCAGGCAAGAAGATTTCGACTGAACTGGTCAACTTTACCAAGCGCTATTTTGGAGCCGCGGGAATTGATGTGAAGGTCGAATTTTCCTGGGGTGCTACCGAAGCCAAGGTGATCTCCGGTCTATGTGACGCCATCGTGGAGGTGACCGAAACAGGAGCCACTATGCGGGCCAACGGGCTGCGCATTGTGAAAGAGCTGATGCAATCGAACACTCAGCTTATAGCCAATAAAGAGGCCTGGGCAGATGCCTGGAAAAGAGAAAAAATCGAGCAGATTTCCTTACTGCTGCAAGGGGCTCTTCGAGCCGAAGATCTGGTAGGCCTCAAAATGAATGTATCTGAGCCGAACCTGAGAGGGGTCATTAAACTGTTGCCGAGCTTGAATGCTCCAACTATCGCCCACCTTTACCAGAGCGACTGGCTGTCGGTGGAAACGGTGGTGGCAAAGAGTATAGTGAGAGAGCTGATCCCAAAGCTATTAAAGCGTGGTGCGGAAGGTATTATCGAATATTCCCTCAATAAGGTGATCTGATGCACTCGATGGTCCGCACCGTCATTCTATGGGCTGGATGCCTCATTCTGGCTGCTGCCTGTGCCACCACGGGAAGAAATGGAGAGAAGCCCAAATTCGGTTTCGAGCAATTGCAGAGAATGGCGGAAAGCTATCTGGCTGCGGGAGATACGGGTTTGGCCCTGCAGTACCTCACCATGGCCGAAAAGATGAAGCCCAAAGATCCAACGATTCAGTACGATTTCGGTCTGGCTTACGGGGCTCGCGGTTTACCCGGAGAATCGCTTGCGCGCTTCGAGAAAGCACTGGCATTGAACCCGGATTATGCGGAAGCGTCGAATGCATTGGGGGTAATGTATGCCGAGCAGAATCAATTCGATAAAGCTGAAGCTGCCTTCAAAAAGGCTCTGGCCAACCCCTTCTACCAGACTCCCCATAATGCGTGGTACAATCTCGGCCGGCTAAACGAGAAGCGGGGTGACCCGCAGGCGGCTCTGCAAAACTACCAGCAGGCTGTTAGAGCTCGAGCCGCCAATGCGCCGGCTTATTTGCGGATCGGAATCATTGAAGAACAGCTGGGAGACCATGCCGAAGCAATGCTAAGCTATGAAAAGGCTCTGCAGTACAATCCGAATCTGATTGAAGCCTTACTGCATATCGGCATTTTGCGTTATCAATCGGGTGAGTCCGCCGATGCGCGAGATGCTTTTGCACAGGTGGTCAGGCTGAGTCCCGATTCGGATTTTGCGGTCGAGGCACACAGGTATTTGCAGATGTTGGCCGCCGGCGACGGCCCGCGGTAGCAGGGATCATGTTTAAGAAGAAAAGCCCTCGTTAAAGGAGATTCGATTGATTTGCCGCAGAGTTCAGCAGATTAAGCCCTTCATTGTAATGGATGTTCTGGAAAAAGCTCAGGAAATGGAGCGAGCGGGTGAATCCGTGATTCACCTGGAGATAGGCGAGCCCGACTTCGAGACACCCGAGGCAATCAAGAAAGCAGCCATAGACGCTCTGCAGAGGGGTGAAACCCGCTATACGCACAGTCTGGGGACCGCCAAATTGCGGGAAGCTGTTTGCAGCCGTTATACCGAGACATATGGGATCAAGCATTTGGAGCCGGACCAGGTGCTGATCACCTCGGGTACTTCTCCCGCTTTTCTTATCGCCATGAGCACGCTGCTGGAGTGTGGTGACGAGGTGGTTCTGTCCAATCCGCACTATGCCTGCTATCCCAACTTCGTAACCTTTCTTGAGGGAATTCCCAAGATGATTCCGGTTTACGAAGAAGACGGGTTTCAATATCGGCCCGAAGCAATCAGAGCGGCCTTGACTTCGAATACCAAAGCCATTTTGATCAACTCGCCCGCCAACCCCACCGGCAACCTGCTGGAGCCGCAAAGAATGAGAGAAATTGCCGATCTGGGCAAATGGGTCTTTAGTGATGAAATCTACCACGGCCTGGTGTATGCGCACAGAGCACATTCAATACTGGAATTTACCGATAAGTGCATTGTCTTCAATGGCTTTTCAAAATTATATGCCATGACCGGCTGGAGACTTGGCTATCTGATTGTGCCCAGAGATCTGATCCGTCCAATCCAAAAAATGCTGCAAAACTTCTTCATCTCCGCTAACTCGGTTGCCCAGGCCGGTGGCTACGCAGCTCTCACCGAACCCAGTGTTAAACTTGATGTCGAGCGGATGCGGGCGACCTTTGACAAACGCCGCCAATTCATGCTGCGGCGGTTGCGGGAGATTGGATTCGGTGTCACCGTCGAACCGACCGGAGCTTTTTATGTCTTTGCCAACGCTCGCCGCTTTACCAAAGATGCCTATGCGTTTGCTTTCGAGATTTTGGAGAAAGCTAAAGTGGGCATCACGCCCGGAGTCGACTTCGGAGCCAACGGGGAAGGTTACGTACGCTTTAGTTATGCAAATTCTTTAGAGAATATTGCGGAAGGATTGCGCCGGATAGAACAGTACCTCAACTCCTGTTGTTGAAAAGCCATGGATTCTGATTTTACCATCAAATCGGCTGAATATATAACATCAGCTGTCAAAAGGGACCAGTACCCCCGGGACGAATTGCCGGAAGTGGCCTTTGCGGGGAGGTCCAACGTCGGTAAGTCTTCTCTGATCAACTGCCTGGTTAGGCGGAAGAAGCTAGTGCGGACCAGCCGCACTCCGGGACGGACTCAGACCATCAATTTTTTTAAAATCAATGAGTGGTTCTATTTTGTAGATCTTCCCGGCTACGGCTTCGCCAAGGTGCCGGAAAGCGTGAAGGCGAAGTGGGGCCCCATGGTTGAGACCTATCTTGGGGGGCGGAAGTTCTTGCGCGGTGTGGTCCAGATCATGGATGTCCGGCGGCCGCCAACCCCTGACGACCTGCAGCTGTGGAACTGGCTGCGGGTCAATCGACTCCCCTCTATTGCGGTTCTTACAAAAGCGGATAAGCTGTCGCGCGGCAAACAAGCCGCCAGCCTGAAGCAGGCGGCTCAAAGTTTGGAGGCGCCGGTGGGGGAAGTCATTCTCTTTTCTGCCGAGACCGGTCAGGGCCGCCGGCAATTGCTTGACAGACTCGCGGCATGGCTCGATATGTCAGAGGTTCACTCGTCCGAGTAAACCTGAGCATGCCTGGCGAGTCTGCAGGTAGCGAGATCCGCTTGCGGCCACTCAACCGATCGGTAAATTCAAGAAAACACTATTGCATGGGCGGAGGCGGCGGTGGATACGGGTATCCTCTTGGCCCGGGCTGCGCCATGCCCTGTACCTGATTTCCTTTAGCGTACATGCACTGCTGATACGCAATATCGTAGCGGCGTTGCGCCTCCCAGCCGGCCGCCCGGCCGGAGCTGGCACCCAGCGCTGTTCCAGCTACCAGTCCACTGCCGGCACCGATACCCGCCCCAAGTCCAGGATCACCGGTGGCTGCACCGATTGCGGCGCCGAGTCCCGCTCCTGCGATTGTCCCCACCACAGCGCCGGTGGCTGTGTTCTGGTTAGCCAGTTGCTGAGGATCCACGCCGATCTGCTGATTTGCGTAATATCTGCAGGCGGCGTCCTCTGCCTGAAAGACCTCAAAAGGCTTGCCCGGGGTCGGCAACACCATCACGCTCGGACCGGTCGGAACCGTCGCACATCCTACCAGCAACAGCAATACGGGAATGATAAAAAGACTTCGACTATAGTTCATTGCTTGATTACTCCTATTGGCCGGGTGCGGCAGGCGAGGGGGGAACCTTCGTCCAACCGCCCGGACAGTGTTCGACATAAGGGTAATAACCTCGAGGATTTTGGCAGTAGTACCAGGAATACGCTTCCGCAGGCTGCGGCGCCGGCTCGACATAGACTGGAGACTGCTCGATGACCGCCGGAGCGCCATAACCGTAATAGTAAGAGTATGGATAACCCCAACCCCAATAGGGAGCAAAGGCCCAGGCGAAGCCCCACCAAGGCCACGGTCCCCCGCCCCAGCGTCCCCAGCCCGGTCCGTATCCCCAGCGCGGTCCGTATCTCGGTCCCCAACCCGGCCCCCAACCGGGACCCCTGGAACCCCAGCCCGGTCCCCAGCCCGGACCTCTTGAACCCCAACCCGGACCTCTGGAGCCCCAGCCAGGACCCACCCTCGGTCCTGCTCCTGGAGCGCCTCCCGGACCCACTCGGGGGCCGCCTCCGGGTGCGCCTCCTATACCGCCTCCGTGCGGCCGGCTGGCATCTCCCGGCACGGGGTTCACAACAATCGCCAGCGCTACAACGATGAAGAGAACAAGAGCTGCTTTCATTACCGACCTCCTCCACTGAGAGTAGTAATGATCAATGCTATCCAATCTCGACTCAATTTACAATCTAAACCTTCAGCAGCACCAACCTGATCGATGCGGGATATTTTTTATTTGACATAGTACATACTATGTAATATGTTTAGTCACTATGGCGAAGGGAATGAATGCAAAAAAAGAGGCGCAGGCCAAACAGACGCGGCAAAAGATCGTTACGGCGGCGGTTAGACTGTTTGCCCGCAAGGGTTACCACAAAACCACCATAACCGGTTTGGCGCAGGCTATCGGTCTTACCTCCGGAGCGATTTTCCATCACTTTGCATCGAAGGAGCTCCTGCTTGAAGCAGTAGTCGATTGGCTCGCCCGTGGCATGAAAGTCTATTCGAGCTTCGCCGAACAGGCTGAGTCCGGCTCCATTGAAGCCGTTAGAGAGATACTATTGATCATGTGCGACCATTTCCGACGCAATCCGGAGGCAACCATATGCCTGGCCGCCCTGGCAACCGAATTTGCGGGCAGCAGTCAACCCATGGAAATGCGTTTGAAAGAAACCTACGAGGTGTTTGTCAACGCCTTTGCCCGGCTGCTGGCGAATCATCCCAAAGTTCGCGATCCTCGAGCAGCCGCCGTTGCCTTTGTGGGATCGGTGCAGGGGATTGCCATCCAAGGGTTGCTCAGAACAGGTGAAGAGACGATCGACCAGCTGGCCGAAGCATTCCTGGGACTGATGATGGAATGGTGATTGTTTACGGATGTGAAAGCGCAATTTTCAAATTTCGGATTGTTCCCGGTCGAATAAGGCCTTTGAGTATCGTTGAGACGAATCGACCAATAAGGAGGTGCCGGGAGCCGCTGAACCCATTATAAAGAGAAAGGAGCACTCAATGCAGTACGACCTGACTGAAGAACAAATGTTGTTACAGAATATGGTGAGACGCCTGGCGAAGGAAAAAGTCGCGCCCGGGGCCGGCAAACGCGACGAAGAGGGCAAATTTGATTGGGGAATGGTTGAGCTGATGCGCGAAAATGGCCTCTACGGAATCGACTTCCCGGAAGCACATGGCGGTTCCGGCGCCGGTTTGCTGGCGCTTGCCATCACTGTGGAAGAGCTCTCAAGAGTTGATGCGGCGGCCGGTCTTCTCATCGCCGATCATGAACTGGGGTCTCTGCCCATTTTGCTTGCTGCCAACGAAGAGCAGAAAAAAAGATTTCTGCCGAAGCTCGCCAGCGGTGAGCAGCTTGCCGCCTTTGCCCTCACCGAGCCCGCAGCCGGTTCCGATGTGGCGAGGCTTCGCTGCCGTGCCAAAAAAGATGGAGATTCATACATTCTCAATGGCACCAAGAACTTCATCACCAATGGCGGGGTAGCCGATATCATTACCGTCTATGCGGTAACCGATCCCGAAAAACCGACTCATAAGAATGCGGGTGTGTTTGTGGTGGAAAAGGGCACACCTGGATTCGGCGTCGGAAAAAAAGAAAACAAGATGGGTATTCGCTGGTCGGATACGGTTGAGCTGATTTTCGAAGATTGCCGGGTGCCGGCCGAAAACCTGCTGGGAAACGAGGGGGAAGGCTTCCATGTCATGATGAAGACCCTTGACTTCTCTCGTCCGGGAGTTGCGGCACAGGCTTTAGGCATTGCCGCAGGTGCCTTCGAGTACGCCGTCGGCTACGCCAAGGAACGGGAAAGCTTCGGCAAAGCCATCATCGAGCATCAGGGAATCGGCTTCAAGTTGGCCGACATGGCGATGCGCACGGAGACCGCCCGGCAGTTGCTGTATAAAACCTGCGCCATGATGCAGGAGTTGCCCAAGGACATGAGTCGTTTAAGCCCGGAGGTGGTTCGTATGAGCTCCATGTCCAAGTGCGTATGCGGTGATGCGGCCATGTGGGTAACAACCGAAGCGGTGCAGGTTCTAGGCGGCTACGGCTATATCAAAGAATACCCGGTCGAACGGATGATGCGGGACGCCAAGATCACGCAGATCTACGAGGGCACCAACGAGATCCAACGCATGGTGATCTCCAAAACGCTTTGAGAGACGTTTTGGCTCTTCGCCGATTAGCGGCATTCAGGTTGGTTCAAGTCTCCGACTTGAACCATTTTGACATTGGAACAGCTCCTTTGTGACCGTTGCATCCGACAGGGAGAAGCAGCCTACTCTCAAGCTGTATAGCAACTGAGCTGCTTCATGGTCAGGCGGGTTCAAGTCGGAGACTTGAACCAACCAAGTGGCTGAGTCCCGAGCATATCCCACTAATCCGCGATGAGCCGAGGTTTTTAAATCGTCATTGGTATTTTGCCTGCAAGGGCTTCAGGCAGGCCGATTCAAAGAGAGGATTCCTTATGAGTAGAGATAATGATGTTGTAATTGTCGCGGCGGCGCGCACCGCAATAGGGAAATTTGGCGGTGCGCTGAAGGATATTAGAGCCTCACAGCTGGCGGCGCATGTGATGAAAGAAGCATTACGGCGCGCTGACAATTTGGATCCGAATCTGATAAGCGATGTGATCGCCGGTGATTGCGTGCAGTGCTTTGACGAAGCGAACACAGCGCGCACGGCCGCGTTACTGGCGAATTTGCCGGATCATGTGCCGGCTTTTACGGTGCAGCGGCAATGCTCGTCTTCCATGCAGGCATTGAATTCGGGGGTGCAGCAGATACGTTGCCAAGACTCTGATATCGCTTTGGTTGTTGGGGTTGAGTCCATGAGCTCTGCACCCTACTACCTGGCCAATGCTCGCTGGGGCATGCGCTTGATGAACCACGAAGTTACGGATGCGGTTTGGGAGATGCTCCACTCGGGTAGTCGTCTGCTGGGCGATCCCATGATCATGGGGGTGACCGCAGAAAATTTAGCCGAAAAATACAATATTTCCCGGCAGGATCAGGACCAGCTTGCGCTGGAAAGTCACAACAAGGCGGAGGCTGCGATCAAGGGCGGCCGTTTTAAGGATGAAATTGTTCCATACGAGATTCCAGGCAAGAAGGGGCAGAAGGAGATCTTTGAGCAAGATGAGCATCCTCGCTTTGGGATCACCATGGAGGATCTGGCGAAGCTCAAACCGGTCTTCAAAAAAGATGGCACGGTCACCGCTGGAAATTCGTCCGGGCTCAACGACGGAGCCGCGGCTGCAGTTGTTATGACGCGCAGGAGAGCCCAGGAGCTTGGGTTGACTCCAATGGCGAGGATTGTTGCCCACGCGGTTGCCGGAGTCGAGCCTCACCTCATGGGATATGGGCCGGTGCCTTCTACCGAAAAAGTGCTCAAAAAGGCTGGAGTTTCCCTCAAGGAGATTCAGCTCATCGAGCTCAATGAGGCCTTTGCCGCGCAGTACATCGCCTGTGAGCGCGGTCTTGGCCTGGACCGGAGCATCACCAACGTCAACGGCAGCGGTGTCGGGCTGGGACATCCGGTCGGCTGCACCGGGCTGCGCATCGTGATTTCCTTGATTTACGAAATGGCGCGCCGCAACCTCGATCTGGGTCTGGCAACCCTGTGTGTCGGGGGCGGCATGGGCATGACCACAATTGTTGCTCGAGACTAGTTGGAAAATCAACCTCAGGTAGGAGAAGGCTATGTTTGGACAACTGATTGACCGCACCCCGTCTGCGTACAACTATCAACTGATTATTAAACAATTGTTGCACACTCCGCTGGTCTATTCGCCCGATCAGGAAATCGTTTACCGGGACCTGAAGCGTTACAATTATACGGCACTTAGAAAACGCATCGGACAGCTGGCTAGTGTCTTGCGAGATCAGGGCGTCAAGCCGGGAGACACGGTTGGGGTGATGGATTGGGACAGCCACCGCTATCTAGAGTGCTTCTTTGCGATTCCCATGATGGGCGCCGTTCTTCATATGGTAAACATCCGATTGTCGCCGGAGCAGATCCTCTATACCATCAATCATGCAGAAGACGATGTCATCCTGGTCAATTCGGATTTTATGCCGGTTCTCGAGAGCATCAAAGACGAACTGAAAACGGTCAAAAAGATCATTGTAATGACTGACCTGACGGCTCTGCCCGAGACGAAGCTGGAAACCGCCGGCGAATATGAGGATTTGCTTGGCAAAGCTGAAGATGATTTCGATTTCCCGGAATTTGATGAAAACACCAAAGCGACTACCTTTTACACCACGGGTACCACAGGAGCGCCAAAGGGCGTCTATTTCAGCCATCGCCAGTTAGTGCTGCATACCCTTGGAGTGCTGACTGCTTTGGGCAGCTTCAGATCGCAGGCCTCGTTCGACTCGGGTGACGTCTATATGCCTTTGACCCCGATGTTCCATGTGCATGCTTGGGGACTGCCTTATGCTGCCACTTTGATCGGTGCCAAGCAGGTTTATCCTGGCCGCTACGAGCCAGAGACGATTTTGAAATTAGTGCAGAAAGAACGGGTCACCTTCTCCCATTGCGTGCCGACCATTCTGCATATGCTGCTCAACAGCCCCAGCGCCGGTCAGATCGATCTATCCAATTGGACGGTGATCATTGGCGGCTCGGCTCTTTCCAAGGCTATGTGCAAAAGGGCACTGGAGAGAGGCGTCAATGTTTTTACCGGATATGGCATGTCGGAAACCTGTCCGATTTTGACACTGGGCAAGCTGCGCCCGCACATGTTTGACTGGGATGCGGATGAGCAAGTCGCCGTAAGGTGTCGTACCGGCGCCCCCATTCCGCTGGTGGATCTGCAAGTGGCGGATGTTAATGGAAAGAGCCTGCCGCACGATGGGGTGAGCACCGGTGAGGTCGTGGTGAGATCTCCATGGCTCACTCAGGGATACTTCAAGGAACCGCAAAAATCCGAAGAGTTATGGACCGACGGTTGGCTGCATACTTCCGACATTGGTTATATCGATAGTGAAGGCTACCTGCAGGTGACGGATCGCATTAAGGACGTGATTAAAACCGGCGGAGAATGGATCTCTTCACTGGAGTTGGAGGATATCCTCACTCAGCATGAGGGTGTGAGCGAAGCGGCCGTCATTGCGATACCGGATGAGAAGTGGGGAGAACGGCCAATGGCATTGGTGACGCTCAAAGACGAATATAAAGACAGAGTTTCGGAAGAGGACATCAAGAGCTTCTTCATGCAATTCGTCAACAAGGGTGTTATTTCCAAATGGGGTGTGCCCGATAAAACGATCTTTCTGGACAGCCTGGCAAAAACGAGCGTCGGCAAGTTAAACAAGCGAGCCATGCGTGAGCAGTATGTAAAGCGTAACAGCTGAGTCTCAAGGGGTTCGCCACAGACATGGATGGACTTGGATAGGCCCTCAGCATGAGTATGTCCATCCGCATTAATCCCTGTCCATCCGTGTCTAACCGAATCGCGCATTCAGCCGGTTTAGTCACCACAGGTTGCGAGCGAGCGGGTGCTCGCTGCGGGCAGTGAGCTGAATCGCCCCTTGTTCGCAGACACTTCGGCACACTCCGCAGCCGTAGCAGCGGACCGGATCAATAAAGGCTTTGCGCCGGTCGACCGAAAAACCTATAGCACCGAACTGGCACATGGCTAGACAGGCTCTGCAGCCAATGCATGTTGGCTCATCGATTTCACCTATGTACTCGCCCCTGAAGAACAATCGAAGCTCATAGCGGTAACTGTGCATGGCCAGACAGTCGGCCCGATCGCAATTGCATATCGCGCCGATAAACGGGGTTTTGAAGGTCCAAATGGTGTGGATGAGCCCATCCCTTTCGAACTTCTTATGGAGCTTGATCGCTTCAGCTTTGCTCAACTTTTCAAAAAGCTTGACTTCAGGTCCGGGCCGAAATGTTTCGAGAAAGGCATCTTTCACATCCAACAGCTTTTCAGGATCGAGTCCCAGGCCAATGCAATAATTGGCATCCCGCCTGCCCGTGGTGCTCTTCCGGCAAACGCAGGGCAGCAGTACGATTGAATTGGCCAAATCCAGCACCTCTTCGAGCTCTTCCAAAGGCACCACCTGACCAAAATGGTCCCGCCGGTAACGGCGCTCATTGAACCTGTACAAAAGGTGACGCAACCAGGATGGCGCCTTCATGGCCTGACGGAAAGTATTATCGAGTTTTGAGACCGGACAGTTTCCGATATCTGACACAAATCCTTTGATATATTGGCGTCTGCACATATCGGAGAGCAGCTCGTTTGAATAATTTTCGGCCTGCAGGTACCACTTTTTGCCCTCGCCGTGCTTATGGCAGAATTGGCACATGGTGAGATAGCCTCCAAAAGCCTCATTTGAGCTTATGATGAACGTAGGGACGGATAGAGCCAAATCATAACACGGATGAACATGCTGACAGTTGACTACCGGAATATGGCTCAGCTCGTGCCTCAATATCGGTTGGTTCAAGTCTCTGACTTGAGCCAATCCGACATTAACACAACTCTGTTATGAGCAAAGCAAAAAACACCTCGCTTTGGCGGTGTTTACTCATGTCAATAGCAGCGGGATTGCCTGAACGTTAACGTCGTCCACAGCAGAGACTTGAACCAATGCACATGAGGTTAATCCTTGAAGAGCCGCTTTGTTTTTCTCCGTGGCTGGGAGAAAAGCAAAATGCCATACGGCTCGGCTGCTTCCTACAAGTTGACGCGTCTTGTTACTGTAGCTTAGTATGCTCAAGAAAGATCGCATCCTACGGATCCAAAAGAGTCGGATGTATGGAGAAGTTTCCTTTATGCGATCGGATTCTGTCATGCTCAAGTCTAATCTGCTGCAAATCTTGACGTATATTCTGATTGTTCCACTTGGGCTGTACCTAACAGTCGCAATGTTCCTTTACTTTTTTCAGTCGAGCCTCATCTATTTCCCCGATCCGAGTCTAATTGCGACGCCCCACCAGATAGGGTTAGGCTATGAAGACGTTGTTTTTAAAACAGAAGACGGAGTGGAGCTCTTCGGCTGGTTCATCCCCGGCAGATCTTCCAAGGTGCTCCTCTTTTGCCACGGAAACGCGGGCAACATTTCCCATCGGCTGGAATCGATACAGATTTTTAATCGGCTTGGTTTGAGCATATTCATCTTCGACTATCGGGGTTATGGCGAAAGCAAGGGCAAGGCGACCGAATTGGGCACCTATAACGACGTGCAGGCTGCATGGAGCTATCTGGTGGAGGAGAAGGGCTGCTCCCCGACCAACATCATTATCTTCGGAAGATCGCTGGGCGGTGCCGTGGCAGCCCACCTTGCCAAGAACAACGAACCGGCGGCATTGATCCTCGAGTCAAGCTTCACTTCCGTACCTGATCTGGGTGCCAGTTTGTACCCCTTATTTCCCGTGAGACTGCTGGCGCGATTCAAGTACGCTACAGCGGATTATCTGCGCCGTGTGCGCTGCCCTGTGCTGGTGGTCCACAGTAGAGGCGACGATATTGTTCCCTTCGATTTGGGCTTTCAGGTCTTTGAGTCCGCCAATGAGCCCAAAGAGCTCCTGGAAATCAGGGGGGATCACAACAGCGGCTTTGTGGTCTCAGGAGAGCACTATGTGGCCGGGCTGAAATCATTCATCGATAAATATGTGAACGAGCTCAATGCGTTTTGACTCATTAGCGGCCATTGTCTTGACCGGTTTCGCCGCTGCAATAGGGCAGATCCTGGTACTCCGGGAATTGCTGGTGCTGTTTTATGGCAACGAATTGTCGACCGGCCTGGTGCTCACCACCTGGTTGGTATGGACCGCTGTGGGGAGCGGATTAGGCGCGCGGTTCAGCGCCAGATTGCGCCGGGACGGGCCGATTCTCACTATGGGCCTCCTCCTGCTCGCCTCTCTTCTGCCCTTGATGGTGCTTTGGATAAGGTCGTCACGACTGGTGTGGTCAATCCCTCCGGGGGAGTTGGTGACACCGGTTTGGATGATTGCAATCTCACTTTCAGCGACCAGTTTGTTTTGCCTTCTTTCCGGGTTCATGTTCACGTTCTGCTGGAAGAGTTATCTCGCTGCAGCGCCAAGTGAAGAGCCGCGGCCCATCCAGATCTACCTTGGCGAAGCTGTGGGCGCCGCCATGGGAGGCCTGGCCTTCTATTTTGTTCTGCTGCCTCGGGCGGCTACCTTTGTGGCGGCCTGTTTGACTTCACTGACCATTCTGACCCTGGCTGCGGCATTGCTGCGGCCCTGGCGGCACGTACACAAAGTCGGGCCGGTCGTCATGCTGACTGGGGTTGCGGGTAGTGCACTGCTAATGGCCACCGCTCTCTTTTCTCCCTATCTGGACCGCACCAGTCACAGCTGGCAATGGGGGCCGAATCTGCTGGCAGTGAGGGATACTCCCTACAACAATCTGGCTCTCGTCGAGCATGGGGATCAGCTCAGTCTGTTTGGCAACGGGCTGTGGTTCTTTTCCATCCCCGATCCCAAAAGCGCGGAATATGCGGTACACCTGGCTTTGCTTCAGCATCCGCTGCCGCGCACCGTCCTTTTGATCGGCGGTGGTGCATTCGGCATGGTTCCGGAAATTTTAAAGCATCCAAGCATAACGCGCGTAGATGTGGTCGAGCCCGATCCTGAGGTCATAAAGCTGACTGCCGAAAATTTGCCCAACGCACTGACCAGACCCCTTCGTGACCCGCGAGTGGAGCTTCATCACCAGGATGCCGGCTCCTTTGTTAAATATTCTCCCAAAACCTACGATGTAATTCTGTCGAGCCTGGGCGATCCGATGAATGCCGAGCTGAACCGTTTTTATACGGTAGAATTCTACACCAGCATCCGCAGGCTATTGAACGCGGACGGCATATTTTCCTTTGCTGTCTCTGCCGCGGATATTCTGGGACCGGTGCAGGTGCGGCTGTTGCGCTCCCATTACCACACCGTTTGCTCGGTGTTTCCGGAGGTCGTGGTTTGGCTTGCCGAATCGGCCAGGTTTTTCACGGCGACCACCAGGGGACTTCTGAACAACGATCTTCAGCAGCTGCTGGAGCGTATCGCGGCACGAAGTCTAGAGCTCCAGTACGTGAGGGAATACTACTTATTTGATTTACTAAGCCCGATCCGGCGGGATTACCTCAACGCGCTGCTTGAAACGGGCTCGTCCCGGAACCTGAACCGGGATTTTACTCCAACCTGCTATTTCAACAACCTTCTGCTTTGGGCATCCCAGCTCCATCCCAACCTGGAAAAGGCTCTAATAGCATTAACAGAGATAAGACCTTCACGGTTTTGGCTCGCACTCACAGCACTTCTTACCGTTCTCATTGCCGTTTCCTGGTGTGGATGGCTCGGTCGTACAATACCCTGCCAGCTGAGTGTGATGATCATGGGCGGGGCGCAGCTGGCATTTGAGATTGTGCTGTTGTTGGTCTTTCAGATCCTGCAGGGATTTGTCTATCAACAGCTGGCTCTTGTTGTGACCTTCTTTATGAGCGGTGTGGCTCTCGGAGCAGGCATTCAATCTCTGTTGGGACCGGCAGCTGACAGGCGCTGGTTCATCGGTGTTCAATGCGCGTTTGCGGTTTATGTGCTGGTCGTTTTAAAAGGTTTACATTTAATGCATGAGCCAACCAGTGAGGTGTTCGGAATCGTGCCGGCTCCTGTCATATTTTCAGTACTCGCGGTGGCGGCGGGAATGCTCGGGGGTCTCCACTTTGCCCTGGCGCTGAAGGTCATATCGGCTGCCGGTGCGGCTTCGGCAGCGACTGCGGGGCGCATCTACGCCGTTGACCTGATCGGCGCAGCTGCAGGGGCTGCCGTTACCTCCATTTACATTTTGCCCGTCTACGGTGTCACCACCACGATGCTGGCCCTGTGCCTTGCCAGTCTGTGCGGCGCTCTTGCCCAGCTTGAGCTCTGATCTGCAAATCATACATTTGCCGCCAAAGTCATCCAGCCATACCAAAGCAAGATCGCAGAGATCATTCATGCGAGCTTCGTCGGCACATCAGTCATCAAATACTTGACGAATTGGCTCATCGCGGATTAGTGGGATAAGCTCCTTGACTCAGCCACGCCTCAGGCGTGGTTGGTTCAAGTCTCCAACTTAAACCTGCCTGACCTTCAAGCAGCTCAGTTGCTATAAAGTTTGCGGGCAGGCTGTTCTCGCGGCGGTTGGACGCAAGGGTCACAACGGAGTTGTTCAAATGTCAAAATGGTTCAAGTCGGAGACTTGAACCAACTCGAATCCCGCTAATCCGCGAAGAGCCAACGAATTTTCTGGACACTCTCCAAGTAACGTTGATAGGGTGTAATCGTGAAGGATACTCAGATTCATTGCAATGCATTGTGATCATTAGGTAATCAAAGAATCAGCCTGCCCTTCTGTTCGTCTGCCGCAACAAATGGCACAATTATAGCTTATTAAGGGATTAAGGAGGTTAAAAATGACCGATCGAAATGGTCTTGGAAAAATTTTGTTTTTTTGCATCGTTTTGCTCTTTTGCGCCTTTCTATTTCAGCCTAAGCTCTCTTTTTCCCAGGCCGATATTGAACAGTCGGTAAAGAACATGATGATTAATCCGAAAATTATCTCTCCCGATATGACCTTAAAGAATTATCGTGAAAGAAAAGAAACTGCCGCGGTTATCGTTATGCTGCGCAGGCAGGGAGCTGTAGAAGATCGACAAAACCTGGGGCAGGCGGAAGAGGAAGTTGAAGATGCTGTCAATTCTCAGCGTCATGAAGTTGGCACACCAGCCGGCCGTCAAAGGCTCCAGAATGAAGTGAGAAGCAGACAGGATCAGTTTCTGAGCCGATTCGATCCGCAAAGAGTTCGAGTCAGCGGTCGTTTTTCGTACCTCTTTGGCTTTGCTGCGGAGGTCACCCTGGAAGGCATGGAGGAGCTGGTCAATAGCGATGAAGTCGTATCGATTGAAGAAGACAGGATCCTTCAAGCTCATCTGGCCCAAGGCATACCGCTTATGAATGGGTCTTCTGCAAGAAGCTCCTACAATGGCTCAGGATTATCCATAGCCGTCTGTGACACGGGAATCGATACCTCTCACCCCATGCTTGGCGGCGGGGGCTTTCCCAATTCCAAGGTCATCGGCGGATACGATGCCGGCGATGACGACTACGACCCCCGGCCAGAACAAGAATATGGAGACGCGCACGGCACGGCCTGTGCGGGCATTGCAGCGGGTAGCTTGGGTACGGAGGAAGATTATATAGGAGGTGTTGCACCGGGCGCTAAGCTTTATGCCGTAAAAATTTCCACCGGCAACAGCGGCAGTGCCACAACAGCGAACATGATAGAAGGCTGGGAGTGGTGCATCACACACCAGTTCGACAATTCGAGCTACCCGATCATGATCATAAGCACAAGCTTCGGAGGTGGCCGGGCATTCAGCAGTTGCGATGCTTCGTCCCCAGCCATGACCCAGGCCGCTGCAAATGCTGTGGCCGCCGGCATTACCATTTTCTGCTCCTCGGGCAATGACGGCTACTGTGACTCCATCGGATGGCCGGCCTGCATCTCACATGTCATATCAGTCGGCGCCGTCTATGATGCACAATTAGGCGTGGTATATCCTTGTGTCTCTGAAGATTCGTGTGCAGTTAAATATTTCACTACCGCCTGCACCAACTGGTACTCGATTGATAATACTGCAGCGGACATGGTGACGTCATATTCTAATACGGCTAGCTTTTTGAGCCTTCTTGCTCCTTCAGACGACGCCTATACGACGGATATAGTGGGGCCGGGAGGTTACAGTTTCGATGACTATTCTCCCAGTTTTGGCGGTACTTCGGCGGCCTGCCCTTATGCCGCGGGTGCTGCAGCGGTTCTGCAAAGTGCTGCAAAGGCCATCACTGGAAAATTTCTGACTTCCTCGCAGGTGAAATCGACACTTATTAATACTGGGGACGCAGTTGCTGATGGTAAGGTGTCCATCATCAAGCCACGGGTCAATCTGGGAAGAGCGGTCGGTACTCTGAGAAGCGGAAGCGTCACATCGGGTAACTTTTATGTGATACCCAACCCGCAAGGGAGAGCCACGGTGATCTTTCTGGAATAGACTTCGATTTATGATCCGACAAACCAGGCAATCAAAGCTGAATATTATGGCGCATCAACACCTTTGCGGATTGCCGGGACACGGTCGGTTAGGCAACTTCTTGATGGATTGGATCTGACGCCCGCGCCGGCACAGGTGCAAACCCGGCCGGTCACCTTGATGCTGAATACCGCGGCCCGTTCCCGGTGGCCTGAGTAAAAGAGAAAAAGCGAATGAGAAAAGCTGCTCCCTTGTGCATTGTTACTTTTTTTGCCATTGCCGGTATTGCCTGCGCTCAGGTGTCCTACTGGACGGAACCGGCAACGGTAAAAATTCGGCCATTTGCCGCGCAGGGCAG
>Ga0068714_10002350_pt1 | contig 24682 bp, 21 predicted proteins | sample MTBNYHSulfiMetaG_FD_62988 | JGI IMG/M metagenome (GOLD analysis project Ga0068714, IMG submission 62988) | Enrichment culture microbial communities from rom New York Harbor, USA that are MTBE-degrading - MTBE-NYH (New York Harbor Sulfidogenic)... | ecosystem: Environmental > Aquatic > Marine >... | reverse complement strand
CCGGTGCTGCGTCGCCTTTACGATCAGATGCCCGACCCCAAATGGGTGGTCTCGATGGGCGATTGCGCCTCTTGTGGTGGCGTCTTCAACAACTACGCTATCGTGCAAGGCGTGGACGAGGTCGTGCCGGTGGACGTGTACGTGGCTGGCTGCCCGCCGCGCCCGGAGGCTTTGATCCACGGCATCATGACCTTGCATGAAAAAGTCAAGGCTGAGCAGTTGAAGGACTGGGCTTAGTCCCCCGATCGAATAGAGAGCAGAAAAAGAATAACGAACCCGGATATCGTCGATGAAGAATGAACTAAAAGTTGCCGTGGAAGACCTGAAGAAACGCTTCGGCGCTCAGCAGAGTGAGTTTCGCGGGCAGATCAGCCTTTTGGTCGGCCCTCAGGACATCGTGGAAGTCTGCCGGACGCTGCGCGACGACCACGGCTTCGATATGCTGGCGACCGTGACGGCCGTTGACTATTGGCCCGAGCAGCAACCACGCTTCCATTTGGTTTATCAGTTCAACTCCCTCTCCAAGCTCATGCGCTTGGAAGTGCGCGTCCCCCTGGATGGCAACGAGCCCAGCGTGGATAGCGTCACCGGTGTTTACCCCAGCGCCAACTGGCACGAGCGAGAGGTCTGGGACATGTTCGGCGTGCATTTCGAGGGCCATCCCGATCTGCGGCGCATCCTGATGCCCTACGATTGGGAGGGGCACCCCCTGCGCAAAGATTACCCCCTGGGCTATGAAGAGGTGCAGTTCACCTTCAATTACGAAGAGATCGAGTTGCGCAAGCCTCGGCCAAAGGAATAGAGGCCTAAGCCTGCTTGTTAGGCGAAATTGACTGGTGGCAGATATCAGGCGAGAGAAATGACAGCTTTGGAACAAGCGGAAGTAACCCTGGATGAGTTGAAGCACCTGATTTCCGATCGGGCGCTAGAGGGCGATACTATATTGCTCAACATGGGGCCGCAGCATCCCAGTACCCACGGCGTGTTGCGGCTGCTGCTGGAATTGGACGGCGAGCGGGTCGTCAACTGCATCCCCGACATCGGCTTCCTGCACACTGGGGTCGAAAAGAACATGGAGGCCAAGACCTATACCAAAGCCGAGGTGATGACCGATCGCCTCGATTATCTCAACACCGTCGGCAATAACCTGGTCTATTGCCTGGCCGTCGAGAAGCTGGTGGATCTAGACGTGCCGGTGCGCGCCCAGGTGATCCGGGTGATCATGGCTGAGTTGCAGCGCATCGCTTCCCACCTGGTGTGGCTGGCGACCCAGGCCCTCGATCTGGCGGCCATGACGGTCTTCCTGTACTGCTTCCGCGAGCGTGAACTGATCCTGGATATCCTCGAATTGTGCTCCGGCCAGCGCATGATGACCACTTTCTTCCGTCCGGGAGGGCTGTGGCGCGACGTGCCGGTGGAATTTGAGCAGGCGGTGCGTGATTTCCTGGATGCTTTCCCCGCCCGCATCGATCAGTACGAAGCCTTGCTGACGGAGAACCCACTTTTCGTCGACCGCACCAAGGGCATTGGTGTGATCTCGGGCGAGGACGCCGTCGCTCTGGGCATCACCGGCTCCACCCTGCGTGGCTCGGGCGTGAAATACGACGTTCGCAAAGCTTACCCCTATTCGGGCTATGAAGAATATGATTTCGAAGTCCCCACCGCCGAGGGCGGCGATGTTTTCTCACGCTACATAGTGCGCATACAGGAGATGCGGCAATCCTTGCGCATCATCGAACAAGGGCTGGCGCGGCTGCCATATGGGCCGGTGCGCAGCAACAATCGCAAATTCGTGCCGCCGCCACGCTCTGAGTTGGGCACCAGCATGGAAGCCGTGATCCATCACTTCAAGCTGTGGACGGAGGGCTTCTCGGCGCCCAAAGGCTCGGTCTACGCACCGGTTGAATCGCCGCGCGGCGAGCTGGGCGTCTTCCTGGAGGGCGACGGCGGCCCCAAGCCCTATCGCGTTTATTGGCGCACGCCGACCTTCATGCACTTGCAAGCGCTGCCGAAGTTGTCCAAAGACCACCTGGTGGCCGACTTGGTCGCCATCATCGGCAGTGTTGACATCGTTCTGGGAGATGCGGACCGGTGAATCAATTCCAAGAGAAGCACTCCAAAGAGATCGCCGAAATCCTGGCGAAATACCCCGAAGATCAGAAGCGCTCGGCGGTAATGCCGCTGCTGTACCTAGCCCAGCGTGAAGAGGGCTACATCACCAAGCAGCATATGGCAGAGATCGCCGAAGTGCTGGATATCAGCACGACCGAGGTGGCCTCCGTGGTGGGCTTCTACACCCTGTACCACGATAAGCTGGAGGGCCCCATCCGCATCCAGGTGTGCAACGACCTGCCCTGCGCCTTGCGCGGCGCTGACGAGTTCCTCGATGAGTTGTGCGAGAACCTGGGCATCAAGGTGGGCGAGACTACGGCGGACGGCATGGTCACCGTGGAAGCGGTGATGTGCCTGGCGGCCTGCGATAAGGCGCCCATGTTTCAGGCGCAGACCAAGGCTGGCATCAGCTATCACGAAGACCAGACTGTAGAGAGCGCACTTGACCTGATCCAGTCGCTGCGCGAGCAGGAGGCCGACAATGAGTGAGCTGATCCTGCTGCGCCATCGCGATATCTCCGATATCGGTAAATTCGACGGCTATGAAAAAGTGGGCGGTTTCGAGACCTTCCGCAAAGTCGTCACCAAGATGCAGCCCAACGAGGTCACAGACATCGTCTTCGATTCTGGCCTGCGCGGCCGCGGCGGGGCTGGCTTCCCCACCGGCTTGAAGTGGCGCTTCGTCGATAAGGACAACTGGCCGCATTATCTGGTGGTCAACGCCGACGAATCCGAGCCTGGCACCTTCAAAGATCGCGAGATCATGGAACATAATCCCTGGCAGTTCCTGGAAGGGATCATGATCTCGGCTTATGCCATTCAGGCGCACACCATCTACATTTATCTGCGCGGCGAGTTTTGGGAGCTGGCTCATCGCCTGGACGAGCAGGTCAAGCAGCTCGAGAAGAAAAAACTGCTTGGCGACAAGCTGTTCGGCACGGATTATTCGCTGCGTATCCACACTCATCTGGGCGCTGGTGCCTACATCTGTGGCGAGGAGACGGCACTGCTGGAGTCGATGGAGGGCAAGCTCGGGCAACCCCGGCTGCGCCCGCCCTTCCCGCCTTCGTATGGCTTGTTCGGCAAGCCCACGGTGGTGAACAATGTCGAGACGCTGACCAACGTGGCCCTGATCGTCGAAAAGGGCGCTAAGTGGTATCGCTCCTTCGGCACCGAGAAGAGCCCTGGAACCAAGATCTTCAGCCTGTGCGGGCGGGTGGTCAAGCCTGGCAACTATGAACTGCCGCTGGGTACCACCTTCCGTGAACTAATCTTCGAGCATGGCGGGGGCATCTTGGGTGGCGGCCAGATCAAGGCCATCATGCCGGCAGGCGCTTCCTCCTCGCTGATCGTTGCCAACGATGAGGCTTTGGACACGCCCATGGATTACGAGAGCGTCCCCAGCGTGGGTGCGCAATTGGGATCGGCCTCCGTCATCGTGGTGGACGATACGGTGAGCATTGATTGGCTGATTAACAAGACCGCCCATTTCTTCAAGCACGAGTCTTGCGGCAAGTGCACCCCCTGCCGGGAGGGCACCTTCTGGATGAGCCGTCTCACCGAGCGCATCCACCAGGGCCAGGCCTCCATGGACGACGTCATGCTGCTGCACGACGTAGCCAAAAACATCCAGGGCAAGTGCTTGTGTGCGCTGGGCGATTTCTCCGCTGAGGCGGTGATTTCCGGTATCGAGCGTTTTCGCGGTGATTTTGAAGCGCGGGCGAAACCATCTAAGGCGTTGCAGCCCGAGAGTGAAGCGGTAGGTTAACATGGCGGAGATGGTAGAGCAGAAAGTGGAACCGAACCTGGTCACGCTGACGATTGATGGTGTGGAAGTGAGCGTGCCGGAGGGCACCGTGGTGGTGGATGCCGCTAAAAAGGCCGGCATCGACATTCCGGTGTTTTGCTATCATCCCAAGCTGGAGCCGGTTGGCATGTGCCGCATGTGCCTGGTGGAGATCGGGCGGCCGGTGCGCGACCGTCAGACCGGGGAGCTGGTGCTTGAGGAGGATGGTTCCCCTAAGATCAGCTTTGGCCCCAAGCTGGAGACCGGTTGCACCGTTCCTGTCTCGGAGGGCATGGTGGTGCGCGGCTACACCGATAAGGTGGCTGAAGCCCGCCGTGAGGTGGTCGAATTCTTGCTCACTTCGCACCCGCTGGATTGCCCGGTCTGCGATAAGGGCGGCGAGTGCCCACTGCAGGAATTGACCATGGCCTTTGGGCCGGGCGAGAGTCGCTATCTCTACGATGAGAAGATGCACCTGGCCAAGCATGTGCCGCTGGGCGATTTGATCTTCCTCGACCGCGAGCGCTGCATCCAGTGTGCCCGCTGTACCCGCTTCCAGGATGAAATCGTCGACGACCCGGTGATCGGCTTCTTCAATCGCGGCCGGTCGCTCGAGATTGTGACCTTCTCCGAGCCGGGCTTCGACTCTTACTGGTCCGGCAACACTACCGATATCTGCCCGGTGGGGGCGCTTACAACGGCCGATTTCCGTTTCGGCGCCCGCCCCTGGGAAATGAAGACCGCCGCTTCGATCTGTAATCACTGCCCGGTGGGCTGCAATATGACCTTTAGCGTGCGCCGCGAGGCCAAGACTGGCGGCGAAGTGGTCATCAAGCGGGCCATGCCCCGCCAGAACGAGTACGTCAACGAGATCTGGCTCTGCGATAAAGGCCGCTTCGCTTACCACTTCACCGAGAGCGAGGAGAGACTGGCCCAGCCCTTGATCCGCAAGGACGGCGAGCTGGCCCCGGCCAGTTGGGAAGAGGCGCTGGATTTGGTCGCTGAGAAGTTCAAGGAAGCGGGCGATGGCCTGGTAACCTTGGCGGGCGGGCGGCTCTCCAACGAAGACCTCTTCAACCTTCAACAACTCACTGCTCACCTGGGCGGCAAAGCGTTGCTCGATAGCAAGATGATGGGCGGCGATTTGGTCGCGCAAGTCGGCGTGGGGCAGGGCACCAATTTCTCCGCCATGGGCGCGGGCACGGCCATTTTGGTGGTTGCCTGCGACCTTGAAGAGGAAGCGCCGCTGTGGTGGCTGCGGGTCAAACAGGCTGCCGAGCGCGGCGCTACCGTGATCGTGGCCAATCCGCGTCCCACCAAGGCCGACCGCAGCGCCAGCCACACTCCTCGCTATGCCTATGGCGAGGAAGCCGCTTTCGTGCTGGCTTTGCTGAGCAGCATCTCTCCCAAACAGCTCAACCTCCCCGCAAGCGTCAAGAACCTGGCACGCGATAAAGCAGTCAAGGAGGCTGTCCAGGCTTTCGCCGAGGCCGAGAATGCCGTGGTGCTGTACGGCAGCGAGGGCACGAGCGTGGCTGCCTCAGCGGCGCTGGCCGAAGCCTGCGCTAACCTGCTGATCGCCACCGGCCACGTGGGCAAAGCCAATAACGGCCTGATCGCAGTGTGGGATAAGAGCAACGCTCAGGGTGCCTGGGATATGGGCCTGCGCCTCAGTGCCGATCTGGCCGCCGATTTGCAAGGCAAGGTCGCTTACCTCGTGGCCACCGATTCGGCTGGTGACTCGCCGCAATTGGCCAAGACGCTAGGCAAAGCTGAATTTGTGGTGGTGCAGGAGCTCTTCCTGACCGAGACGGCCAAACTGGCCGACGTGGTGCTGCCTGCCACGCCTTACATCGAACGGGAGGGTAGCTACACCTCCGGCGAGCGGCGCGTGCAGCGCTTCTACCCGGTGGTACCGGCTCGCAAAGGCGCCATGCCTGATTACAAGATTACAGCCCAGATCGCCGCTCGGCTGGGATTGGAATTAGAAGGACGGCGCGCTGCCAGCGTGATGGCGCGCATCGCCGAGACGGTCGAGGATTATGCAGATTTGACCTACGCGCGCCTGGCAATGGTTGAGGAGCAGTGGCCGATCGTGGGACGTGACGATTTGTATTACGGCGGCACCAGCTACGATAATCAGCAGGGCCTGGGCGTGCAGCTTGCCCCCGCCGCTCAGCGGGGCGAATCCCCAACCTTGACCGCTCCGCAGCTGCCAGAGCTGGTGAAACCCAAAGACGGCTTGCTGGCGGTGCCGGTCACCCGCCTGTACGACCGAGGCAATACAGTCACACCTTCCAAACTGCTGCGCACTCACCTCCCTGAGCCTCAGGTGATCCTCAACCCGACAGACGCCGATTCGCTGGGCGTCGAGCCGGAGGCTAAAGTCAAGGCCAAGCTGAATGGGGTGAGCCACACAGTGCGTGCCCACATTGATGCCGGTGCGCCGCAGGGCTTCGTGCTGGTGCCGCGCAGCTTGGGCATCCCCATCGATGGCCCTAGCCCGGTAGAGATCAAGCCGAAATAAAGGATTGCATTGATGGATTACGCTCTCATCCTGGAGTGGACGATCAAGGCTGTGCTACTGACCGTGGTGTTGCTGACAGGATTCGCCTACACGACCTATTACGAGCGCAAATTCCTGGCGCGCATCCAGGTGCGTATCGGCCCTAACCGGGTAGGCCCCTTCGGCTTGCTGCAGCCGGTGGCCGATGCCGTAAAGCTGCTCTTCAAAGAGGAATTGATCCCCCAGAAGGCGTATAAATTCGTCTTTCTGCTCGCCCCAATCTTGATCGTGGTGCCAGCCCTGATCATCCTGGCGGTGGTGCCTTGGGGCGGCACGGTCACGCTTTTCGGCCGCGAGATCGCCTTGGGCGTCGCCGATGTCAACGTCGGCGCACTCTACATCTTATCGGTCACTTCCATCTCCGTGTACGGGGTTGTACTGGCTGGCTGGTCATCCAATAACAAGTATGCCATGATGGGTGGGTTGCGCTCCACAGCCCAGGTAATCAGCTACGAGTTGGCGTTGGGCCTGTCCTTCGTGGGGCCGGTCCTGTTGGCGGGCTCCTTGAGCATGAATGAGATCGTGGATGCCCAGCAAGGGCTGTGGTTCATCGTGCTCCAGCCGCTCAGCGCGCTGATTTGCTACGTTTCGATGGTGGCAGAGGTCAATCGCGATCCCTTCGATATGCCGGAGGCCGAGCAAGAGCTGACCGCTGGCTATCACGTGGAATACTCTGGAATGAAGTTCGCCCTGATCTTCATGGGAGAATACGTCAAGATGGCGGCAGTGAGCGCTATCTTCGCCACCCTTTTCCTGGGCGGCTACCGCGGCCCTTTCGTCGACCAAATTCCCTGGCTGGGCCCACTGTACCTGGGCCTCAAGGTCTTCATCAGCCTGGGCGTGATGATCTGGCTACGGGCTACCCTGCCGCGCTTCCGTTACGACCGACTGATGGCCTTCGGCTGGAAGATCCTCCTGCCGCTGGCTTTGCTCAACGTCTTTCTCACCGCCATCGGCATCGTCGTGCTGGGCGGGTGAGGGGCTGATTATTGGTGATTAATCTGTGAGAGGATTGGACACGAGATGAGTTTTCTGACTTCGATAGGCAACGGTGTGAAGGCGCTTGTGGTGGGGATGTGGACCACCCTGGCCTCGACGCTCGAGAAGCCGGTGACCATCCAGTATCCTGAGGTCAAAGAGACCATGCGCCCGCGCTTCAAGGGGCGCCATGTGCTCAAGCGCTACGATAACGGCATGGAGAAGTGCATCGGCTGTGCGCTGTGCGCCGCTGCCTGCCCGGCCGACGCCATCTTCGTGGAGGCTTCCGAGAACACCGACGAAGCCCGTTACTCGCCCGGTGAACGCTACGCCAGCACCTATGAGATCAACATGCTGCGCTGCATCTACTGTGGCTATTGCGAGGATGCCTGCCCCACCGAGGCCATCGTGCTGGGCGATAATTACGAGCTCTCTTTCACCGATCGCTCACAGGCGATTTATACGCGTGAAATGCTGCTGGAGCCGGTTCCCGCCGATGGCGACCCCACCCCTCAAAAAGTGGAGCCGGGCGTTTACACCAGGTCGATCCCGGAAATGAAAGACCCAGACTGATGGAAGCGAAGCGCTTATGAATGTTGACCTGATCCTTTTCCTGGTGCTGGCTGTGGTGGCCGTAGCGGCGGCCCTCGCCATGCTGTTCAGCCGCAACGCGGTCTACTCGGCGTTGTTCCTAATCCTGAACTTCGCTACGGTGGCGGTCTTTTACCTGCTGCTGGGCGCGCCCTTCATCGCCCTGACCCAGATCACGGTGTATGCCGGTGCAATCATGGTGCTTTTCCTGTTCGTGATCATGCTGCTGGGCGTCGAGCACCTGAAAGCCGACCGCAAACTAGCCTGGCAAATGCCCATAGCACTCCTATTGGCTGTGGTCTTGCTGGGCGAGGTCGGCTATCTGGTCTTCGTGCGCGGTGATTTGCTGGGCGCTATCGAGCGGGCGGCCTCAAGTTCCGGCAGCCCTTTGCAGATCGGCCAAGTACTGTTCACTGAGTACCTGTTGCCCTTCGAGGTCACCTCGATCCTGTTGCTGGTGGCCATGGTTGGCGTGATCGTGCTCACCCGTGGCGGGAAGCCGGTCGATGGCGGCGAAACTGGCGATGCGTGAGGACTGAGGAGGAGCTAAAAGAATGGTGCCCATTTCTTACTTTGTAGCCTTAGCAGCGATACTGTTCACCATTGGCGCCTTGGGTGTGCTGATCCGCCGCAATGCCATCGTCATTTTCATGTCGATCGAATTGATGCTCAACGCCGCCAATTTGCTTTTTGTGGCTTTTGCCAGCACCTACGCCTCTTTGAACGGCCAGATCTTTGTTTTCTTCATTATCGCCGTGGCGGCTGCCGAGGTCGCCGTGGGATTGGCGCTGATCGTGGCTATCTTCCGCAGCCGGCACACCATCGACATCGATGAACTTAGCGAACTTAAGGGTTGATCCAAACCTGGAGACGAGATAGATGTTACTCAGCGAAGCCATTAGCAGCACAGACTTTTTCCACCTGGTTCCCTGGATCGTATTCCTGCCGGTCATTGGGCTGCTGATCAATACTTTTCTGGGGAAACGCATCGGGGAGAAGGGCGTTGGTATCGTCGCTAGCCTAGCCGCTGCCCTGACCTTTGTGATCTCCGTGCTGCAATTTGTTTCGCTCCAGGCTCATCCTGAAGGAACCACGGTGCAGTTGGCGGAATGGATCCACATCGGCGCGTTAAACATCCCTTGGGCCTTCCGGGTGGATACCCTTTCGACCACCATGATGCTGGTGGTCTCCGGCGTGGGCACGCTGATCACCATCTACGCCACCGGCTACATGTACTTCGACGTGCGCTACAAGGACGACCTCAAGAGCTACGGTCGTTTCTTTGTATTCATGAACCTGTTCATCGCCACCATGATGACGCTGGTGAGCGGTGACAACTACCTGATGCTTTTCGTCGGCTGGGAGGGGGTGGGCCTGTGCTCGTACCTGCTGATCGGCTTCTGGTTCACTAAAAGCCCGGATGGCACCAGCGGGGTTGGCAACTCGGAGGCCGGGAAGAAAGCCTTCATCGCCAACCGCGTCGGCGATTTCGGCTTCCTGATCGCCATGCTGCTCACCTTCTGGGCCTTCGGCAGCTTGCAGTTCGATGCCGTCTTCGCCCAGGCCGAGACGGTCTCCAAGGGATTCGTGCTGGCGATCACGCTTTTCATGCTGCTGGGCGTGGCTGGAAAATCGGCGCAGATTCCACTCTACGTGTGGCTGCCGGACGCCATGGCTGGCCCGACCCCGGTTTCGGCCTTGATCCACGCCGCCACTATGGTCACCGCTGGCGTCTACCTAGTCTCGCGCTCGGCGCCACTGTACACCGCCGTGCCGGAGGCCCAGACAGCGGTCGCCCTGGTTGGTGGGGTCACGGCCTTGTTTGCCGCTACAATCGCCGTCGGCCAATACGACATCAAGAAGGTGCTGGCCTATTCGACCGTCAGCCAATTGGGCTTCATGGTGGCGGCGGTGGGGATGGGCGCTTTCGTGGCTGGCATGTTCCACCTGGTCACCCACGCGTTCTTCAAGGCGTTGCTCTTTCTCAGCGCCGGCTCGATCATCATCGCCGTCGAACGCGGCCACCATCCGCTGGGCGATGATGCCCACGAGGCCCACCACGACGAGCATCACGAGGACGAGCCTTTCGATCCCAACGACATGCGCAACATGGGCGGCCTGCGCAAGAAGATTCCGGTCACTTTCTGGGTTTACGTTGCCGGGATGCTGGCCTTGGCGGGTATCCCGCCCTTCGCCGGCTTCTTCTCTAAGGACGAGATCCTGGCCGATGCCTCCCACGCCAATATGCTGGTTTACGTGCTGCTCACCGCTGCCGCATTCCTGACGGCTTTCTACATGGGCCGGCAAATCTGGATGGTCTTCTTTGGGAAGCCTCGCAGCCACGCCGCTGAGAAGGCCGTGGAAAGCCCCCTCGTGATGACTGTCCCGCTGATGGTGCTGGCGACGCTTTCGGTGGTCGGTGGGTTCATGAATTTCCCCACCCTGCACCAATTCACCCACTGGCTGGAGCACACTTTGGGGCACGAACTCGCCCACGCCACCGAGTTTAGCCCACTTGTGGCGGTGGTCTCTACCCTGCTAGCGCTGGTTGCTTTGGGGGTCTCCTGGCTGATCTACGGGCGCAAGCCGCTCGAGTCGGGCCAGGCCGACCCGCTCAAGCGCCCGCTAGGCCCACTGTTCACCGCCCTGGAGAACAAGTGGTACGTGGATGAGATCTACGAATTCCTGATCCTCAAGCGCTACCGCCAACTGGCAGCCTTCCTGGCTGATGTGGTCGATTGGCGCTTCTGGCACGATTGGTTCCACGATAGCGTGCTGGCGCGCGGCTTCCGCAGTTTGACGCACTTCCTCGCCAACCCCGTCGACCTGGGCGTGATAGATGGCATCGCCAACGGCCTCGCCAAGGTCACCAAAGGATTGGCTTCGACGCTCAGCCTGCTGCAAACCGGCTTCGTGCGCAACTATGCCCTTTCGGTGTTGATGGGCGTGGTCTTAATCTTGGGTTTTCTGATTTTCCGGTAGAGGAACGATCATGGACTTGCTTTTACACCCCCTGAACCTGGTTACTTTCTTCCCCCTGCTGGGCGTTCTGATCTTGCTGTTCATCAAGCAAGAGCACAAGAACGCTAGCCGCTGGGTTGCGCTGGTCACCTCAATCGTGACCTTCGGCATCTCGCTGTGGGTGCTGTACTTGTTCGACCCGCAGAAAGCCGACCTGCAGATGGTGATCAACCTGGATTGGATCCAAGTGGCCGGGTGGAACATCAAATACGCCTTGGGCATCGACGGTGTGAGCATCTTGCTGGTGCTGCTGACCACCTTCCTCGCCCCGATCTCGATCCTGTCGACCTGGTCGGCGGTTGGGGAGCGGGTGCGGGATTTCATGCTCTTCTTCCTCTTGCTGGAAGTCGGCATGGTGGGCGTCTTCCTGGCCCAGGACTTGTTCCTGTTCTACGTTTTCTGGGAGTTCACCCTGGTGCCTATGTACTTCCTGATCGGTATCTGGGGCGGCGAACGGCGCATGTACGCCGCCATCAAGTTCTTCCTCTACACCATGGCGGGCTCGATCCTGATGCTGCTGGCGATCCTGTGGCTGGGCATCCAGGGCGGTACCTTCTACCTGCCTGAGCTGATCCAGAACGGCAATATACCGGCCGACATACAGTTCTGGCTCTTCCTGGCCTTTGCGGCCGCCTTTGCCATCAAAGTGCCGATGTGGCCGCTGCACTCCTGGTTGCCGGACGCCCACGTGGAAGCCCCCACTGCTGGTTCAGTCATCCTTGCTGGTGTGCTGCTGAAGATGGGCACCTATGGTTTCCTGCGCTTCAACATCCCGCTCTTCCCTGAGGCGGCTGTGCAGTTGGCTCCCGTGATGGCTCTATTGGCGGTGATCGGCATCCTGTACGGCGCGGCGGTCTCTTACCCGCAGCGTGATGTGAAGAAATTGGTGGCTTACTCATCGGTCAGCCACCTGGGCTTCGTCATGCTGGGCTTGTTCGCTCTCAATGCGCAGGGTATCCAGGGCGGCATTCTGCAAATGGTCAATCACGGCATCAGCACGGGCGCCTTGTTCTTGATTGTCGGGATGATCTACGAGCGCCGCCACACCCGCCAGATGGACGCTTTCGGCGGGCTGTGGAAGGTGATGCCGGTCTACGCCGTGCTATCGCTCATCGTCACCCTATCCTCGATGGGGCTGCCTGGCTTGAACGGTTTCGTCGGCGAGTTCACCATCCTGCTGGGCGCCTGGGGCGCTGGTGCACAGGGCGCTTCGCTCGGCTCCCACTTATTTGCAGCCTTTGCGGCTGCTGGCGTGATCCTGGCGGCGATCTACATGCTGTACATGTTCCAGAAGCTCTTCCTGGGTCCGGTGACGCACGATGAGAACAAATCGCTCAAAGACCTCAACTGGCGCGAAATTGCCACCTTGGTGCCGCTGGTGTTGCTGATTTTCTGGATCGGCCTGTATCCCAAGCCCTTCTTTGCGCTGATGGGCCCCACGGTTGAGAAGCTGGTGGCTGCTCTACAAACCGCTGCGCTGGCGATGCACTAGTGGAATGAGGCTTCGTCTCGATGTTTAACCTCAACGATCTATTTGCCATCCTCCCCGTCCTGATTTTGGTGGTGTGGGCCTGTGTGCTGCTCCTGCTGGATGCCTTCCTTTTCAAGCAGCGCAAAGGGGTGACGGCCTTCTTGAGCACGGTGGGCCTGGCAGCAGCTTTGGGCTTCACCCTCGCTCAGGCTTCGGGCGAAGTGGTGGCCTTCAGCGGGATGTACGTGGTGGATGGCTTCGCCGTCTTCATCGATGGCTTGCTATTGGTGAGCGGCCTGATCGCCGTTGCGCTTTCCTACGATTACCTCAAGCGCATGGGTCTGGCGCGGGGTGAATACTACGTTTTGTTGCTATTCTCCATCAGCGGGATGATGCTGATGGCCTCGGCCAGCGACCTGATCATGGTCTTCCTGGCCCTCGAGTTGCTCTCGATCCCGCTCTACGTGCTTTCCGCCTTTGCCCGCCCTCAGGTTCAATCCGAGGAGGCTGGCCTAAAGTATTTCTTGCTGGGCGCGTTTGCTGGCGGGTTCTTCGTCTTTGGGACGGCGCTGATTTATGGCGCCACCGGGCACACCGGCCTGGCACAGATCGTGGCGGCGATTGAAAGCGGAACGCTGGCCAATCCGCAACTCCTGCTGAGTGGGGCGGCGCTGATTCTGGTGGGGCTGGGCTTCAAGGTGGCGGCAGTGCCCTTCCACATGTGGACGCCGGACGTGTACCATGGCGCTCCCTCTTCGGTGGTAGCCTTCATGGCGGTGGGCGCCAAAGCGGGCGGTTTTGCTGCCCTGCTGCGGGTCTTCGTGGTCGCTTTCCCTGCCTTGAGCGTCGACCTCACACCGGTTCTGTGGGGGGTGGCGGCCGCTACCCTGGTGATCGGCAACGTGGTGGCCATCGCCCAACGCAACATCAAGCGCATGCTGGCTTATTCCAGCATCTCGCACGCTGGTTACATCCTGATGGCCTTCGTGGCCTACGGGCAGGATGCCGCGCGGCTCGATGCCGTGGCTTCGGCCCTGTTTTACTTGCTGGCCTTTGCACTCACCAGTTTCGGAGCGTGGGCGGTGGTGATCGCACTGGAGCGCAGCGAAGGGAAAGGCTTGCAGCTTGATGATTATGCTGGCCTGGGAAGCAAGTACCCGGCCCTGGCAGCCGCTATGGCCGTGTTCATGCTTTCCTTCACCGGTGTGCCGCCTACGTTGGGATTTGCGGGCAAGTTTTTCCTCTTCCGAGCGGTCCTGAACGGCGGCTTTGTGGGGCTGGCGATCCTGGGCGTGGTCACGGCGCTGATTTCGGCATATTACTATCTACGAGTCGTGGTCATCATGTACATGCGCCCTGGTGAACCGCAGGCGCACAGCGAGCCGTGGCTCAACCTGACGGCGGTGGGCGCGGCGGTCGGCACGGTGCTTCTTTTCGTCTTCTCCCAGCCGCTCTTCGGCTGGGCGGCGGACGCCGTGTTGCGCTTATTCTGACCTTACGTTGCCTCGCTTTGGAGAGCCTCCCCTGGATTTCAAAGTCTGCGGGAGGCTTTTGTTGTGGTGCAATGCCTTCTATCGTCTGTAGCTTGCGGTATACTTTCCCCTCTAACACCGCAAACGCGATATTCTCTGGAGCGACCTTATGCAGGCCTTGATCTTCGATTTCGATGGCTTGATCCTGGATACCGAGACCCCAGATTACCAATCCTGGCAAGAGGTCTATAAGCGCTATGGGGTTGAGTTCCCCCTGGAAAAGTGGGCGCAGATCGTCGGTGGCAGGGGCGCCAGCGAGTTTGACCCCTTCGACTACCTCGAGGAGCTAGTCGGCGAGCCGGTGGACCGGGATGCCATCTGGATCGAACGCCGCAAATACAACGCCGAGCTGATCACCCGTCAGCCGATTTTGCCAGGAGTGGTCGATTACCTGGATGACGCCAAAGAGCTGAATCTCAAACTTGGGGTGGCCTCCAGTTCGCCAGAGTGCTGGGTGCACGGGCACCTCACCCGCCTCGGCATGCTCGATTATTTCGACGCCATCAAGACCTCCGATGACGTGGAAAAGGAAAAGCCCGACCCCGCATTGTTCCTGAGGGTGCTGGAGGCCCTAAACGCCGCGCCTGACCAGGCGATTGTGTTCGAAGACTCGCCCAACGGGGTGCTGGGGGCCAAGCGGGCGGGCATCTTTTGCGTCGCCGTGCCCAACCCGCTGACGGCCAAGCTCTCCCTCGATCACGCTGATCTGGTCTTGGGTTCATTGGCAGAGATGTCCCTGGCAGAGGTGTTGGCCGAAAAGGAGAAACGGACCTAGGCCTCTCAACGCTTTATCTCGCAATCTTTGTCTATAGAAAAAGGCCTGCTTTGAGCAGGCCTTTTTACGTGCTAAGCCTCTATTGGCTCATACTTCTTCCTAGGGTTGCCAAGATGGCTGGAAGTCGAGACTTGGATCAAAGGTGACCTGAACCATGTTTGAGCCGTCGCTGTTCATCACATAGATTTCGAAGTTGCCGTTGCGATCCGAGGCGAAGGCGATAAGAGTTCCATCTGGGGACCAGGCAACGTCCATATCCATTCCGGAGTGATCGGTGAGGCGAGTGAGGTTCGAGCCATCAGCATTCATGACGTAGATTTCGAAGTCGCCATCGCGATTTGAGGTAAAAGCGATCTTGGTGCCGTCCGGCGACCAAGCAGGGTCCATGTCCATTCCTGGATCGTTGGTGAGGCGCAGGGGATTTCCCCCGTCGGCGTCCATCACGTAGATCTCTAGATTTCCATCGCGATCGCTGTAGAAGGCAATTTTCGAACCATCGGGCGACCAGCGTCCAGCAGCATCGATGTCGGCAGGAGCGTCCACTAATTGGGTGATGATCGAGCCATCCAGGCCTACCACGAATAGATCGGGTGTGTTGGGGGCTATCGCCTCGGCGTCGGAGTTCATCAACAGCTGAGTGCCATCCTGGGACCAAGCTGTCACTGCGCTGCTGAAATTGGTGATCTGGGCGGCGTTAGAGCCGTCAGCATCCATCATGTACACACGCATTGCAAAGTCTTCTCCGGTGGGGTCGGAACTGTAGGCCAGGCGCGTGCCATCCGGTGACCAGACGGGGAAGAAATTACTTCCCGGGGTTTCCGAGAGCGGTTGGACGTCCATGCCGTTGACGCTCATAATGAAGATTTCGTAATGTCCACGCCGATTGGAAACAAAAGCGATATGCCCGCCACCGCCGCCGGTGGGTGTGGGCTCGGGCGTTTCTGTCGGTGGTGCAGGTTCGGTGGAGGTGCTTGTTGGGGTAATCGTCACTGTCGGTGCAGTTGGTTCGCTTGTCCCCAAGAAGAGACATGCTGTCGTCAACAAGGCCGCGATGAATAGAAAAAAAGCACTAGGTTTTTTCATCGTCTTTCTCCGCAGGGGGTTTTCTTTTACAGTTTTATCCTATCACAGGTTGGGATGTCCAGACAAGTAAGGAGAACCCAACCTGGTTTTCTCGCCGCCTTAGCTAGTTAGCTCTATTCATAGAAAAAGGTCTGCCTTGCAGCAGACCTTTTTGTGTGCTTAGCCTCTGTTGGGGTCTATGTCTCCTAGGGTTGCCAGGCGGGATGCAGGTCAGGGCTGGGGTCGTCGGTGAGCTGAACGACGTTCGACCCGTCGGCATCCATAACGTAGATATCTGAGTTGCCAGAGCGTCCCGATGTGAAAGCGATTTTGGTGCCATCCGGCGACCAGGTGGGATCGCCGTCTGTGGCTGGGTCATTGGTGAGGCGGGTGAGGTTCGATCCGTCGGCGTCCATCACGTAGATCTCGGAGTTACCGTCGCGGCTGGATACGAAAGCGATCTTGGTGCCATCAGGTGACCAGGCAGGCACGGAATCCATGCCGGGATCGTCGGTGAGACGCACCGGATTTGAGCCGTCAGCATCCATCACGTAGATCTCGTAGTTGCCGTCGCGATTGCTGTAGAAGGCGATCTTGGTGCCGTCCGGCGACCAGCGTCCGGCAGCGTCGACTACGTCGGGGGACATCACTAACTGGAGCAGGTACGCGTCCTCTAAAGTCAGGACGAATAGGTCGGGGGTATCCGGCGCGTTGGCTACCATATCGGAGTTCATCACCAGCTGTAAGCCATCTGGGGACCAATCCGCCACTGCGCTGCTGAAATCGGTGATCTCGGCGGGGTTGGCACCATCGGCGTCCATCGTGTACACCCGCCAGCCGAAGTTCTCTCCGGTGGGGTTAAAGCTGTACACCAGTTGTGTGCCGTCCGGTGACCAGCGTGGGAAGAAATTGAAGCCTTCAGTCGTCGAGAGCTTTTGGACATCCGAGCCATCAACGTTCATGAGGTAGATATCGAGCATTCCTCCACCTCGAGCGGAAACGAAGGCGATATGCTCGCCACCGCCGCCAAAAGGTGTGGGCTCGGGCGTCGCTGTTGGGGTTGGCGGGGGCTCGGTGGGGGTGCTGGTTGCGGCGGGCGCCGTTGTGGCGGTGGGCGCTGCTGGCTCACTGGCTCCCCCGCATGCCGCCAGTAGCAAGGCCGCGATGATAAGAATTAGAGTGCCAGGTTTGTTCATCCCATTCCTCCTCACGGGAATTAGACCGGTTTTTCGTGTTCCATCGTATCACAAATTGGGTTGTCCGAACAAGTAGGAATTGTTTATAGAGTAAATGCTTGGGGGAGATGATGGCAAAACGCCCGCCGGATTGTTCCGGCGGGCGTCTAGGTCGCCTTTGTTTCTGGGCTTTAGTTATCTCGATAGAGCTTGCGGTGTATGAGGCTGAGCGCTCGCACCTGCTCCGCTGCCCGGTACGAAGAGCGCACCAGCGGGCCGCTTTCCACCCACTGAAAACCCAGTTCTAGGCCGTAATCCTCCAGCTCTTTGAACTCCTCAGGGGTGTAGTAGCGCTCGATGGGCAGGTGTTTCTTGCTGGGTTGCAGGTATTGGCCAACGGTGAGGATATCCACGCCCCAATCGCGTTGATCGCGCATCACCATTTTGACTTCTTCCATGGTTTCGCCCAGCCCGAGCATAATGCCGGATTTGGTCAGCACCTCGGCATCTAGTTTTTTGGCGTTGCTCAGCGTGGCCGCGGCCCACTCGTAGCGGTCTTGGGGCTGCACCTTCTTGAACAGGCGCGGCACGGTTTCCACGTTGTGGTTGAGGATCTCTGGGCGGGCTTCCATCACGATGCGCAGCGCCTCGATGCTGCCCTTGAAATCGGGGATCAGCACCTCGACGGAGCAGCCAGGATGGATCTGGCGGATGCGCTTGATGACCATGGCGAAGATCGGCGCCCCGCCGTCCTTGCGTTCGTCCCGGTTGACGCTGGTGATCACGGCGTGTTCCAGGTTCATATTCTTGACCGCCGCTGCGACCCGCAGTGGCTCGCGCCAGTCCATCGCTTTGGGCGTGCCGCGCTTGATGTCGCAGAAGCCGCAACTGCGGGTGCACACGTCCCCCAGCATCAGGAAAGTGGCCGTCCCTGCCCCCCAGCACTCGCCGATGTTCGGGCACATGGCCTCCTCGCACACGGTGTGCAGGGATTTGCTGCGCATCAATTCTTTGATGTGCTCGTAGTTCTCACCCATTGGCGCGCGCACGCGTATCCATTCCGGGCGGCGCTGCGGCTTGGGGAGGGCGGCGATATCTTCGGTGCGTATGCGGTCGCGAGTTGGGGTATTGGCCATGTGGTTTCCTTTGCGCCGCTAATTCTACCTTAGCCCTCCCATTTCGTCTAATCAGGCGGAGTGAATTAACAAACATCTAACGCTTCACTGGAGGGGGCGCTTCCCGCTATGGGAAAAGGAAAGACCTCCAGGGGTATGCCCCTGGAGGTCTGAGGTGTCGCAAACTTGGACTTCAGGTGAGGATTATCCCGAAGACGATTTCCAGGAAATTCTGCACGAGCACCATCGGGTTGGGGTCTAGATCGGGCCTGAGGAGCTGCGGGCCGTGGTCGTCGCCGGGGAAGATGTAGACCTGGTAGTTGTCGCCGCTGGCGCTGTTGCAGGTGGCTGGCGATTCATAATCATCCTCAGCGGCCATGCACCAGGCATGCGCACCGACATCCTCCAACAGGGTGACGGCGTCGGAGTAGGGCGGACCGAGGTAGCTACCCGGCGAGAGGGAAAGGGCTCCCAAACAACCGCTCCCAAACGAGGCGTTGTACAGCGCACAACCGATGATCGCCCCATCGGCGCCGATGCTGGTGCCGATAGAGGCCACCCTGTTAGGGTCTGCGCCAGGTTGGCCAGAGGCCACCAGCATGGCAGACCTGGCATCATCTTGCCATTCCTCAGGGTTTTGCAAGCCCTTCTCGCTCTCTCCGAAGTCACGAAAATCGAAGACGAACACGCCGAAAGAGATGTCCACCGGCATGGCCGGGAACCAGGAGGGTTCCAGCCAGGATGCGCCAACGCGGTCGGCGCAGCGGGCCAATCGGGTGGGGTTCTCGTCCATGCGGTTTTGCAGCCAGGGGGCGATATCCGCCCAGGTGCAGGCGTCACCGCCGGCCCAGTGCATCAGGACGACCAATGGAGAATCGACGTACTTGGGCGGGTAGTAATAGCCCACCAGATTCTTTCCGTCGTTCGCCGTGAATTCGATCTTCACAGGGTCGGCCGACATGTTGAGCAACTCTTGCTCCGGTGCGGGCGGCTCAGTGGCGGGTGGTTCGGTGGCTGGAGGCTCGGTGGCCGGTGGTTCAGTGGCTTGCGGCTCGGCAGCCGCGTCAGAGATTTGTTCGTCGGGCGGCGAAGTGGCTTCCGGCGTCTGCCCATTGCAGGCGGCTGCCATCACCAGGAGAATAAGTGCCAGACAGACAAAGAGAGTGCGTGTTCTCGCTTTCATGTCATCCTCCTCCATAAAAAACATTGATGAATGCGCACCATGGCGCGTTTGGCTGATAATGGTATTATTGCATACCCCAAACACTTTTGCAATAACCTGCACGATGTCAACGGACCCATTACTCCACCAATTGCTTCGCCTGCCCACCGTTTCGGATGCCTATCTTTCCCCTGATGGTCGCTGGGTGGCTTTCGTGTGGTCTCAGGCGCACGAGAATCTGGACGTTTTCCTGGTGCCCGCCGACGGCTCGAAGCCGCCGGTGGCGCTCACCCATACTCCTGAAGCCACGCGCTTTGTCAGTTGGACCAGCGACTCGCAAGCCGTGATCGTCGATGAGGACCACGATGGCGATGAGCGCGTCCGCCTCTTCCGCATCTCGATTGAAGGACCAGGCGAGATGCAGCCGCTCACCGAAGATCGCCCGCCGTACTTCTTGCGCGGCGGCTCGCTTTCTCCTGACGGGAAGACCCTGTTCTACGGCGCTAACTACGATTTCGTCGAGGGCAGGGAGATCGAACCCACCTGGATTTACCGGCACGCGCTGGAGACCGGGGAGCGCACTCCCATCGCCAGGCCCTTACGCCCGGCCTACACCACCCCCCGCTTGAACAAAGCTGGCACCCATCTGCTCTACGCCCGCAAAGACAGACATCCCTCCGGCCGGCAGTTCTATCTGGTGGATATCCGCGGCAAAGAGGATTGCGAGATCCTGCATTTTGGGGATCAGAACAAGGTATCCGCCCGCTGGCTGCCGGATAGCGAGCATATCCTGGTGCTCAGCGAATCCACCGACGGCCAACCGCAGACGCACATCAGTCTAGGCGTGTACCATTGGCCCAGCGAGATGATGCGCTGGCTGATCGACGATCCCACGCGGGCTATCGAGAGCGCCTGGGCCTCTCCGGATGGCCCGATCGTGGTAGACGAGATGCAGGCTACCAACCACATTCCCTCCTTCATCGACCTGGAGAGCGGCGGCGAGACACCCTTCCCACGCCTGCCCGGAAACTTACTGCCTCTCGGGCGTGCTGCTGACGGCGCCTGGGTGGCCCTGTACTACGCCGGGGACCGCCCGGCAGAGCTGGTGCACTTCACCCTGGACGCTCAGGAGCCCGATGACCTGGTATCCCTGACGCGCGTGTGGGAGCGCACCGACCTCGATCCGGGGCGATTGATCCCCGCGGAGGATTTCCGCTGGCACTCGGTGGATGGATTGGAGATTCAGGGCTGGCTTTACCGCGCCCGGCCAAATCCCAAGCGCGCCGTGATTTACATCCATGGCGGCCCCAGCCAGCACAGTGAAAGTGAGCTCAAGCCCCAACTGCAGTATTTCCTTGCCAAGGGCTTCAACGTGCTGGCGGTCAACTACCGTGGCAGCACGGGCTTCGGCCTGACTTTTCGTGAGCGCATCAAGGAGGACGGTTGGGGCGGCCGCGAGCAAGAGGATATTGCCACCGGCGCTGAAGCGCTAATCGAGGCCGGTCTGGCCGAGCGTGGGCGCGTAGGGGTGACCGGCACGTCCTACGGCGGCTACAGCGCCTGGTGCCAGATCACCCGCTATCCCCCCGAGCTGATCGCCGCGGCAGCCCCGATCTGCGGCATGACCGATCTGGCAGTCGACTATCAGACCACGCGCCCCGACCTGCGCCCTTACAGCGAGGAGATGATCGGCGGCAGCCCGGAGGAGATCCCCGCCAAGTACCACGAACGCTCACCGATCAATTTCGTCCAGAACATCAAGGGCAAGCTGCTCATTGTCCAAGGTGCTCAAGACCCGAACGTCACCCCGGAGAACATGCGCCAGGTCGTCAGTCGTTTGGAGGCTGAGGGTGTTCCCCATGAACTCGAGATCTTCGAGGATGAGGGGCATGGCATCTTTCGGCTGGCCAATCAGGAAAGGCTGTTTAGACGCTTAGCGGACTTCTTCGACGAGGCGCTGGGAGGGTGGGGGTAGGATTATGTGGGATTCTGGGGCACTAAATTCCTAATCCCCTTTGCCGCGCACTTTCAAGCGAACCCCCTCTACCGCTATCACTTCCACACGCGTTCCCGGCAGCAGTGTCTTTTCACCCTCGGCCAGTTCGGCAGTCCACAGTTCGCCGCCCACGTGCACCTCGCCACTTCGATAGGGTTTTAACTCGCTGCGTAGTATGCCGGTGCGCCCGATCAAGGCCTCCTGGCCAGTGCGGATGGGTGTTTTCAAGGAACGCACCGCAAAACTCACCACGGCGACGAAAACTGCGGCGGTGAGCAATGCCACGCCCACCACCAGCGGCACCGAGACGTGGAAGAAGCTTGGCGTACCTGGTGAATTGAACAGCACCAGCGAGCCGATCACGAAGGAAGCCACGCCGGCGGCGGTCAACGCCCCTTTGGTGGGCGCTTTGATCTCCAGCACGAAAAGCACGAAGGCGGTGACCACGAAGATCAAGCCGAACCAGTTGACCGGCAACACTCCCAGCCCATAGCCCGCCAACGCCAGACACGCCACACCGACGAAGCCCGGCACCCATCCGCCGGGATGGCCCAGCTCGATCAGCACCGCTTGCACCCCGACGCTCAGCAGGATGAAGACGATATTGGGGTTAGTGAGAATGCCGAGCAGCTGTTCGATGAAGTTGGGGGCCAGCGACTCGAGCTGCATGGAGGTGGTGTCGAGGGTCCACTCGCCGACGACGGTTTCCACGGTCACGCCGTCCAGTTGACTGAGCAGATCGTCCAGGTCGTTGGCGATCAGGTCGATCAGCCCGATTGCGAGCGCTTCGCTGGCGGAAACCGCCTTGGCGCTGTCCACGGTCTCCTCGGCCAGAGCAATTGCCTCCGCTGGCCGTGCCTCGGCTAGGGAGCGCAGAGTGGCCTTGATAATTTCCTTGGTCTTGGTCTCCAGCGTCTCCTCGATGTCTCCCCCTTGCATATCCACCGGACTGGCCGCTCCGATGGCTGTCTGCGGTGCCATGGCGGCAACCTGCCCCGCCAGGGTGATCACCGTTCCGGCGCTGCCAGCGATGGCGCCGCGCGGGGCGACGTACACAATCACCGGCACGCGGCTGGCGCGCATCGTCTGAACCATGCTGTTCATCAGGTCAATACTGCCCCCGGGGGTGTCGAGCTGCAGGATGAGTAGTTCAGCGCCTCGCTGTTCGGCGGACTTGATGCCCCGCGAGAGGTACTCGGCCATCGCCGGGGTGAGTGGCCCTTCCAGGGTCAGCACCAGTGCGGTGGGCGCACTATCTTGCGCTAGCACAGCCTGGGTGGGCCACAAGATCGCTAGCAGGGCGATGAGGAAAAGTAAGTAACTGGATCGTTTGGGCTTCATCTTCTTTGTTTGCAATTATACGCCGATTCGAAACCAGGGCGGTTTCCGCCCGTCGGCGCTTAATGGTAGAATCGAAATCCCAAGCGGGCGTGGCCAAGTGGTAAGGCATCAGCCTTCCAAGCTGACATCCACGGGTTCGAATCCCGTCGCCCGCTCCTGGCAGGGCCCGTAGCTCAATGGCAGAGCACACGGCTCATAACCGTTCGGTTGCAGGTTCGAATCCTGCCGGGCCCACTTTTTGGCCTCGCTATGTTTCCCACCTCAAGCTCCCTCTCCCATCCCGGAGAAATAGATGTCACCCCCCGAGAACGTCCCCTCTAACGCCAAAGCTCAATCGCCTGCCTCCCTGCGCTTTGTGGTCGTGGGGGATGGAGGGCCGGCGGTTCGGGTGCAGCAGCTCATTCAGGAGCGTGGCTTTGGCGCCGACCAATACCCCAGCGACAAAGGTCACCTAATTCACGAAAGCGCGCCCTTCGACTGGCTGCTGTCGATGAACAATACGCACATCTTCACGGAAGGCGAACTTAAGCTGGCTGCTATAGGGGCGCTGAATCTGCACCCAGCCCCGCTACCGGAGTATGCCGGACTTTACTGCCATTTGTGGGGTTTGAAGCACGGGCTGGAAGAATGGGCAACGACCGTGCATTTCATCGAGGTGGGCGTTGACGTGGGCGATATCGTGCTCAAGCCGAGTTTTCCCATCGAGACCGATGACCCCAGAGTGCTGTTCGTGCAGACCATGAAGCAGGGCATCATGGCGATGGAGACGGTCATTGACTGGATCGTCGAGGGGCGCGAGCTACCGCGTGAGCCACAGGACTTGAGCAAGCGGCGCGTCTACACCCGCAAAATGGCCAAGGATGCCGGGTTGGTGGAGAACCCGTAGGCAAAACATGGGCGCTCTTCTCGAATTGGCCTTTGGTTTATGGTCACCGGTTTTGCCCTACAATTCCTTGGCACGGTGGCACAAATTCTATTAGAGTTAAGAGCGTGAGTGTCGATGCCCTTTGCCTAGGGAGCATCTATGGCTAAATACATTACTGAACGTGCTCGGGAATTCTACGCTGAAACTTACGACGCCGTCGTCCCTGACTGGCATGGAGAGATCGATTTCTATCGCCAGTTAGCCGCCGAAGCAAATTCCAGGGGCGAGGCTGTGCTGGAGATCGCCTGTGGCACGGGACGGGTAACTATGCGTCTGGCTCAGGAGGGCATAAACATCGTAGGCCTCGATTTCTCTCCGGCCATGTTATCCGTCGCGCGGGGGAAAAGCCTCGGAATGGACAACGTTCGCTGGGTGCAGGATGACATGAGATCCTTCGATCTCGGTGAGACTTTCGGTTTGGTTATCATCCCTGGACACTCATTTCAAAATATACTGACAACCGAAGATCAGGTCGCGACTCTCGAATCGATTAAGCGGCATCTCGCGCCTGGTGGCGTTCTCGTTGTCCATCTCGACAATCTGGATCTGCACTGGTTGGGGGAGATCAGTGGGGAGCGGGGCGGCGTTTTCGAGACGGTGGGCTCCTTCACTCATCCCAAGACGGGTCAGCAGATTCGCACCTCCCAGGCATGGTCGTATGAACCGGCCACCCAAACAGCTACCCTTCAAACCGTGTGGGAAGCAGTCAATGCGGCCGGTGAGGCTATCGACCGCTGGGAAAGCGGCCCCCTACACTTTCATTGTGCGTTCCGGTTCGAGATGGTACATCTTCTGAGGCGCACAGGATATGTGATTGACGCAGTATATGGAGATTTCTTTCGGCATGAACTGCAGAAAGATAGTTCAGAGATGGTTTGGGTGGTGAAGACAGAGGACAGCAAAAGTTGAAAGCTGTCGGGTACACACCCCGATGTGTCTCTAGGCTTCTAGTTGTAGGCTCCGGTTCTGCGTTCTGCTCTTCTTCGCGTCGTGCAAGATGCGTTCGGTCGTTAAGCGGGAGGATAGCAGCACCATCGGCAGGCCGGCTCCCGGGTGGGTGCTGGCGCCCACGAA
>Ga0068714_10002349_pt1 | contig 24685 bp, 15 predicted proteins | sample MTBNYHSulfiMetaG_FD_62988 | JGI IMG/M metagenome (GOLD analysis project Ga0068714, IMG submission 62988) | Enrichment culture microbial communities from rom New York Harbor, USA that are MTBE-degrading - MTBE-NYH (New York Harbor Sulfidogenic)... | ecosystem: Environmental > Aquatic > Marine >... | reverse complement strand
CTTGGTGAAATCGCCGAAACGGGGATCGGCAAACACCGACAGCAGTGGATGGGTGAATTCGATTCGCCCGAGCATCGCGTATCGGCTGGCGTCTGCCTCTTCGAAGTCGATGTTGCCGATACCTGTAAGGGCCGATAGCACCGTTGCGGCCTCCGTTGACTTCATCGCCAGCAGAACGATTCCGCCCGATTCGACGTGGCGCCGAAGGACACCGAGGTTCTCTGCGTGCGTTGCCTCGGTCACGACGATCAGATGGGCCGCCGCTACTTCATCCGGGACCAGTGCTTCATCGCCTCTGTGGAATGTGACGCGGGCGTTCCGACTGCCCGCGGCCCCGAATACCTGACGCACGTAGTACAGCATGTTCTTGGGATCGTCAGGTTCGTCGCTGCCGACATAGAGGATTTCGATCTGCTGCTGCAATCGCGGCGCGACGTAGAGGGTATTGTCGAAATCGTGGTCGTCGCCGGCCAGGACGAAGCGGTGCGTGGTTGATGGATCGCGCGGTGTCGGGACCTTGACGACGAAGCTGCGACCGGCCGGCACATACACATTGATCGTCCGAGACGAAGCCGGTTCAGTCGGCTCATCAGTCCAGCGCAATTGAAACTGCTCAACGGTCGCCTCGGGCGTGTTGGTCACGCGAATAGTCGGTGCGTCGTTGCCATCGGGACCTGTCAGATGGTCACGATGGATCACCCACTCCACAGCGGCGTTGGTTGTGCTGCGGCACGCAACCGGCCTGACGACCAATTCCGCAGTCTCGGGCCATTCGTACGTGTGGAGTGCATCGAGGCGGCTTCCCTGCTGCAAGTCGCTGATCAGCACGATCTGTCGTACTCCACCGGTCTGCCGGCTGTCGCTGACCTCATCGTCTTCGAGGGCTTCGGCGGCGGTCGTCAGGGCTCCGCCCAGATCGGTCGATGCCCAACCGGGCAACAGATCCGCAAGACAGTCCGTTATGGCGGGTGAACGCTGCGAGAGATCCAGGGCGGCCCATTGATCGAACGCGACTTGCGTCTTCGTGCTTTGATCGAACGTCATCAGGCACAGGCGATCGGTCGGCTCGATATCGCTCAGCACAGATCGCACTTCCGCGATCGCCTGGTTCCACAGGCCGGCGCGACGCATCGAGGCACTGGTATCGACCAGCAGGGCGATGCGTCTGCCCTCGTGTGTCACCTTCTCAGGGCTCTGCCGCACGAACAGCGGGCGTGCGAATGCGATCGCCAGCAGGCAAAGCACGAAGCACCGCAGAATCAGCAGCGACAGGTTCTCGATGCGACTTCGGTTCCGCAGGCGGGGGGCGGTTGTCCGCACGAACATCAGCGAGCTGAACGTCACGCGCTTCCGCGTATGACGGCGGATCATATGCAGCAGGATCGGCACGCCGATCGCGGCGACCCCGGCCAGAAGCAGCGGATAGAGAAAGCTCATGTCCTCCTCCCGATCCCGCCACGCGTCGGAACGCCCTGTGCCCGTCTGATTTGTCTGCGGCGCATCCGGTCCTGCAGGAACTCCAACAGGGCCAGGTCGAACGGACGATCCGTGGCGAACAGATGGTAGTCGATCCCGAGACGCTGGCACGCGGTCCTGGCCGTGGCCAGATGCGCCTCAAGCATGCGTTTGTAGCCCTTCTGCGCCGCGGGCGGATCGACGTACATGTCACGGCCCGACTCGATGTCGCGAAAGACGGCCGGCGTGTCGAAATCGAAATGCAGCTCCGCCGGGTCCAGCACCTGGAACACGACGACATCGTGCCCACCGGCGGCCAGATAGCCCAGGTCGGATTCGAGCCATTCGATCGAGGTCAGCAGATCGGAGACCAGCACGATCAGCCCTCGCTTGGTGAGCATCTGGGCCAGGCGTTGGAGCGGCGGTCCCAGGTCGGTGGCGCGCCCCTGCGGCTTCGTGTCCAGCGCCAGCATCAGGCGGCGCAGATAGCTGGGCCGGTTGCGGGGTGGCAGGTACTGGCTGATCCGGTCATCGAACGTCGCCAGTCCGACCGCGTCGCCTTGAGTGAAGAGGAAGTACGCCAGCGTGGCGGCCAGCGTCCCGGCGTATTGACTCTTGGTGTACCCGATGGAACCGTAGCTCATCGACCGGCTGTGATCGATCAGCAGGTGACAGCGCAGGTTGGTCTCGTCCTCGAACTTCTTGATGTAGAACCGATCGCTTCGGGCATATACCCGCCAGTCGATGTACCGCGGGTCGTCTCCGGCGGTGTACTGGCGATACTCGGTGAACTCGACGGAGAAGCCATGATAGGGGCTTCGATGGATTCCTCGGAGGAATCCCTGGACGATCCCCTTGGCGCGCAGCTCCATCGACCTGATCTTCATCAGGGCCGCCGGATCGACCATCCCGCCGTTGGTGGCGGCTGTCCTAAACCCGAATGGAGCCCGTGTTTCTGTCATTTGCCGCTTTCCTTGACCGACTTCAGCAGGCGGTCAATGAGATTGTCCGTGGTGATGCCCTCGGCCTCGGCGCGGTAGTTGATCAGAACGCGATGCCGAAGCACTGGGTGGGCCAGCGCCCGGATGTCCTCGAATGTCACATGGGCCCGGCCGTAGAGCAGCGCCCGTGCTTTGCCTCCAAGCACCATATACTGCGACGCACGCAGCCCGGCGCCCCAGGTGACCCATTCGTTGATGAAATCGCGTGGATTGTCAGCCCCCGGTCGCGAAGCCGCCGCGACTCGTACAGCGTACCGGACGACATCCTCGGCAATCGGAACCCGGCGCACGACGCTGTGGAACCGGAGCAGATCATCGCCGGTGAACAGAGGTTCGATCGGCTCCGGGTCGGTCGTGGTGGTCTGCCGGACCGCCGCGACCTCATCGTCTTCGGACAGATATCCGACCCAGATGTTGAACATGAACCGGTCGAGCTGCGCCTCGGGCAGGGGATAGGTGCCCTCCATCTCGATCGGGTTCTGCGTCGCGAACACGAAGAAGGGCTCGCTCAGCGCGTGACTGACGCCCGCCGCGGTGACGTGATGCTCCTGCATCGCCTCCAGCAGGGCGGCCTGGGTCTTGGGCGGCGTGCGGTTGATCTCATCGGCGAGAATCATGTTGGCGAAGATCGGGCCTCGGACGAACACCATCCTCCGTTCGTGGTCGGTCTGCTGGAGGATCTCTGTGCCCGTGATGTCGGCGGGCATCAGGTCGGGCGTGAACTGGATGCGCTGGAACTTCAGATGGAAGAGTTGCGAGAGCGATTTGATCAGCAGGGTCTTGGCCAGGCCCGGCGCGCCCGTGAGCAGGCAGTGCCCCCCGGCCAGTACCGCGACGATCAGGTGCTCGATCACGTCTTCCTGGCCGACGATGACCTTGGCCAGTTCAGTCCCCATTCTCCGACGGGTGTCCTTGAGTTGTTCGACCGCCTCCCGTTCCGATTCGTACGCTTGCGTCGCCAAAACCATTGTCCTTTCTCGATGTAGGGTATGCACCGCACACCATTTGCCTTCTTCCGCCCGGTCTCAGTGGGTCATCGCATAGAACACAATGTTGATTCCCATCGGATAGGCTTTCTTCTCGGAGAATTCACGGAAGTACCATTCGTCCTCGCCTTCACGCTCCCACCCATCGCCCAGGTCGGTGTTGTGGCAGATGATCACCATCATCCGGCCCTTGTCGTCGTAGAGGGCTTTGAAGTGAACCTCGCGGGCGTCCTCACGTTCCCAGGTGATGCCGTAAGGCCGGCCACGGATCGCGGCGTCGATGTTGGGGATCTGAGGCTTCTCCTTCAGATCGAACACCGCGTGAAAGATCGGGTGACTGACCGGTAGCTCGACTGGCTCGCGCTCGGGGAAGACCCGTTTGATCTCATAGTAGAAATTGTACCACTCGTCCTCGCCCCAGAAGTCGTCGACCATCAGGAACCCGCCGTTGAGAAGGTAGCGGCGCAGCGCCTGGACTTCGTCTTCGGTGAACATCAGGTATCCCGGCTCGACGATGTAAATGAACGGATAGTGAAACAACTCCGGGTCGGTCAGTTGGAGGATCAGTCCGTCCGGATTGACCTCCATTGACGTCAGTTGGTGCAGGCGGTAGGAGAAGTTCAGATCGCTGTCGGGGTAGTCGGTAGCCCAGCGTCCCCCTCCCGGACCGAAGCCGCGACGGCCGCCCCGGCCGCCACGACCGTAGCCTCGCGGACCGTAAGGTCCTGGACCGTATCCGGATCCGGAGGAATACTCGATCCGCACGAAGGTGAATACATCGTGAACGAACTCCTTGTCGGGTTCCCAATCGGGCACGCCGGCCCGAGCATCGTCGCGGCGGTCGTAGTACCGCTGGGCGAGTGCCAGCGTCCCGCCGACGGCAAAGACGACGAGCAGTCCAAGAAACAACCGTGTCCTGGTCATTGCGCACCTCCCCGATTCTTACCCTCCGAATCGGTGACGATTTCCAGGAGCAGGCGGTGTCCGTCGCGGAAACGCGGCGCATCGGCGAGGGCCTCCAGGATGTGACGTCTGGCGGCGGCGGGCTCGTCGTGTCGCAGAAGTTGCGCCAGGCGATAGTGGACTTCGACCGGGTCCGCCGGGTTCAGCAGCAGCAGACGTCGATAGGATTCGACGGCTCGTCCGCTTTGGCCGAGTTCCTCCGCGGCCCGCCCGATCCACCAGTGAGCGTTACTGAGCATGGGGTAGACCGCTAGGTACCGGTCGCCATTTTCCACCACCTGCTCCCAGGCCTGCTGCTCGGTCGCGATCTCCATCAGCCGGAGATAGGTGTCGGCCGCGTCGGCGGACAACGCTGTCAGCTTGCTGAGAACATCACGTTCCTGTTCCGTCTCGCCAAGCTTGCGGTGCACGGCCGCAAGGAGCTGATAGGCGTTGTCCTCCTCGACGTAGGCGGGGTAGAGCGAGATCAGTCTTTCGAGCGGCTTCTTGGCCTCCTCCCACTGTTCGCTCTCCAGCAGCATCTGCGCCTGGAGCTGCAACGCCCAGAAGCTGTTCGGATGTCCGGCCAGCCAGTCGGCCACTGCCTGCGGATCGGCGGGATCGACCTGTTCCTTGCCCGGCTTGTCCCAATCGGCCTCCGGGGCCATTGCCTCCGCACGCTTTCGAGCGAAGGTTTCAAACTGCGTTTCGAGCTGCGCCATCGGGGCGGCGTGCTTGGAGAGGGTCGCGTTGATCTCCCGTCCCTCCGCTAATTCGGCCAGGATCGCCTTCATCGATTCCAGGCCGAAACGCCCGATGAGGAATTCGACCACCAGCGACGATTCGTAATAGGCAAACTGGAGGTGCATGGGCGTGGGCGGACTCAGGAAGGCGCCGCTGAGCTTGCCGATCGGTGTCAGTTCGCCGGTCAGAATCATCCGGCGGTACTGCGGGTTCATCTGCTGGCCCCACGTGGGATTGCGCTGCGACTCCTCGTAAACGGAGATTCCTTCGCTCAGCCAGCGTGGCATCTTGTTTCGCGTCAGATGGAGTGTCACGACGTGACAGAACTCGTGCCACAGTACGGCCTGCCAATTCGTAGGCCGCTGCGCCTTGGGACTGTTGGCGGTAATGACGCTGCCGAAGCAGACGCCGAGATACCCATCGACATCGGGAATCCCAAACGTGCGCACCGCGAAATCCTGCGGACTGGCAAACAGCTCCACCGTCACGGGACTGTCAAGCTGAAGGCCGTATTTCTCGCACAGCTCCGACCGGGCCTGCTTCAGCAGAGCCAGCGCCTTGTCACCATAAACCGCCGCCTCCAGCTCGTTCATTCGCAGCACGAACCCATCGCCCTCCAGAGTCTTGAACTTGGACATGCTGTCGTGCAGCGTGCTCAGGTTGTAGGCCTTGACGTTGTACGGGTCCGCATCGGCCACCTGGTTCGCCAGCGTCCAGCCGGGCTCCTCCTGCCCGAGCCGCAGCAGATCTTCGGCCAGTTGGATTCGGGCTGGCAGGTGGTTCGGGTCGAATTGCAGCGCGCGACGCTGGTACGTGCTGCCCTCCGAGAACCGGTACTTCTGCGAGAGCTTGGCGCCGATCAGGTGATCGACCTGCGGATTAGTCGGCCAGAACTTGAGCGCCTTGGCCCGGCAGACATTGGCCTCATTGGGATCGTTGGCCAGATGAGCGAGCAGCGCGCGGTAGGCCCACGCCTCCGGCCGCCAGGGATTGACCTCCAGCACCCGCTCCAGCGACCCGGCGGCGCCCTCATAGTCCTCGCAGTCGATCTGGTGCTCCGCCAAAAGGATCAGCGCCGGCGCGTGGTTCGGATTGGCAAAACGAGCGGCGTCCAACGATTGCATCATGGCTTGGCGGTCGCTGTGGTAGAAGGTCTTTGCAAGTCCGCAGTGAGCATCCGGGTCGTCGCCGAATCGCTCCAGGGCCTTGTGGAATTGCTCGGCCGCCAGTTCATAGTCCTGCTTGGCCATCGCCAGATCGCCGGCAGCCAGGTATGCCTCGCGGCAGTTCGGGTCGTTCTGGAGGGCGCGGTTGTAGAAATCCCGCAAAACGATGCGTGGTTCGGCGCCCAACAGGAGCAGCGACTGCCCGAGAGCGACCAGATCCGAACTGGTGATGAAGGCCAGCCGACGCGCGGACGCGATCCGGTAGGCCTTCTCCAGCATCTCTCGGGCCAGATCGGTTTGACCGTTGGCTGTGTACACCGTGTGGGCGAGCTTCAGCAGCGTGAGGTTCAGCGGGTACTGGATGAGGATCGAATCCATCTCCCGAGCGGCTTGGTCGTATTGACCGAGGGCCAGCATGGACTCGATCAGGAGGATGCGCCATTGGGGCTGGTACGCCGAATCCGCGATGGCCTTCTGCGCCGAGTCCAGAGACGAGCGGTACTGACCTTTTCGGAATTGCTCCTGCGATGTGTCAAGACCCGCAGCCCGCACGGACCCTGTCGATCCGAGCGCCCATAGGATGCAGGCTCCGATTCCCAGCAGACGCCTGCGGCGCGAATCCTGTCGGTCCAACGAAATCATCCGTCTGTCTACTCGAGTCGGCGTCAGTATCAAGCTTCTTGTCAAATGCCCGGATTCAAGCAGGCATTTGGATAGCCTCTCATGGGCTACGATCGGCAGTCCTCCGGACCGCCCTTCGCGCCATGATAGTGGCAAGTTGTACTGTGTCGTTACTGTTTTTTTGCAGCCCGTGAATAACCGCACATCGTGCTACGTGGGCTACGCGGTCGGGCTGGTGGAGGTTCGAGAGGGCTCTCTCGCAAGTGGAAGCAGAGAAGAACCACCAGCCCGGTGGCCACTGGAATGGAGCTGCCACGTAGACGCGATCGAAAATCACCTGTCCGGCAACGTCGGTTAGCGGTTCCTGCCGCCGGGATCGCTCGGCAGCAGCGAGAGAATATAGCTGCGACGTGAGCGGACGAACTGCTTGATCCCGTTGCGTCGCCCGTCATCGAAGCCTTCCGCGTCGAGAGCATCAGCCGCGTCATCCAGGAACCGATCGAATTCTGTCGGAGGATCGCTGGTCCCATACGACGTTTGCCAGGGCCCCTCGACGAGTTCCCTGAGCGCATCCAGGTACATCTGGCGGTACTTGGGGTAGTTGAGGAACTGGTACACCTCCGGGAAGAGACCCGAATTGGTCGGAGGCAGCGACGTCGATGGGCCGTCGCCCGAGCCGAGTGTGAAATCGATGTCCCACGGCAACAGGTACCATTTGCCTTCGTTCGAGGCGTAGTAGAAGGCGTTGTTCTTGCCCCGGCGGTATCCGTAGCTGTCCCAATCGCCCACCGTATGGCGAATCGCCAGTATCTTGGCGAAGTGCTCGGGGTGAAGGACCGATTCGATGGTCTGCTCGTACATCGGATTGCCGGACGACGTATTCATCGCGGCGGCGAAATCGAGCAGATGATCCCATTCATCGTCTTCCCGATGCGAGCGTTTCTCAAAACCCCAGCGATACGTTTCCTTGATCAGGGGATGCCGGGAGTCGTATTTCAGGCCTTCGTCGAGGTTCGAATAGCCGGTGCCGTTGGAGGAGTATTCGAAGTAATCGTCGATCTTGTGGATGTAGCCGTCCGCGTCGCCAGGGAACCACCTATCGACATAATCCCCGTCGATCTTCTGGACGTCCTCGTAGTTGCTGTGACTCCTGCCGTTGATGATCAGGCGCACATATTCCTGCGTCGAGAATTGCAGGCCCATCTTTCGGTAGAACCAGTAGGAGGCGCGTTCCTGGAGCGGGCCACGGCTGCTGCCTTCGGTGGCGTCGAGGTTGATCTCCTCGCGGCCGTGGAATTTCTGATCCGGGTTGAAATCGATTCGGTACCCGTAGCGGTCGCGTGGATCGCGGCCGGAGCCGCTGCGGATGAACGGACTGCCACGGAAACGAAGGCCGCAATTGTAGAACACTTCCGTGTCGTTGTAGACGAACGTGCAATCCATCAGTTCGTTCGAGAGATTGGGCCGCGAGCGGAAGGCGCTGATGACGTCGTCGCTCAGCCAGATACGATAGGTCGCGAATCGGCTGTTCAGTTGCACGTCACCAACGCGGACCAGGCAGGTCCGATCAGGCACGTCGGCGGTGGGGTCCAGCCGGCTGGGGAACCGCGTGAAGGCCGCCCCGTCGATGGCCTCGATGTAGAAGGCGCGCATCGCGCCGGCCGAGGTGCCCGGAATCGTGGCGGTGAAGAGACCGTCGCCGGCGATCAAGTCGTCGCCCGATCCGTCATCGACCATCGAGACATTTGTATAGGTGCCGCTCCCTTCGGTCCGATAGCTGAGTGTGGCGGCGACCACGCCGTCGTTGTCGGTGATGCGTGCGGTAACGACGATCGGTTCGCCGGAGGCAGGAAGAACCGGGCTGTGACGCACCTCCAGAATGTCCGGTGCGCGGTTGGCTGTAAACGCAGTGTTTTGCAGGCCGGGTGTGCCCAGATTGAAGGGGATTTCCAGTTCGAAGGCATGGGCCGGCCGCGGCGGCTGCACCGGCGACTGCTCTCGCGTCGTTCGCAGGAGCAGGTATCGACTGCCTCGAATCCAGCGGGCCCAACCACGGAACGTCACCGCACCGCTGGCGCCCGAAATGGATTGGTTGATGCGATTGGCCCCCGGATCGCCATGACCGGTGGCGATCAGGTGCAATGCGCGGGAGCCGGAGTGGCGGTCCGAACTGGTCACGAAGGACCGAACGTGATTGCCGAGAATTCGCCAGGGGGAGGTACCATTCTCGAAACCGGCGTTGGTCAAACGGCTGGTCCCGCTGATGACCAGCTCGAGATCGTCGAGAAGCAACTCGCCTCGGTTTAGGAGCATCATGTCGAAGATGGTGGTCTGATCGTGCGTATACTGCGAGTCGTTGGCGCTGATCGTGAAGGAGAATTCCTGCCAGGCGGTCTTGCCGCTCTCGTCGCTGGCGGCCCACGCGTCGGGGTAGCGGTTGTTGCTGCGTGGGTCGCGCAGTTCCAGGCTGGCTCCCTGGCCGTCAGCCCAGACGGGCCATCGTCCGCCGTCGCAGTAGGTGACCTCATCGGCCGTCGCCATGAGGACTTCGGTTTGGCCGGCCTGACCGTTCGTCTGCGCCAGCGGATAGGATAGCCGGATGCAGTCGGTGTGATCGTTCAGGCTGCCCGAATAGGGACCGAACAGATTGACTCCGACATGGAGGTTCTCGTACACCGCCGCAAGGAAATTGGGCTCACTGGCGACCACGAGATACCCGCCGGGCGCCAGTTCGGCGCCCTCCGGGAACGTGTAGTCGATCCCCTCGGTGAAGGCCCATCCGCTCAGGGATACGGTTTGAGTGCCCTTGTTGTACAGCTCGACGTATTCGAACCGCTCATCGCGAACGGCGTGGTGGTACATGATCTCATTGATGACGACGTCACCGATCTGCTCCTGATCGTTCGATGTGGCGAACGTCGGCGATGCCAGAAAACCGAGGTTGTCGGAGCCGTCCGGCGTCCGGCCGAACGTGACATCCGGCGGCGTCGCTCCATAGCGGAACGCGTCCAGCACGCGAACCGGCCGGGGTATTGGACCGCCGTTGGCCGCTGTCACGTAGATCGTCTCTCCTGCCGCGCTCAGCGCGAACGGAAAACCGTCCGGCTCGGTACCCTCGCGGGCGGCCCAGAATTCGCCCGGCTGGAGTGTGATGCCGTCCGGGAGCCGGTACTTCATCAGGTCGGCGGAATCATCGCTGAGGTAGACGTTGTTCAGACTGACCGCGGTCGGCCCAGGGTTGTACAGCTCGACCCAATCGACGCCCGCCGCGTCGCTGTTGGCCATCACCTCGTTGATTACCAGGCGGGCGCGCGGATCATCGCTGCGTTCGACCGGCGCCAGGACCGCGCGAAGGATCACGCATCCGAAGGCGTCGGAGCTGCCCGAGAGGCTGGCATTGTGCACCTGGAATGCCAGGACGTTCGTGCCGGCGACCAGCAAATTTCGCTGGGCGAGCAGATCCACCACGGCTGGCTCTGGATCGGAGGCCGTACCTCCTGGCTGATTGAACGCCGGCGGGTTGCCCTGGATCTGTCCGGAATCGGCGATACGCACGCCGTTGAGATATAGCACGAAGTCATCGTCGTAATGGACTTCCGCCTGCAACTGCGAGAAGGACTCGATCTGTTGGCTCGTCAGAGCGAACCGCAGGCGCGCGTAAATCGAGATGTAGTTGCCGTTCATGTCGTTCAACTGCGTGCCGACGTACTGCAACTCTGCCGCGTCGTTGCTGTATCCGTACCCGCTGGGCCCGTCCCGCCAACCCGTTGTGTTGGGATCGTCATTGAACTGCGGCTGCGTCCAGGCGATGGTAGGCTGTCCGCCGGGGCCGGGCGATGGTTCGGCGGTTCCCTTGAAGTATCGTCCCGGATGGTCCACATCGATGAGCGTCAGGATGGACGGATCTTCGGACTCGACCTGGATCAAGTCGGGTCCGCCGGGCGTGCCGCCGATCGATGTGCTCGGCGCCCACGTGGCGTCCTCGGCCGGATCGCCGCCCAGTTTGGCGAGAGTCAGTGAGTGCCCTGTCCCATCCGGGCTTACCGGCCAGGGCGCGCCGGTTCCATAGCGGAACGAGATCAGTATCCCTGCGTTCTCGTTGCGCAAATCGATTCGCTCTCCATCGTTGCCCAGGCGACCGGTAAAGGGTCCTTTGACCCCCGTGATTCCGTACGCCGCTTCCACGGCGGCCGGATCCCGCGCGATGACCATGTGTTGCTTGGCCCCGAGGATCGTATTCGGCTCGAAGATGTACTCGATACCATTGGCGAACGCACATCCGCTCAGGTCTTCGAAGACGGCGCGGTCGTTATACAGCTCGATGAATTCGAGCGATTCGGTCTGGTCGGCGGGATGGTACATGATCTCGCTGATGACCAGGGCTGTAGCCGATTGAGGTGCCCATAGAATCGCTGCACACATCGCGGCCAGCACGATACAGTCATGCCACCTGAATTGTCTCATTTCCATCTGATCCTTTCTCCGATGACGGTCCCGATGGCGATCAGGACCCTTCAGCCGCCTCCGCAGGCGGTGTTATGCCACGAAAGTCCATCTGTCACAATCATCCGTGTTCCCAAAGTCCCCTAACAAGCCATTTTATCAGATCGGCACGAAATTCGCACCGCTTTCGCCTTTGCGTTGGGTTTTTGTCGGTTGCCGAGGCTTTCTCGAGCGACTTTCACTGGCCGACCGCCCGGCTTTTGGGGGACGTGACGTATCGGACGGCGGTGCAGTACAGGCACGGCAATTTCGTTTCCTTCGCGTCCCCTTGACTTATCGGTAAAACCAGTAATAACAAGTTGTTATGCGAGCGTGATCCAAGGGGATTTGTTGTCTGCTGGCGTGCCTACGAGGTTCCGGCACTATCGACGCAAGAACAGCGAATTCAGGATGGAATCGAGCAGTACGCGGGTGCTTGCCAGGTTTCCGAGGCCTTGGGTGATCCGCTCGCGGCTCTGCACGAAAGGGGCCTGGACCAGCTCCTGGCCGCAATGGGCCAGCATCTTCTCGATGCTCTGGGCGGAGTATTCCAGATGGAACTGGAGTGCGACGACGTGTCCGGCGTACTCGAAGGCTTGGTTGTGGCACGCCCGGCTTTGCGCGATTCGGATGGCGCCACTGGGGATTTCAAAGGTGTCGCCGTGCCAGTGAAAGGCCGTGAAATGCGTGGGCAGGTCCCGCAGCAGGGGGGAATGACCCTCCGCCCCTGCCGGTGATTCTGTCACCGTCTCGACCGTGAACCAGCCGATCTCGATGTGCGGATTCTGAATGACTTTGGCGCCGAGGACATCCGCGACAAGCTGGGCCCCCAGGCAGATCCCGATTGTTGGTATCCTCGCGGAAATGGCCCGCTCGATGAACCGCTTTTCCGCCAGCAGCCAGGGGTAGTCCCGGTGTTGGCAGACGTTCATCGGTCCGCCCATGATGGCCAGCGCGTCGATCTCCTCGATCTTCGGCAAGGACGCACCAGTGTAGAGCGGCGTGTTGGTGACCGTATAGCCGTGTTGCTCGGCCCAGACGCCTATGTTGGCGGCATCTTCGAAAGGCACATGTCCAAGCCAATGGAGTCTCACCTTTGTTGCCTCCTTGTCGAATCCCTGCTCAAAACGGCTCGCCCGCATGCAGACAACCGCAGGGCCGTTATAGCGTGCGTTGCGCCGGTGTGCCAGGCTCTTTCGTCCGGCAGCGGTGTTGACGTTGTCGCATCCCTTGGCTATATTTCGCACTCTTTTTCTGTAGGCTCTCGAATTCCATCGATGGCGTTCACTATGTCGAAGCAAACAGCGGCCTCCTCAAAGAAAGAGGCCTTGTACATCGTATTCCTGGCGATGATCGCGGCAGTCCCGGCGATGGCGACGGACATGTACCTCGCGGCGATGCCCACGATTGCGTCGCAGTGGAATGTGCCCGACAGCCGGGTGGGCCTGTCGCTGGTCTTGTGGTTTGCCACGTTCAGCGTGTTTCTGCTGGTCTGCGGGCCTCTCTCGGACAGACACGGAAGGAGACCGGTTCTGCTGGCGGGTCTGACGTTGTTCGTCGTGGCCACGTTCGCCTGCGCCCTGGCGCAGAACGTCTGGCAACTGATCAGCTTCCGAATTCTCCAGGGGATCGGAGCGGCCGGCCCGTCATCCATGGCGATGGCCATCTGCCGGGATCGGTACGACGGGCTTCAGCGGAAGCGCGCGCTGGCCTACATCGGAATCATCCTGACAGTTGCGCCGGCCGTCGCGCCGACCGTTGGGGCATGGTTGCTGGCGTGGTTCAACTGGCGGGCCATCTTCCTGACCCAGGGCATGCTGGGGATTGTGGCACTGCTGGTGGCGCTTCGCTATCGCGAGACGGCGCCCGAGCGTGTTTCCGGAAGCCTCCTGGGACTGCTGGGCCGGTATCGCCACGTGATCGCAAATCGGCGGTACTTGTTTGCGAACATGGCAATGGGCCTGATCCTCGGACCGTTCTACGGCTTCATCGCGTTCTCGTCCATCGTGTACATCCAGATCTTCGGTCTGTCCGAACGGGCCTTCGGTCTGCTGTTTGGGCTCAATGCGCTGATGAGCATGGCCGGGGCATTCACCTGCACCCGGGTCATCAGGTACTTCTCGGACGCAGTTCTTCTTTCCATCTGTCTGGTCGGATGTACGCTGGCTGGCGGGGGCATTCTGACGGCTGGCGGTTGGCACTACCTGGCCTTCGCGGGCTTCATGTGCGCGATCACGTTCTTCTGCGGAATGAGCCGTCCCTTGAGCAATCATCTGATCCTGCAACAGGTCGACCGTGACATCGGCTCGGCCTCGTCCTTCATCGTATTCTACCAGTTCATGGTCGGCGCCGCCTGCATGCGCATCGTCACGACGGGCTGGTCCGATCCCATCTTCGTGTTCGGATTGGTTGCCTTGTTGCTGCCGGCGTCGGTGCTGGCGATCTGGCCGGTGCTGCTGCGGATGCTGAATGAACCTGTTCCTGCGGTTGTTGCGTCGTAATGCAGTGAGGCTTTTTGCCGGATGCCCTCAGGAGCACGCTGCCGTCAGCTCTCCAGAGTCACGGATTCGCTGCCCGGCGCGCCAAGCCCTCGCCGCTGAAGAAGCGAGCCTTCCAGCCGGTAGAGAGCCACCAAAGCCTTGAAGTAGTTGGCAATGGCGCGAATCTCGGCGATCTGGCTGGCGACGAGGTCACGCTGGACCTGGGCCACCAGCAGCGACGTCGATTTGCCGACGCGGAACTTCTCCGTTTCGACGCGGAGCGCCTCTTCCTGGAATTCGCGGGTGGCGGCGGTGGCGGTGATCTGCTCTCGCGTGCTGGTCACAACGACATAAGCCGAGCGGACATCGACTTGGGCGAGTTGGATCAGGTTCTCCAGGGCCTTGATCGACTGCTGCCTGGAGACAACGGCGCGCGTATGACGGGCCCTGGCCGCACGGTTGCCGGCGGGCAGCTCAAACAACAGCCCGGCCTCCACGTCGTAACTGATGCCGTCCAGCTCGTCGACGGCGTCGGCAAACGTCCGCGCGTATCCCGATTTGCCGTAGTTGACGAAGGCGTCCAGCCTCGGGAGCAGACCGTTGCGCGTCCTGACAATCTCCAGTTCACCCCGCCGGATCAGCAGACGGGCTTGGTTCAAATCAGGACGCATCCGCAGAGCCACCGCGACATGCTGTTCGACGGGATCAGGTGGCGTGTCCGGCACGGCCGTCCGGTACTCCAGTTGGATCTCCATGTCCCAGTCAATCGGGTCCGATGGATTCAACAGGCGAAGCAGGTTCAAACGCTCCCGCGCGAGGTTGCTGCGCGCGGTGATCAGGTTCTCTCGCCGCAGCGCCACTTCCGCCTGAGCGGCGGCCAGTTCTGTTTCCGCGAGCGTGCCGATGTGGATCCGTTCCTGGGCCTCGGCCATCTGTTGCTCCGCGAGGCGCAGAGAATCGGTGTAGATCCCGATCTGACGCTGGGCCAAGGCATAGTCGTAGAAGCTGGTTTCCACCTGCTCGACCAGCACCTCCATGAATCCTCGCAGTTCGTACTCGGAGATCTGGGTATCGATTCCCGCCTGGTGGACTGCCGCGAGGTTCACACGAACGTCTCTTCCTCGCAGCAGGGCCTGTGTGACCGAGGCGCCCAGGCGGTTGGACACGAACGTATCGCTGTAGAGCGACGAATCGGTGTAGCTGGTAGAGGCATCCAGTCCGATGGTGGTGCCGGTCGAAAACAGCTTGTCCACGGCAATCAGGCCGGTCGCGGTGTCGGCAATCTGGCTCTCGATGCCGGAACCCGCGCGCGAGAGCCGATCGGCGACGGCCCGTCTTTGGGACCCTTGACCGCTCACGACCGGATCGAAGATCGCGCGTTCCTCGTCTTCGAACGTCCGACTGATTTCCGGCGTCATCCGCTGGACGATCAGGGACTTGTTGTTCTCCATGGCCAGCAGAATGGCCCGCTGGACGTCGATCCTCAGCGGTTCGACTTGCGCCGGGTTTGAGGTCTCTTGTGGGGGCGAATGATCCTTCGCCCCTGCGGTCTCGCTGACCGCAGGACCCTCTGTCACGGCAAAGGCTGAAGGCAGCACCAAGAAACAGATTCCTACGAGCATCGGGATGCCACGAATCGGCGCGGATAAGGACTTAATCGACATAGGCAACTTTTCACAGATCATGCGTTGGAAACGGTTGTCGCACTACCTTCGCTGCGGGCCTCTACACGCCAGGCGTGACGCTCGAAGAGCGAATAAACGACGGGCACGAAGACCAGCGTGATCAGCGTCGAGCTGAGCAGCCCTCCGATGACCGCCCGGGCCATCGGAGCCTGCGCCTCGCCGCCTTCACCCAGACCCAGCGCCAGCGGCACCAGGCCGATGATCGTGGTGGTTGCCGTCATGAGGATCGGCCGCAGACGGCGGCGGCCGGCCTCCTCGATCGCCTCGCGGATGGGTATGCCGTCACGACGACGCAGAAGGTTCGTGTGGTCGACCAGCAGAATCGCGTTGTTGACCACGATGCCGCCGAGCATGATGCATCCGATGAACGACTGGATGTTGAACGTCGTACCGGTGAAGAACAGCATCAGGATGACGCCGATGGCGGCCAGCGGCACCGAGAACATCACGACAAACGGATCGCGCAGCGACTCGTACTGGCAGGCCATCACCATGTAGACGAGCACCAGAGCCAGGATGCAACTGAACAGCAGTTCACGAAAGGACTCCCGCTGTTCTTCATAGTCACCGCCGTAGCCGATGGTGAAGCCCGAGGGCACGGGAACCGAGCGGAGCCGGCCCTGGACGTCCGCAATCACCGACCCCATGTCCCTTCCGCTGATCTCCCCGGTGACGGTGATGATTCGTTCCTGGTCTTTTCGCTCGATGAGCACGGGTCCGCTTCGTGGCACGCTATCTACGACGTTGCGCAGAACGACAGGCTGTCCATCCGTGTTCGTCAGGGTCAGATCGAGGATGTCCTGCAGGTCGCTCTTCTCGGCGTCACGCAGCTTGACCAGGATCGTAAACTCGTCGCCCGCCTGGCGATAGTAACCCGCCCGGGTGCCGGAGAGGATGGTCTGAAGGGCATTGGCGATTCGGGAGACGGTCAGATGCATATCCGCCGCTTTCTGGCGGTCGATGATGATCTGCTGCTCCGGGCCGCCAGGATCGCGGCTGATCCGAGTGTCGGCGATGCCCGGAACCTCGTCCATGATCTCTTGAACCCGCTGAGCCATCAGATCAGCGGTCTTGAAATCGTGACCCCGGATCTCGACCACGACCTTGTTGGCTTCGGTGGTGCCCATGCGCATGATGAACAACCCCTGTCCCGCCCGGGTCCGAACCATGGTTCCGGGAATCCCGCTGAGCTTCTTTCGCAGATCGTCGGCGATCTGCTGGCTGGATCGGGTCCGTTGGGCTTGGGGGACCAGCGCGATACGAATGTCTCCGGTGTGGCCGCCGCCGCCGTACCATCGGGAGCCGCCGACGTTCACGACGACGTTGCGGATCTCAGGGACGTTCTCATTGACGATCTTCTCGATGATCCGGAACTTGCTGTCCAGCAGGTCCAGACGGGTGCCCACCTCCATCTCCACCTCCACACGGACCTCACCCTCGTCCGTGCTCGGCATCAGCTCGGCGCCGAGGTAGCGTGCCAGAAGCCCGGTCGCGCCGAGCACCACTGCGGCGCTGATCACGACCAGCGCCCGGTGCCTCAGGGCGCTGTGCAGGAGATTCCGGTAGCTGTTTTCCATGTTTGTGAGGAGCCGTCCGCTGGCCTCGTACAGCCGGCGGTTCAGTGTCCGTCGGCTCGTAGGGTCCCAAGGCCCGGTGCGCAGGATTCTGGCGCAGAGCATCGGCACCACGGTCAGCGCCACGGCCAGAGAGCACAGCAGGGAGAACGCCACGACGATGGAGAGCTGTTTGAACATCACGCCGGACATGCCCCGCATGAAAACCAGAGGCAAGAATACCACGACGGTCGTCAGTGTACTGGCGATGACCGCCGCCGTGACCTCGCTGGCGCCGTCCACGGAGGCCCGCTCGATCGACTCGCCCGTCTCGTGAATCCGGTAGATGTTCTCGAGCACGACGATGGCGTTGTCCACCAGCATGCCGATCCCCAACGCCAGTCCGCCCAGCGTCATGATGTTCAACGTCAGGTCATTGAAGTACAGCAGGGCGAAGGTCGCGATGATGGAAACGGGAATCGCGGTGGCGATGATGACAGTGCTTCGAATGTTGCGCAGGAACAACAGCAGGATGACGATGGCCAGCAGGCCGCCGTACATGGCGGAGCTTCCCACGTTGCGGATCGAATTCTTGATGTAATCGGAGGTGTCGATGATGGGAACGATTCGGATCTGGGGAATGTCCTGGTTGATGCGCTCGAGCTCGGCCAAAGCGCCCCGGGCCACGTCGACGGTGTTCTTGCCCGATTGCTTGCTCACAGCCATGCGGATCCCCGGCTCGCCGTCAACGCGCACGATTCGGGTAATCCTCTGCCAGGAGTCCTCGACCAGGGCGATCTCCTTCAGTTGGACGGGCGCGCCCTGGCGCACCGCAATGACCGTGTCCCGCAATTGGCGGAGGTCCGTGTACTCACCGGGCGTGCGGATGGTGATTTCGTAATTGCCCTTCTCGATGCTTCCGGCCGGGATGTTCACATTGCCCTCGCGGACCTGTGAGACGATCTGGTCCAACGGAATGGCCAGCGCGTTGATCTTGGCCGGATCGAGGCTCACGTGAATCTCGCGTTCGAGCCCGCCGAAGATGTCCACCGCCGCGACGCCGGGGACTCGTTCCAGGCGGTACTTGACCTGATCCTCCAGGATCATGCGGGTCTGCACCGGGTCGAGCCGACTGGATGCGCCGAGGATCAGGATAGGGAACGCGGCCAGGTCGAACTTCCGCAGCGTCGGCCGGTCTGCTTCTTCGGGCAGCCGCCCTGTCACGCGATCGAGGCGATCGCGAATGTCGTTCGCAGCCGTGTCGAGGTCGGTTCCCCATGTGAAAGTCACGCGCACGTTGCCCTGGCCTTCGACGGATGTGGAGGTGAGCTCTTCCACGCCGGGGACGGCACTCATCGCCTGCTCGATGGGGCGGGTGATCAGCTCTTCGATTTCCTCGGGTCCAGCGTTCTCATACGTGCAGGAGATGCTGATCGTCGGGTAGGAGATATCCGGCATGAGGTCGATGGGAAGGCGCAGCAGCGAAATCCCCCCCAACACGATCACGATCAGAACGACCATGATCGTGAAGATGGGCCGATGGACAGAGAAGTGCGAGATCTTCATCGCGCGCCTCCCCGCTGTGCGGCGCCCGACCCGTCGGTGGGACCCGGAGGGGAAGGCTCCTGATCTGCATCCGTGGTCTTTTGTTGCGGCAGCGTGACGCGCGACCCGTTTTCGAGCAGGTGATTGCCGAGCGTGACGACGGAGCCGGAAATTTCCGGTTCCACGATCTCTACAACTTCTCCGTTGACGATCCCGGTCGTGACAGGCACGAAGCGCACCTGCGAGGCCGGACCTTGAGACGGCCCCTTGGGCGCCTGGGAGTCCGTTGTGCCCGGCGCGGCCTTTTCTACGAGGAAGACGCCCTCTCGCCCCGACCTCCGGACGATGGCGCTGAACGGCGCGAGCGTGGCGTTCTGATGCGTGGCGAACTCGACCTGCGCCCGGATGAACATGCCCGGTTTGAGGAGATGATCGGGATTGGGAACCTGGATCTCGACGCGGGCCTGGCGGCTGGTCTCTCGGATCAGCGGAGCAATTCGCTGGATGCTGCCGGCAAACGTCCGGCCGGGATAGGCGTCCGTCGTGATGATCGCCTGTTGTCCGATTCTGACCTTCGGATAATCTCTCTCGATCACGAAGACGACTGCCACCAGCGGGTTGTTCTCGAGAATGGATACGATCGGCTGATTCATCTGGACCAGGGCGCCCTCATCCACGAACCGTTCACCGACCACGCGGTTGGGATCGCCTGCCTCCCAGAAGGCGCGGACCTGCGTGTACGACAGTTGCAGTTTCGCGCCCTCCAACGCGGCCTCCTTCTGGGCCACCTGGGCCAGCGTGACTTTCAGTTGCGTCTGGCTTGCGTTGTACTGGGCCGCGGCGGCATCCATCTCCGCGGCCGAAGCGATCTGCTTTTCCCGCAGGGCGGTGACCCGCTCGTATTCGCGCTTGGCCAGATCGAGCGCGCTGGCTCCATTCTCCGCGTTGGCCTTGGCCACCTGGAGCTCCGCCCGCGCCTGCTCGACCTGTCGCGTGAACTCCTCGTCGTCCAGAACGGCGATCACCTCGTTGCGCGTGACACGGTCGCCGATATCTACGAGAAGCTCCCGCAGCCAGCCGGCCGCCTTCGAAGCGACCACGAACTGCGACTTCGGCACCAGTGAGCCGGTGAAGACGCCGATGTCCCGGATCAGGCCCTTGCGCAGCGGCTGCACCTCCACCGCGACGGCGATGGAACGACTGGGCTGCGCCTTCTCCCCCGATGCCGCAATGCGTCTATGCGTTTCCCATCCAACTGCGGCAATCCCGATGACGACGACTGCAATGAGGATCAGTTTCTTCATTCACGTGTTCCTATGCTCTGCTGCAAGACGCCTGGGTCGGTACGGTGTCCCGGTTCCGATGCGCACCGGCTGGGGATCGACCCATGCATTCCATTGTTGTTGTGATTTCGGGGCTGGCGATTGTGCATCGCCCCCCGGTCTCGATATCTTCGCGGATCATCCTGATTCCTGCCAGCGAGAAACGGGCAATGTGATCGCTTAGCGTGTTGACCAGTTGATCGGTCGGCGCATCAAACCTCACGTGGGGCGGAACCTTGCCGGTGAACAGACGGATTCCGATCGCGATGCACTGGTGGACTACACTCATGCCGCACAGATGGATCTGTTCCTCGTTGGCCCTCGGGCCGAGCATCTCTTTCATGAGCCGGCGCATCCGCGCCTGCATGGGTTGCAGTGCATCGTTCTTGACGTGCTCGATCACCTCGGTCGGATTCATCATCTCGCGCAATACGAGCCTGCCTGCGTGGCCGATTCGCCCGCGGTCGGCTACCTTACCGACCAGCGAATGAATGGTCCCGCGAAGACGGTCCTCGGCCGGCGCGTCGGGCCCGAGCCCGCCTTCCGGAGGGTAGGCCTCATTGGCCTCATCGAAGGCGCGGCGCCAAACCTGAGCGTAGAGGTCTTCCTTGGAGCCGAAATGGTAGTTGATCGCGGCGATGTTGCTTGCGGCCCGCGAGCAGATGTCCTCGACGGTGGCCTCGTGATAGCCCTTCTCCGCAAAGACCTCCCGTGCCACGGCGAGAATCCGGTCACGCGTTTCCACTCCGTCTTTTCGTCTGGCCACGTTAAGCCTCGGGTCTGTTCGCCTGCGGTCACCGGTGCGAATCATTGTACGCCTGTTTCAAAAGTACATTTGAAATACAGAGGGGCCCGTGCGTCAAATGGATTCCTGGACAGTCCACGTGGTTTCTTGCAGCCGCGGCATGAGTCCTATAAACAATGCATTTACAGGTATGATCGGATGCCGATGCGCCGACAGCGAGGATGCATCAGTCCGCAACGGATCGGGTGTGGAGATGCCTGTCAGTCGACGGTGAACCGAAAGACCGTCGTGGATCTGTACTCCTGAGCCGGTCGGAGCACCGTCGAGGGGAAGTGCGGCTTGTTCGGCGAATCGGGGAAATGCTGCGTTTCCAGGCAGAAGCTGTGGTGGGAGGCGTAGATCTTGCCGTGCTTGCCCCTGACGTTGTTCATCCCGTTGGCGGTGTAGAGCTGTACTCCTGGCTCGGTGGTGTAGACCTCCATGACCCGGCCGCTGACCGGCTCGCGGACCCGGGCCGCCAAGACCGATGAGCCGTACGAGCTCTTAAGCACATAGTTGTGGTCGTATCCCCGCGTCTCGGTCAGCTCGTCGATTCGCTCCCCGATCCGGTGGGGTTCGGTGAAGTCCAGAGGAGTGCCCTGGACGCGAAGAATCTCACCGGTCGGGATCAGACCTTCACCGGCCGGAGTATACCACGGCGCGGCGATCATCAACTCATGGCCCAGGATGTCTCCGCTGCCCGCACCGGCCAGGTTGAAGTAGCTGTGATTCGTAAAGTTCACGACCGTCGGTTTGTCGGTGGTGGCGCTGTATGCGATCTTCAGTTCATTCTTGTCGGTCAGGGCATACGTGACGGTGCATTGCAGATTGCCTGGAAAGCCCTCTTCGCCGTCAGGGCTGAAGTGGGTCAGGCGGACGCCGATCTCCGTACCGTCGCGGTAGCTTGAGCCTCTCCAAATGACTCGGTCGAATCGCTTGTCGCCTCCGCCGTGGATGTGATTCTTGCCCGCATTGGCGGTGATGCGGTGCTCGACGCCGTCCAGCATGAATCGCGCGCCGGCGATCCGGTTGGCGTAGCGCCCGACGACGGCGCCGAAAAGCGGGTTCCTCTTGATGTAGGAATCGAGGTCATCGAAGCCCAGCACGACGTCGGCCAACTGCCCATGTCGGTCGGGCACGTCGAGCGAAACGAGAATGGCCCCGTAGGTGATGACCTTCGCCCGCAGTCCATGCGCGTTGGTGAGGGTATAGAGCATCACGTCCTGTCCATCCGGCGTGGTGCCGAACGGGGCCTCGGAGAGGCTCGTGATCGCTGGCTGGTCGGCCCATGCCGACAAGCTGAATGCGAGGATGACTGCGATCAGGAGCAACGGGGCAAATGAGCGTCTGACGGTCATGATCTGTCTCTCCTACACCTGGAGCCTGCTGACACGCTGTGCATTGGCCACGGGACGACGATGGGATTGTAGGCACAGCAGGCCGGCCCGGTCAAGACGACGGTCCGGCGCCACTCGATCTGCCGGGACGACCCAGTCGCCGGCATCCCGGCCCGCTGTGGGCGGCGAACCGGCTCCGGCCGTCGCGTCATGTCTTTCGCTATCTTGGCAGATTTCTGCTTGACAATAGTTCGTGTACGAACTATTCTTCCATCATATAATGTTCAGGCGACGAACAGGACGGTTATGGCTGATGTCAACGGTATAGCAGGGCAAATAGGCAGGATCAGAGAGAAGGCCAATGCCCTGGTTGAAGACGAGCTGAAGAGCCGGAATATCAAGGGGATTGTCCCCGCGCACGGACCCGTGCTGGCCTTTCTCTTGCAGCAGAAGCGACCGGTCGCCATCAAAGCGGTTGTCGAACACGTCCGGCGGGTCAAGTCCACTGTGACCGTGACGATCAGCACCCTCGAACGACATGGGTATGTGCGCAAATCCCCCAGCGAAACGGATGCTCGCGTCACGTATGTGGAACTGACTGCCAAGGGACGCGGGCTCCAAAGAGACTTTGCGGAGATTTCCCAGGCTTTGCGGAGCAGGCTCTACGGCAACATGCGCCCAAAGGATCGCGAGCGCCTGGTCAAACAATTGGACGAGATTGAGGAGAACCTGAGCCAGTAGTCTTTTTTTTGTGCCTATAGTTCGTAGACGAACCATGCGACTGTTTCAAGAGGGAGCACAGCTATGCCGAGCACATCGAATCAAATAAATACCGTGACCGACTTTCTGATCAAGAGCCAAGTCCAGTATCTGGCCACGATTGGCCTGGACGCCAACCCAAAGGTTCGCCCCTTCCAGTTCATGCTGGAAGAAGGCGGGAGACTGTATTTCTGCACCTCGAACCAGAAGCCCGTGTTCAAGGAGATGCAGAAACATCCACACGTCGAGTTCTGCGCATCCGGAGCGGACTTCTCTTGGCTTCGTCTGAGCGGCAAGGTTGTGTTCTCGAAGGATCTCGGGCTCAAAGCCAGAATCCAGGGCGCCAGTCCCATCGTCAAGTCCATCTACAAGACACCGGATAACCCGATCTTCGAGATCTTCTATCTGGACGGCGCTGCCGCGACCATCGCTGATTTCAGCGGCAATCCGCCACAGACGTTCCGACTGTGATTCAAGCGGATAGCCTCGCAGAGCGGTCGGGAACGCTCGTCCTCCATCGCATCATCTTGCTACCGCTCGCGGGATCGTGCTACTATGTATCACGATGCCGGATGAGTCCAGAAATGACGTTACGCGTATCCTGCACGCCGTGGAACGCGGGGAGACCAGCGCTTTGGATGAACTGCTTCCCCTGGTCTACGATGAACTGCGCCTGCTGGCATCCCAGAAGCTGTCGCATGAATCTCCCGGGCAGACGCTCCAGGCCACCGCACTGGTTCATGAGGCGTACCTGCGTCTCGTGGGTTCGGAGGGCAACGCCTGGTCAAATCGCACCTACTTCTTCGGTGCGGCGGCAGAAGCCATGCGTCGCATTCTGGTTGAACGCGCTCGAAAGAAGAGAAGCAAGAAACGGGGTGGAGACCGCCATCGCGTGGATTTCATGAGTGCGGATGTGATGGCGGAGGAATCCCCAGACGACCTGATTGCCATGGACGAAGCCCTCGCGAAGTTCTCAGAGACTGATCCCGTCGAGGCTGAACTGGTCAAATTGCGTTTTTTCGCCGGGCTGAGCTTCGAGCAGGCCGCTGGACTCCTCAATATTTCCCCCGCTACAGCGAGACGGCACTGGAACTATGCCCGGGCCTGGCTTTACGGCCGAGTCTGCTCCAAGGACTGACCCCCGCACATTTTTTCACTTTTTCTGTAAAATCGTGATTGGACCCACGGCCAATCTGCGCAGGTCCTGTAGCAAGGACAAATGCAGGATCTTGGCTGCTATAGGAACAGTTGAGAGTCCTCCGTTATGGCGCCAGAACGAAAGCCAGAAGAACTATTCCATCGAGCCTTGGAGTTGAAGGACCCCGAGAAGCGGGCTGCCTATTTGGATGAGGCCTGCGCCGGAGACGAGGAACTGCGCGCGGAAGTCGAGGCCTTGCTCAGGTGGGATAGCGAAGCCGGGGGGTTCATGGACCTGCCGGACAGAGACCCCAACGCCACCCGAGATGCTACCTCTATCCCGGACATGACGGGTACGGAGATTGGTCGCTACAAGCTCCTGGAGAAGATCGGGGAAGGAGGCATGGCGACCGTCTACATGGCCGAACAGAGGCACCCTATCTGCCGCCGCGTTGCCTTGAAGATCATCAAGCTGGGGATGGATACCAAGCAGGTCATCGCCCGCTTCGAGGCAGAACGTCAGGCTCTGGCCATGATGGACCACCCCAATATCGCCACGGTATTGGACGCGGGGACGACTGAGACGGGACGGCCTTACTTCGTCATGGAACTGGTCCGGGGGCTGCCCATCACCAGGTTCTGCGACACAAACAACTTAGCGACGCCGGAACGTCTGGAGTTGTTCG
>Ga0068714_10002346_pt1 | contig 24725 bp, 20 predicted proteins | sample MTBNYHSulfiMetaG_FD_62988 | JGI IMG/M metagenome (GOLD analysis project Ga0068714, IMG submission 62988) | Enrichment culture microbial communities from rom New York Harbor, USA that are MTBE-degrading - MTBE-NYH (New York Harbor Sulfidogenic)... | ecosystem: Environmental > Aquatic > Marine >... | reverse complement strand
GACCCTGGGGAACATCTTTGGCAGCCGGATCATGTCCGAGGGGACCGGTATCTGGCTAAACAATTCCCTGGCCTACTGCACCTTCGAACCCGCCGGGAACCCCATGGACGCCTTCCCGGGGCGGCATAAGCTTTCCGGAGACGTGCCGGTCATTATCTTCCGTGACGGCCGGCCTTGGGCGGCCCTCGGTACCCCCGGCGGCCATACCATCGGCCAGACCGTTCCCCAGATGGTCATGAACCTTATCGATTTCGGGATGGACATCCAGACCGCCATCTCGGCCCCCAGGGCCAGTTTCGTGGAGCCGGACCTGCTGGCCGTGGAGGAAGGTGTTCGGTCTGGTGTGCTGGAGGAGCTGAAAGCGATGGGCCATAACGTGCGCCTGACCCGGGGACTTGGGAACGCGCACGGCCTCAGCATCATCTGGGGCGAGCGGGGAGCACCCACCGGCTTCCAGGGCGGTTCGGATCCTCGCGGGACGGGGACGGCCGAGGGCTGGGACTGAATAAACGCCCTTTCGCTCTATTGCCGCCGAGCATGCTCACGAGAACAAGCTAGAGAGGTGTTTGCGCTGAAATCCGGGACTATGGTTGTCTCGTTGGATACAGAGCTGATGCCGGGCGTCAGGGATACTCGAACGATCGAAACCTATGGCCGGAACATCCTTGGCGGCAGAGATGCCATCCCAAAGCTCCTTGAGCTGTTCAGCCACTATCATATCCATGCAACCTGGGCTGTTGTCGGGATGCTACTTGCTCGCAATAAGGCGGAGCTCGAGCGTTTTCTCCCAGAGCAGAAGCCCACGTATGCAGATGCGGAACCCTCAAACTACCACTATCTAGATGCAGTCGGCCCGGATGAACACGATGATCCATGCAATTACCTCGGATCTCTGATCGATGTGATTCGGAGTTATCCCGGTCAGGAGATTGGTTCTCATACCTTTGCCCATTACTACTGTCTGGCGGACGGGCAACTCCCAGAGCAGTTCCAGGCTGATCTTCAGGCTGCAAAGAACATAACTGAACGCAGAACCGGCCGGCTTCCCACCTCTCTCGTCTTGCCAAGAAACGAGTGCAATCCTTCCTATCTGCCGATCATGAAAGCTCTAGGCTTCACGGCCTATCGCGGATGGGAGTTGTCCAAGGTCTATGATCAAACCCTAGAGCAAACCAATGCCAGGCGCCTCCTTAGACTGATGGATGCATACCTCAACTTAACCGGGATGCACTGCTATCCGATGGAAAGCGTCGTGGAGAACGGAATCGCCAATGTGCGTTCAAGCAGGTTCTACAGAGCGTATTCCCCGGGGCTCTCGGTCTTGGAGCCGCTGAAGCTGCGCAGAATCAGGACCCAGATGGAGTGCGCAGCAAGGAACGGCCTGGTGTTCCACATCTGGTGGCATCCGCACAATCTTGGTGTCCATACTGAGAGGAATCTGAAGGACATTCGAAGTCTATTCGAGTACTACAGCTACCTCCACAGGAGATATGGCTTTCGAAGCAAGAACATGGGTGAGATCGCCGTGGAGGCACTGGCATGCGAATAGTCATACTGGCAGGCAACGGACCATCGACGAGCGTCGTGTATAACAGAATCTCTGAGCGGTATGCGGTAGTGAAGGTACTGATCGAGGATGGCGTATCAAGGAAAGGGTTCCTGAAGAAGCGGATCCGGAAGCTAGGCGTACTGACTGTCATTGGCCAGGTTATGTTCATGGCGCTCGTCGTTCCTTTCCTCAAGCATAGCTCGGCTGCCCGCATAAGGGACATATGCAGGGAGTATGGTTTGGACACGGCGGATGCCTACCAGCAAAGCGACAAATGTATGCATATCAGTAGTGTCAACAGTGAAGACTGCCGCCAGCTTCTGAGGGAACTCAAACCGGATTTGGTCATCGTCAACGGCACCCGAATCATAGGCAGAAAGACTTTGAGCTGCATTCCGGCCCCCTTCATCAACATGCACATGGGGATCACTCCGAAGTATCGAGGAGCCCATGGGGCTTATTGGGCTTTGTACAACGGCGATCCGCAGAACGCTGGCGTGACCGTTCATTTTGTGGACGAGGGAATCGACACGGGCGGGATAATCCATCAGCAGAGAATCCATCCCGGAAAGTCCGATAACTTCGTCACTTACCCCTATCTGCAGTTGGGTGTCGGAGTTGCACTGGAATTGCAGGCTATCGAGGAGCTCTCCCGAGGGGAGTGTCGCGCGATCGATAACGACTTGCCTTCCCATCTATACAGCCATCCGACACTCCTTCAGTATCTTGCCGCACGGGTCTTCAGGCACGTCAAATGACAACGTGAAACCGGAAGGGGCATTGTGATGAGTACCGCCTCACCAGACACATCCTCCCAGGAGGTTTCCCTCCGCCCGGTCACCACCGGGAATCTGCGCGCCATCTGCCGCCTGGACGTGGCCGAGAACCAGCGTCACACCGTGGCGCCCAATGCCCGTTCCATCGCGGAGGCCTATTTCCACCGCGAGGAGGCCTGGTTCCGAGCGATCTATGCTGGGGAAGAGCCGGTCGGTTTCCTGATGCTCTACGACTCCCCTGTTCAGGGTTTCTACGGCCTGTGGCGCCTGATGATCGACCGGCGTTTTCAGGGCCGCGGGTATGGCCGCAGGGCAGTTGAGTTGCTCATCGACTACGTGCGGACGAGACCAAAGGCCAAAGAGCTAATCGTCAGCTACCACAAAGGGCCCGGCGGGCCCGAGGGTTTCTACAGAAAGCTTGGTTTTGTCGAAACCGGCGAGAGGGCGGACGAGGAGTACGTGGCCAAGCTGGTGCTCGGTCGGGATGGGGAGGCCCTGCTGCTAGCAGCAGACGATAGGGCATCCCGGTCGCAAGCGCGCGTGGACCCCGATGCCATCGGGGCCGCTTTCATCACCTACTGCACGCGCCAGGGGTGGCTCGTGCATGAGGGAGCGGGGAACAAGGCCGTGTTCTATGCCACGCCTCAGGGCCGCGAAGCCCTGCGTGGCTTCGGGATCGATAGCTAATCCTTTGGGCTAAGGGTCTTGACTTCGCCGAGCAGGCGATCCAGATCCTCGCGGGCAAAGTACCGCCCCCGCAGGAGCACAGATTCGATTTGCCGAGCGTTCCCTATGTCTTCCAAGGGATTAGCCCGGACGAGAACCAGGGAAGCCGTCTTTCCCTGGCTGACGGTGCCGAGGCGGTCTCCGAGACCCATGAACCGCGCCGGCACGATGGTTGCGCTGCGCAGCACGTCAGGGGCCGGAATCCCGGCCTCCTGCCAGATGGCCATTTCCTCATGAAGGGAAAAGCCCGCGATGATCCCGGGTGCCAGCAGGTCAGTCCCCAGCATCAGCGGTACGCCTGCCCTATGCAGCTCGCTGACCATGCGTGCCCATCCCTGCCAGATGAATGCCGGCAGCTCAGCCTGGCTTGACCACTGGGATGCCCAGATGGACAAGACGTCCGGTGTGACGTATTCGCTGTTCGGGAAGTTGCCGGCCCTGAGCGCATCTATACGTGTCCCAGCCTTGAATACCACAATGGTGGGGCAAGCGGTCGTGCCGCTTGCCCGCAGTCGCTCGAACGTGGACCGCAACGCCGCCGCGTCTACCTCGCTAAGGCGCGCAAAGTAGCCCGCGCCCGCTCCCATGCCCGCGTAGGTTAGGTTGACCGGCTCCCCCAGCAGCCTGGCAATGACCTTCTCGAAACCGAAGAGGTGCTCGCAGCTCGCCATCCCAATCGCCGCGGCATCCTCAATGTAGACCTCCTCCGGGACATGTCCGACGGTCTTCAGCCCGCGCATCCGGGCCTCGTCCACGATCGCCGCGAGCGTGTCTCTGTGGAGTGTGCTGTAGACCTTGATCATGTCCACGCCGGCTTCCGCCTGCCTGCGCACGGCCTCCCGGCCTTCGTCAGGCGTGCCGACGCCCAGCGATAGGGCGGGAATCAGGGGAGGCGACCCATCCAGAATCGCACCTGTGGCGACCATCTCAGGGCCGAGCAGGCTACCGCCGTTGAGTTGATCCCGTAGTTGCAGAGCTGCGCCGGTCGGAAGTCCCATGTCGCGAACGGCCGTCACACCGTTTGCGATGCACAGGCGGCCAAAGGCCGGAGCCGACATGAAATGGACGTGCGCGTCGATGAGACCAGGCATAAGGTAGAGGCCGGAGCCGTCCACGATATGTGCGCCTTGAGGAATGGCGACGGTCCCCTGCGGCCCGATCCGAGCGATCCGGTCGCCCGATATGAGGACCGTCCGGCCGGGAGCAGTCACGGCCTTTTCCACGTCAACGACGATAACCCCGTCAATCATAAATGCCCTGGTTGAGGCCGTATCGACGGCGGCAACGCCCTGGTCGCCGGGGGTAATAGGCAACTCGGTCATCTCCTGGGGGGACATCTCGGAGGCGTGAGCCCCGGTTAGATGTGACTTCTAATGATACACCAAACCGCCGGCAATCGGGAGGAGAGGCTGATTACTTACGGCTGATTACCTAGCCGCTGCTGACCGCCCGCACAGGCGACGCCTGGACCTGGGACGCTCGATAGCGAGTCCCGATAATAACGAAACGCACGAAGAGATCCACCGTCATCCCGGCCCACACGCCCACGATGCCCATGCCCAGCCGGAAGGCAAGGATGTATGCCATAGGGAGCCTGACTCCCCACAGGCCGATCGCGGCCACGAGCATCGGCGTCCTGGTGTCGCCGCGGCCCCTGAGCGCACCGGAAAGCACACCGGACAATTGCTGGGGAATCTGGGCCGTAGCCATCAGCCTGAGGTAGACCGCACCCAGGGCGATGACCCCCGCGTCGTTGGTCAGCACGGACAGGATCTGGCGGGGTACGAGAAACAAGAGCCCTCCGGTAAACGCAGTGAGGGCAACTGCGATCAGGCCCAGCTCGCGAGTCGCCCTGCCGCCAAGCCGGTAGTTATGCGCTCCGGCGGCCTGCCCCACAAGCGTGGTCGCGGCGATGGAGAAGCCGGCCGCCGGCATATAGGAGAGCCCTTCAGCCTGGAGCCCGAGTTGGTGTGCGGCCAGGGCCGTCGTGCCAAAACCCGTGATAAACAGGGTCAAGATGATCTGCGCCGACTGCCAGAGCAATGACTCGCCCGAAGACGGCAATCCGATCCTGAGCATTCTGCCGAGAACAGGACCGTTAACCCGCCAGGGCCCTCGCCGCGACAAACCGAGTGACGAGTCTCTCGACGTGAGGGCACCGAGGGCGAAAAGGGCGCCTGCCCATTGGGCAGTGGCGGTGGAGATCGCGGCGCCGCGCAGGCCGAGCGCCGGCATCCCCAGATTTCCATAAATGAGCCCGTAGCTGCCGGTGACGTTGATGAGGTTGACGAAGACGGCGACGAGCATCGGAGTCCGCGTATTGCCCGAACCTCTCATCGCCGCGCCGGCGGCCATCATGATGCCCTGGGCGGGCATGCCGATGACGACGATCCGCAAGTACACGACTGACGCTTCGAGCAGGTCCGTCCCGGGCCGGAAAACCCCCAGGATGTGCGTCGACCACGCGGTGAACACGGCGCCGAGGACGGTGACACTGAAGCACCCGAACAACACGCCCTGAACGGCAACCGTCTGGGCCCGCTCCCTGTCACCGGAGCCGATGGACTGCGCCACGAGAACGGTGACTCCGGTGGAAACCGCCTGGAACAAAGCCCACCCGATCATGGTGGCGCGGCTGCAGAGCCCGACTGCGCCAATGGCCAGCGCCGACAGGTGACCGACCATGGCCGTGTTGACCATGCCGACGCCCATCTGTAGCACGCTCTCAACCGTCGCCGGCCAGACGAGGCTGAAGATGCTGTGGCGGAGCTCTCGCTGGGAAGGTTCGAGAGTGCTAACTACCTGGGCCCCAGGACGGGAAGCCATGGAATCCCCTCTCCGCGTTTCGTGCTGACTGCAGACCAAACACGAAGGATGTTATCTGGAAGGACCGGTTGGAGGCAAGGGTCCTGTCAACGCTGGGGACTTGTCGACCCAGTCGAAACCAAGACCGCGGGTCTAGCGCAGCCGCCTCACCGTTTCAGCCACTCGCAGAGGAAACACATGTTTTCCCGGAAGAAGCGGGGCATCTTCCAGTGTTGAAACCCGTTCGGGCACGGCAACTGCGCGATCCTCTCTTGCGATGCGTCCCCCTTCTCGACGAGCGACCTGGCGATGTCCATGCATTGCTCGATGTAGGCAATCAAGGCCTCGAGGTCATCGCGGGTCCCTACCGGTCCGTGCCCTGGCACAAATCGCGTCGCACCAAGCTGGCCTATTTCCCTTAGCGACTCCAAGAGCTGGAGCGGGTTGCCGTCCCCCAGGTAAGGATGGTAGCCGACAAACAGCAGGTCGCCCATGAACACGACGCCCTCCCGACGCAAGCAAAGAACCGTGTCACTGTCCGTATGCCCCTGGAGCGCGAACAGTTCAACCTGGTTTCTACCGCTGTGGAACGTCATGCGGCCGTCAAAGGTGACGTTGGGCATGCGTATCTTGAGATCCGGAATGGCCTCTACCAGGGCCTCGAAGTAGCTCACCCAGTAGGACGCCTCGTGCCTGCTCTTTTCGTCGCTGCTAGCCATGAACCGGTCGCGATAGGACTCATACTGCTCGGCGGCGTGGGCCCTGAAGTACTCAAGTTCCTCCTGGCCGGTAGCTGCGATCAAAGCGCGCGTACGGCTGGTCGCAATGATCTGCGCGTCGCCCGGGAACACCTGATTGCCCCAGATGTGATCGTTGTGATGATGGCTGTTGACGACAAGCCGCGGCGCCCGCCCGGATAGTGCCTCCGCGGCCCGTTGGAGGTCAAGCGCTGCCCGGGGCGTCATGAAGGTGTCAAAGACGATCGACTCCCCGTCAAGTTGGATGATCCCCGAGTTGCCTATGGCCGCACCGTAGTCGCTCGCGATCACGGCGTAGACGCCTGCGGCCAGCTCGTGCAGTGAAAAGTGTTCTGACTCCCGCCCGACTCTGGTCATCGGCAACCTCCTCACGGCCCGAGGCCTGCAGTTGCCGGACTGTTCGGTGCTGCTGGACACCATCCCTCTGCGGGACGGGGATCCTCGATGCTCACCGATCTGACGCCTTGAAACTGATTACGTAGGAAAGATCCGTCTCAACGATCACATCCACGTGGAAACCAACCTTGCGCTTTAGCTGCAGTTCCAAGAGCACGGATGGAACCTTCAGAGACTGAACGAAATCGTCCAGGCGTTCCTCTGAAACACAATGCCCGTAGGGGAAGTCCTCTGTGAGAAGTGCTGTGTTCTCCACAGGGGTGTCCATGGGCAGTGGTCTGCACTTGACCTCTGACACATAAGGATGGCCGGTCAAGGTTCTTGCGAAGGCTTCCGAGGTAATGCTGTAGATTCTCAGTGATATCCTGTCATCGCTATGGCTGATGATAGTGAACGGCCATCTGGCTCCCCCTGCCAGCATCTGGCCCGGCACAAGGTTGAGATCCAGCACGATCTTTCCCTGATTGACTCTGAGATCTCCAAGTGAATACTGCCAGCTACACATACCGAAAACCACGTCCCTCGCCAGGTAAAGCTCCTGATAGCTGAGGTCGCGGTTACTAATATCATAGATGAGCAGCTGAGGGAACTGGAAACTGCCGCAGTCGCCGTCGTTCTTGCCCACGAAGGTCAGCTTGCCGTCGGCAGTGACCTCTCTGGGTTGAGCGTGCTCCACAAGGGACACAATGAACCACATATCTTTGGTGTTCTGGTCAAACAGGTAGTAGATGTAGTCTATGCCGCGCGTTTGCCTTACCAAGGCCAGGCCTTCCCTGACTACCCACGCGTGTGTAACGTCGCCTTCAATCCATAGCTTGTCTCTTGGTATGTCGAGACCAGCCGGATCCAATGACGTAAGCTTAGTACCAACATCCTCGTAGATGCTCCCTCTGGAGTCGTCTCTACCGGGCAGGCCTGCACACCCTACCAGCAGGGTCAACATCAGGGCAGCGACCGCCCAAACACGCGCTCTTTCCCTGAACGTAGCGATCATCACCCTATCCCGGCGGGTCCCCGCCCGTTGCCCCGGTGAGGGCCGCGAGCACCGCCTCCGGGTCGCGCCCCGCGTCGTCAACGGCTTTGAGCAAATCCTTGATTGTCCCGGCGCCTGACTTGGCCGCCAGTTCGTCTATCCGTTCCCCCCAGGCCTCGGCGACAAGCCCCCTGGACTGCAGAAACGCGACAACCGCCATGAGGCGGCTCAGGGCGATGGTCCCGAACTCGTCCGCCTGCGTTACCTCACCGACGAGTTCGCGCACCTCACCCGCGGCCTCGATCTGGTCTTCGTACTCCAGGTACTTCTCCACCGCCTGACGCACCCAGTTGAGCCAGGCCGGCCTGTCCGGGCGCCACTCGGTCAAGGACAGGGGGAGGTCCGCTCCAGCCCCGGCGGCCGCCTTCATCTGGGATTGCAGCCGGCCCGCCAGCCTGTCGAACTCCGCCAGCTGCACGGAGGGGGCCTTGCCGGCCGCGCCCCGCGGGGCCCCGGCCAGTTGACGCCGCCGCGCGAGCTGGGAAATCAGCCGGAAGTCAAGCACGGTTGACGCGAGGACGACCGCCGGGACAACCGCGCCGGCCGCCGCCGCCCGCTCCGGGGCGATTGGCTTCCCGTCGCCTATGACCTGGATCAGCGGCATCAGCACGGAGAGGAGCTGAGCGACCCCCGGATAGTCGAGATAGTCCTTTAGCAGGTGCCCGTACCGCTCCCAGAGGAGCGGGATGTCCTGGCGGTAGACCGCGCCGTAGGGTGCGATGTAGACCACGTCAAGCCTCCGGAGCTCGTAGTCAGCCGGCCTCACCGCGTTGATCTCGCGTTTCAACCTGGAGATCGCGGCGGCCACCCGGCCGGCGATCTCGCTTTCGGGGTAGCCCTGTTTGCGAAGAACGTCGGTCAACGTGGCCTGGGCGCTCGCCAGCAACCCGGCGGCCCGCTGGTCGTCCAGGTTGCCGGCGGCCATCGAAGCGACGACCTGGCTCCTGGCCTTCCACTCGCCGGGCAGGATCTCGCCGTAGTAGCGCTCGCCGGTCAGTGCAAGGTCCAGCGCGGCGTGATACTGGCCGCGGTTGTACTCTATGCAGGCGGCCGCCGTCCAGTCGTCGCCGGGGAAGCGGACGTCCTTGAGGGGGGTCTGAGCCCTGCACGGCAGCACCAGAAGAACGTTCAGCACGATAACCAGGGCCACCCCGAGCGCGGCGACGGATGCGACCGCGCCAGGCCCCTCGCGCCCGGCGCGCTTCGCGGCTGCCCCGGCTTTGGCCAGGAGCATCAGGTCCTGGGCGGCTCCCATCCCCAGGGGCAGCAGCATCAAGGTCAGCCCCGCGGAAACCCCGCCGTCTCCCAAGGCCGTCCCGAGCCACTGGGTGAGAAGGTACACGGCCGTCCAGAGGACCAGGTAAAACCACGCCCTGCGCCCGATCGCGGTTTCGCCCTCAACCTTCACGCGGGTCACGAGCCCCAGGAGCCCTCCGACGGCAGCCCCGGCCCCAAAGAGGTAGAGGCCGAGGGGGACCACCGGCCACGCGCTGAGAACGACGGCGTAGACCACCATCGCCACCGGCGCCGTCAGCAGCCCTCGCCACGTTTCCTTGGACTCGATGGCGAACGGGCGGCGCATGACCACCATGCGCCAGGCCAGCGCGAGCAATGAAACGGCCAGCAGCGCCAGGTTCACCAGGTTTGCCACGGTGGTCCCAACCCCTTCCGGATCACATCACTAATCGACACGCGACCGGCGTCCCGGCACGACAGAGCGGTATTCTATCTCTGCCCTGCTTGACCCTGTAACGCTTGCAGGGATGACTGCATGGTCCGGCGAAACGCCAGCTATTGCGCCAAGGAGTCGCTGCCGTGTCACAGTTGCTGTCTACGCTCGGGTTGATCTTCGGGTCGCTCTCTGTGGGCTACACCGCGAAGGTTCTCGCGGTCAGGCGCAGTCCAGACAACGAGGAGGCCGTGCGCGCGGTTGCCGTCCGGCTCCAACGCTTCTCGCTCACGTTCATCACGCCCGTGGTCCTGGCCAGTTCTTTCTGGACTTTGTCGTGGGGCGGGGGCACCCTGGCGCTCTTTCCCGTCTTGGGTGCGGCCTCCCACCTGGCCGGCGGCCTGGCGGCCCTCGCCGTCGCCGGCGCCATGAGGCTCCCGCGCAGGGAGACAGGTTCGATGTTCACCTGCGGGGCGTTCACCAACCTGATGTCCTTCGGAGGGCTGGCGGCCTTCATGTTCTACGGCGAGGAAGGCTACGCCCTCGCGATGCTCTTCCGGGTCTCCGAACCTATCCTCTACTATGCCGTGGGTTTCCCGGTCGCCCGCGCCTTTGGCGAGGAAGGGGACGAGAAGGGCGGGGCCAGGATCAACCTCCAGGGCATAGGCGGCGCGCTGCGGGACCCCCTGATTCTCCGGCCCGTTGCCGCGATGGTCGCCGGAGGGCTTCTCAACTGGTCGGGCGTGGCGAGGCCGCAGGTCCTCGCGGCGATCACGCCGGTCCTGGTCATCTCGTCGACCACCCTGATGCTGCTCTCGGTCGGGCTGCTCCTCACGGTCAGCGCAATCTCAAGGTACCGCGCGCAATGCCTGGCCATCGGGGGCGTCAAGTTCCTGCTCTTGCCCCTTGTTCTCACGCTGTCCGCGCTGGCCCTCGGCTACGGCCGCATCCAGGGCGGCCTGCCGCTCAAGATCGTGGCGACCATGTCCGCGATGCCGGTGGCCTTTAACTCGCTCATCCCGCCGTCCTTGTACGGTCTCGACGTCGACCTGGCGAGTTCCTGTTGGCTCTTTACCACGGGGATGCTCGCGGTGGTGCTGCCGGTCCTGTACCTCGTGAGCGTGGCGTAGGGCCTCGGCCACCGGGTGTCGAGGGTGGCTGCGGCCTGTTGTCTGCTGTATGTGTCGGCAGGGGACCAACCGGGTGGCCCGATCGGGGCCGTGCGGCCCAGGTGCAGCCGTGCGTCTGTGCGTGTGGGCACCTGAAACCGGTCATGGGTCACCAGGGCCCATATCCCCGAGTCAACCTGTGCGGTTGAAACCAGGTTTCCCCGGCGTATGGGTCCCCGCGGCCCCATGGGGCCCGCGGGTCCGTCCGCCCGCCCGGCTACTTGCCGTCCGCCTTGAAGGCCGCGTTTCCGGTCAGCAGGCAGTTCATCCCCGCCACGAGGTAGGCGAGACGCAGCGCCTGCGCGATCTCGCCGTCAGTCGCTCCCTGGCCGCGCGCCTGTCTGGCGAGAGACTCGACGCCGCCCGCGGACCCGTGCGCGGCATCGAGGGCCATGGTGATCAGGGTCCTGGTCTTGGGGTCGAGCGGTCCGGTCTGGGCCACCTGCCAGAGCCGGTCCACCGCCTCCGCCAGGGCCGGATCGCGCGCCACGAGGCCGCTCAGAAATGGAGGCAGAGCCATTGTCGCGTGCACCTCCTCAAAAGTAGTCGCGAGAGCCACAGCTATCCCGTCCAGTACCGGGACGCCTTGTTTTCCTCGACGGTGATGACCTCAAGCAGGGCCGGCCGCCCCTTCCCGGTTTCGGCGAGGGCCCGTCCGGCGGCCGCGGCGATCTCCGACGGCTTCTCGACCTTCTCGGCGTACGCCCCGAGGCCCTCGGCCACCTTGGCGTAGTCTCCGGACAGGTAGCGGGTCCCGTACCTGGCGGTCGCATTGTGCAGGTATTTGTCGTACCCGCCGAGGCAGGAGTTGTTGAGGATCACGGTCAGGATGCCGATCTGGTTGCGGACCGCGGTCTCGAGGTCCATCCCGATCATCCCAAAGGCCGCGTCGCCCATCACGTTGAGGACCGTCTTGTCCGGCAGCGCAACCTTGGCTCCCATGGCAAGCGCCAGGCCGTACCCGAGGTGAGTGCTCTTGCCCCAGCCGATGTAGCTTCTGGGCTCGAGCGCCCGCCAAAAGGGCGCCATCTGGTCGCGGGGGCTCCCCGCGTCGTGCGTGGCGATGGTGTTGCGCAGGTCAAGGACCTGCTGCAGGTCCCATATCACCCGGTAGGGGTTGATCGGGATCTCGTCCGACGTCAGCTTGGGCATCCACTCTGCCATCCACTCGTTGCGGACGGCCTGGACGGCGGCGGCCTTGCCCTCTCCGCGGCGCCCACCGGGCCCCAGCAGCGCCTGAACCGCCTCCACGAGCTGCCGGAGGACCAGCTTCGCGTCGCCCATCAGCAGGTGCTCGGCCGGGTACTCCTTGTTGAGGTCCCGTTCGTCCACGGTCAGCTGGACGGCCGTCTTGCCCGCCGGGATAGGCGCGGCAAAACCGGAGATCGACATGCTCGCCCCGGCGGCGAAAACAACGTCGCACCCGGCGAGGAAGCGCGCCGCCGCGAGGGGGCCCGTCCGACCGCCGCATCCCAGGGCCAGCGGGTGGTCCTCGGGAAAGGCGCTCTTGCCCGGCAGGGTCGTCATTACCGGGGCGTCGAGCAACTCGGCCAGCTCGACGAGCTCCGGTGTCGCCTCAGCGTAAAGGACCCCCTGGCCGGCGTGGATCAGCGGGGTCTTGGCCAGGACCAGTGCCCGGGCGGCGGCCGAGACCGCGTCCGGGTCGGCCATCGAGCGTGCCCCGCCGGCCGCCGAGTAGGCCGCCGGCGGCTCGTCCACCTCTGCCGCGAAAACCTCCGGTGGAAACTCGAGCAACACCGGCCCCGGGCGCCCCGCCCGGAGGTACGTAAAGGCCCGGCGAAGGTAGTCCGGGATCATATCGGCGTGCGCCACCCTGGCCGCCCACTTGGTGATGTGCGCGTAGTTCTTCACGGCGTCGAAGTTGGGGAGGGCCGCTATCCTCCGCTGGTTCTCGCCGCGGGCGCAGACCAGGACCGGCGTCGAGTCCGAGAAGGCCTGGGCCACGCCGCCAAAGGCGTTCTCGATCCCCGGACCGTTCTGGAAGGCGCATACCCCGAGGCGCCTGCCGTTCGTGACCCGGGAGTACGCGTCGGCCATCCCGACGGCCGTGCGTTCGGTCCTGACCATAATCGGCCTGATGCCGGCCAGCGCGGCGGAGTCGATCAGGTCGTTGTTGGGGAAGCAAAAGAGGTGCCTGGTTTCCTCCGCCTTGAGGATACCGGCGACCGCCAGAGAGCCTTTCATGGCAATCCTCCTTGGAAAAGCTGCTGTCGTCCTTGCCGGGCGGGGGCATCCGCAGCTTACCGCCCGATCGAGACTTCTGGCGCGCGGACCGGAATCCTCCGCGGGCCGCGGCCGGTCCCGGGCGTCCGCCCGTCCGGAGGAGTGAGGCCGGAGCGGGAAGAATGACGACTGAAACCCCCGGACGCTCTCTCGCGCCCGCGGGCGGGGAGGAGAGGAGCGCGCAATCAACGCAACCGTCCTGCACCTGATAAGCGGCGGGGACGTCGGCGGTGCGAAAACGCACATCTTTAGCCTGCTGCCCCATCTCCGGAGCCACCTTCGCGTGATCCTCGCCTGCTTTCTGCCGGGGGCGTTTCTCGACCAGGCCCGCGCCCTGGGGATCGACGCCCGGCTGTACGCGCAGCGAAGCCGCTTTGACCTGTCGGTGGTCAAGGGGCTTGCACACCTGTGCACGGAGGAAGGAGTCTCTCTTATCCACAGCCACGGCGCGAGGGCCAACTTCGTTACGGCCTTGCTGCGCCGGCGCCTGGCCGTCCCGGCGATCACGACGGTGCACAGCGACTACCTGCTGGACTTCGTCGGTAACCCGTACAAGCGGCTGGTCTTCACGATGCTCAATTCCTGGGCGCTCAGAAGGTTTGACCGCTATCTCGCCGTGACCGGGCAGTTTAAAGAGATGCTCGCCGGCCGGGGCTTTCCCGGCCCAAGGATCGACGTCGTGTACAACGGGCTGGACTTTGGGCGTCCGGTCCAGGTCGAGCCTCGCGAGGAGTTTCTGGCCCGGCACAACGTTCCGGCTTCGGAGCACGACGTCATCGTCGGTTGCCTCGGCCGGCTCCACCCGGTAAAGGGGCAGGATGTCCTTCTGGCGGCCGTCGCGCGTCTGCTTGGGAGCGAGCCTCTGCGCGGGCGGTTGCGCCTCCTGCTGGCCGGCGAGGATCAGGTTGGCGGCGTCTGGGCCGACAGGGCCCGGCGCCTCGAGGTTGGCGACCGCGTGCACTTCCTCGGCCACCTGGGGGACGGCCTTTCGTTCCTTAATGCGCTTGACGTGCACGTTCTGCCGTCCCGCAGCGAGAGCCTGCCGTATGCCTTACTTGAGGCGGCGCAGGTGCGGACGGCGTGCGTCGCCACCGCCGTCGGCGGCATCCCGGAAATCATCCTCGACGGGGTAACCGGGCTGCTGGTACCCCCGGAGGATGCCGGCGCGCTGGCCGCGGCGATCCTCCGGCTGGCGGCGGACCCCGACCTGCGCCGGAGGATGGGTCAGGAGCTTCACAGTCACGCGGCGGCACGGTTCTCGATTGACGGGATGGTTGAAACTCACCTACAGGTGTACCGGGAGCTCCTTGCCTCCCGGTCAGGGGGGCAATGACCTTGCGGATATTGGACGAGAAGGGGCGGCTTTTCGGCCTGGTCAACCTGGTCGACCTGGGGGTCGTCCTGCTGGTGCTGGCCCTGGCGGCCGCCGGGGTGTACAAGGTTGTGACGGTCCGCGCCGGCCCGGTGAGAGTTCCCCGGGAAATCGACTTCACTATGCTCGTTCAGGAGGTACGGCAGGCCACCGTGGACGTCGTCCACGCCGGCGACTTCGTCTGGGAGTACGACTCCAGCCTGCCGTTCGGGACGGTATCCGCGGTGGAGGTTATTCCGGCGACCAGGCATGCGCAGACGAACGACGGCAAGTGGGTGTTGTCCGAGCTGCCTGAGCGCTTTGACCTGCTGCTGACCGTCCGGGCCAGCGCCCTGGTCTCGGACGCGGCGATTGTCGTCGGAAGGATGGAGATCCGCATCGGAACCAAGGTGACGGTCAAGACCGCCACCTACGCCGTTGAAACAAGGGTGATCGGGATCCACCTTGTTGACTAGGTTGTCATCGGTGGCCGCCCGCCGCTGGCGGGCAAGCTGGCAGCAAAGCCGGACAGGCTCCGCCGTGCGGCGGGTTGGCTGCCGGCTGAGCCGGATCTGGCACGGCAGCCGGCTGAGGGACGCGGCGGGACGGCCGGTCGGGGCTATCCAACCGGGAAGGACGGGAGCCCTCGCCGGCCGCACGGCAAGCCTTGCCGCTGCGGCCTCCGCACGGGTTCACGCGGGATACCTGACGGCGGCTCCGGGTAGCCGGGCAGCGAACTGGACAGGGCGCGTGGCCGGCTATGTCTCCGGATACCCCCTGGCAGCGGCCGGCCTTGCCCTGGCGGCTGTCCCGGCCGGCTATTTCGTGGCTCAGCTCTTGCTCTTGCCGGTTTTCCCGTGGCTCCGGTGGCTGGACCTCGGCGGCGCGAACCTCGGGCCGACCGGCCTCGGGCGACCGGTTTCGCCGGCCTTCTGGGGGGCCGTCTTCGTCGTAGGCCTCTCCCTGGCTGCCGTGGGGCAGTGGGGATGGCCGCAGGGGCTGAACCTGACAACGCTCCGCCGCGGCAGTTGGTTCGCGGCGACAGCGGAACGTCTCCTCTACGTAGAGCGCGCGGAACCCGGGGAGCGCGGGGCGGAGCGGCCCCCCGGCGGCCCCGGCGCGGCGGGTCCTGCCGCCCGGCACATCGCGGCCGGCGCACTGGCCGCCGTCTCCGCAGGGGCCGTCACCGGTGCGGTACTCTACGCTTTCCCCGTGGTTTCTACGGTAAAGGCCGTTGCGGCTGCCGCCGGCCTCGGGCTCTTGCTCTTCAGCACCGAGTGGTACCTCGTGGCAGTCGCCGCCGCCGCCCCGTTTCTAACGAGCGAACTGCTCGTCGTCGCATTGCTCGGCGGGTCTTTGTCGCTGGTGCTGCGCAAGCTCACCGCGCCCGGCAAGGTCGGCAGCGCGGCGAACCCCGCCGCAGGGCCGCTGATCATGCTCTCCGCGGTATTTGTCTTTGCCGCTGTTTCATCGGTGACTCTCCGGGGCAGCGTTCCGGACCTGGCGGCAAACGGGGCGGCGCTGCTCTTTGTCCTCGCGATGGTTGCGGTCAGCAACCGCCCGGGAGTCCCGTTGCGCCTTGCCGCGGGCGCGGCGGCCGGCGTGGGCCTGCAGGGGCTCCTCGGCCTCTACCAGTACGCCGCCGGGATCCCCGCCGAGAAGGCCTGGGTGGACCCGGCGCAGGCTGCGTACCTGAAGGTCCGGGTGCTGGGGACGTTCGGCAACCCGAACGTCTTTGCCGAGTACCTGGTCCTGCTCTTGCCGCTGGCTGTCGGGCTCTTCTTCGCGGCCCGGAGGCTCTTTGACAGAGTCCCCTGGCTGGGGATCTCCGTGGCCGGGGCGCTGGCTCTGGTTCTCACCTTCTCGCGCGGCGGCTGGGCGGGCCTGGGCGTCGCGGCCGTCGTGTTCGCGATCTTCTACGACCGGCGCCTGGCCGTGCTGATGCTCGTCGCCGCCGTGGTGGTCGTCTCCCTTCCCGCCGGGCAGAACCTCGTGCTGCGGCGCCTCCAGTCCATAGTCACTCCGGGGGACAGCTCGAGTTTCTACAGGCTTGCGGTCTGGGGCGAGACGGTCGACATGATCCGCGACTTCTGGCTGTCGGGCGTCGGGCTCGGGCACCGCGCCTACATGCTCCTATACCCGCAGTACATGCACGACCGGACCAAGCGGCCGTTTCACGCCCATAACACATACCTGGAGCTCCTTGCCGAAACCGGGATCCTCGGGCTGCTGGCGTTTGCCTGGCTGGTGTGGCGGCTTTTCAGGACCTCGCTGGCGTCGCTGCGCGCCCTGGCGCGGCGGCCCGCGGGCGATCACTCCGCCGGCGCCCTGCGCGCCCTTACGGCCGGCGGCCTCGCCGCACTGGCCGGCGCCCTGGTACACGGGATGGTTGAGCCGCTCCTGTACATTCCCCGGGTAACGTTCACGTTCTGGTTCGTCGTCGGGGTGCTGCTCTGTCTCTCGAAGGTGTCGCATGAGGTCCGGCCCGCGGGTGCCGTCGCCGGAGGGGCGTCATGAAAGAGGCGCCGTCGCTCGTCCTCTCGGGCTACTACGGCTACGGGAACACCGGTGACGAGGCCGTCCTGGAGGCTATCCTCGCCGACTTGCGGCGGGAGTGCCCGGACGTCCGGATGACCGTCCTATCGGCTTCGCCGGAGGCCACCGCCGCCCGCTACGGGGTCCGCTCCGTGCACCGGTTTAGCCCGGCGGACGTCTGGCGGGCGCTCCGGCAGGCCGACCTGCTCGTCAGCGGCGGCGGGAGCCTGCTCCAGGACGTGACCAGCACCAGGTCTCTCTGGTACTACCTCGGGGTCATAGCCATGGCCCGGGCGGCTGGGGCCAAGGTTATGGTCTACGCCAACGGGCTCGGGCCGTTGAGGCGTCCGGTCAACCGCGTGCTCACGGCCACGGTGCTCAGAGGTGTGCAGAGGATCAGCGTGCGCGACCCCGATTCCCTGGCGGTGCTGGGGGGACTAGGCGTCAAGAGGCCCGATGCGGTGGTGACCGCGGACCCGGCATTCGGCCTGGAGGCGCTGCCGGAGGACGACAGGGGGCGTCTCCTGGACGAGATTGGCCTGAATCCGGCCGCCGGCCCCGTCTTCGGGCTTGCCCTGCGGCCCTGGCCGGGATGGGACGACATGATCGCTTCAGCCGTCAGCGCCGTTGGACGGCAGGCGCGGGAGGCAGGCGGTCAGGTCCTGCTGCTTCCGATGCAGTACGCCCACGACGCCCCCGTTGCAGCCAGCCTGGACGGGCTGGGGGAGGGCGTTGTGGTGACCGATGCCGGAGCGGGGCGGGAGCTCAACGCCCGGGAGCTTCTTACCATGGTCGGTTGCTGCGACGTGCTTGTCGGGATGAGGCTCCACGCCCTTGTCTTCGCCGCCGCCGCCGGGGTGCCGTTTGTCGGCCTGGCCTACGATCCCAAGGTGAGCGCGTTTGTGAGCTACCTTGCGGGCGGCGGCACGGCGGCCGGTAGCATCAGAGGCACTCCGGGGCCTGCCGTGGCGTCGAGCCCCGGAGAGGTGTCCGGGGCGGTCGGCGACGTCTGGAACCGGCGTGCGCCGATAGGCCGGTTCCTACGGCTCCGGGCCGCGGAGCTGCGCCTCAGATCCAGGCAGGACGCCCGGATGGCGCGCGAACTGCTGGAGGGAGTGCGGCGGTGACGACCTACAGGCACAGGCGGATTCGGCCGGCTCAGGATGTGTGCCGGAGGGCGCTATGCTGTCGCCGGACCTGTGCCCGACAGACCAGATCCGCGCGGCAACCTGTGCCGCGCGGCACAATAGGGGGCTTCGTGCGCGCTGCGGCACAGGTCGCTCCGCTAACCTGAGTCCCTAGGCACAGATCGCCGTGCCGACCTGTGCCCCCAGGCACAGGCCGTACCTTTGGTCAGCCTGCTCCGGCTCCCACGCCTCACCCGGCCAGCCGGCCCGCTGTCCTTGCCGCACCGGCCTCTTCACCCGGCCCGAAGGCCCGCGGCCTTTCCGGCCGTGCGGCCCCAGATCCCCGTGACCTTGCTGAACTCGGCGACCAGCGCCGGCAGCGTCGCCAGGCCGCCGGCCACGGCCCAGTCCCTCCAGCCCAGCGGGACCGTCCTGAAGGCCGCGTTCAGCGGCGGTAAGTACAGAACGGCCAGCAGCATGACAAATGAGGCCAGGGAGGCCCAGAGCACGTGCGGGTTGGTCGCCGCGCCCAGCTGCAAGACGGTATACCTTTCCGACCGCGACGTATGGGCCCTGAGAAGTTCGGCCGTGACCAGCGTGGCGAAAGCCATCGTCTGGCTGTAGATAAGATCCCCGGTCGTCCGCCAGGCCCAGACCAGGGCGGCCAGGGTGGCGGCCGCCTCGACGGTCGCCTGAATCCCGATCCCGGCGAGCATCGGGCGGTTGATGATCGGTTCCTTCGGATCGCGTGGCGGCCGCGACATGACGTCCCTCTCCGCGGGTTCCATGCCCAGGGCGAGCGCGGGCAGGCTGTCCGTCACCAGGTTGAGCCAGAGAAGGTGTATGGGCCGCAGGGGGAGGGGCAGGCCGGCCATCATGGCCGCGAAGACGATGAGCACCTCGCCCACGTTGCAGGACAAAAGGAAAAACACGAACTTGCGGATGTTGGCGAAGATCGTGCGCCCTTCCTCGACGGCGGCGACGATGCTGGCGAAGTTGTCGTCCGTCAGAATCATGTCCGCGGTTTCCTTGGCGACGTCCGTCCCGGTGATGCCCATCGCAACGCCGATGTCCGCCCGCTTCAAGGCCATCGCGTCGTTGACCCCGTCGCCGGTCATGGCCACGATGTGCCCGCTGCCGGCCTTCAAGGCGTCAACAATCCGCACTTTGTCCTCGGGCGCGACGCGCGCGTAGATCGAGGCGGTCTTGGCCCGCCCGATGAGCACCTCGTCGGACATCGACGACAGCTCGTCTCCCGGGATAACCATCCCGGGCTCCGCGCTGAGCGAGAGCGCTTTGCCGACCGCAACCGCCGTGTCGCGGTAGTCGCCGGTTACCATTACCGGCGTTATCCCCGCTTTCCGGCACAGTTCGATCGCCGCCACGGCCTCGAACCTGACCGGATCAACCATCGCGGTCAGGCCCGCGAACACCAGGTCATGCTCGACCGTCGAGGCGTCGACCACACCCGGCACGCCGTCCAGAACCTTGTAGGCAAGTCCCAGCACGCGCAGGGCCTGACCGGCCATCTCGTGGTTGGCGGCCATGGTCTCGCTCCAGGTTTCCGCGTCGAGATGGACCTCGCCGCGCGGGGTGAGGACCCTGGAGCAGAGGCCCAGGAGGATGTCCGGCGCGCCCTTGGCGCAGACGAGGACCTCCCCGCCTGGCGTCACATGAAGGGTGCTCATCCTCTTGCGCCTCGCGTCAAAGGGCACTTCGGCGACTCTCGGCCACGCCTCGTCGGCCTCGTCTTTCAGGAGGCCTGCCTTGTGCGCTGAAACCACGAGCGCTCCCTCGGTCGGGTCGCCGACGATCCGCCAGGTGGCCTCGCCGGCCGCTTCCCCGCTGCGGACCAGTCTTGCGTCGTTGCACAGAGCCCCTATCAGCAGGCACCTCTCGAGCAACGGGTCTTCGAGAGGTACCTCAAGGTGGCCGCCCTCCTCGAGGGCGAAATCGCCGGTCGGGCGGTAGCCCTCACCGGTCACCGTGTAGGCCTGCCCGGAAGCCCACAGCCGGACCACGGTCATCTGGTTTTGGGTAAGGGTGCCGGTCTTGTCGGAGCAGATCACGGTGGTCGAGCCCAGGGTCTCAACGGCCGGCAGGCGGCGGATTATCACGTGGCGGGCTACCATCCTGCTCATCCCCAAGGCCAGCACGATGGTTACGACGGCCGGCAGTCCCTCCGGAACCGCGGCGACAGCCAGGCTTACCGCGGTCATAAAGAGTTCCAGCGCCTCGCCGCCGCGCAGCAGCCCGACCAGAAACACCACCGCGCAGATGGCCACGGTGACCAGGCCCAGGACCTTGCCGAGCGACTGCAGTGCCTGCTGGAGCGGCGTCGGCTCGGCCTCGATCGCCTGGAGCATCCCGGCGATGAGCCCAAGCTCGGTATGCCGGCCGGTCGCCACGACCAGCCCCCGACCGCGCCCGTAGGTGACGACCGTTCCGGAAAACCCGCTGTTGCGGCGGTCCCCCAGGGTCGCCCCGGCCGCAAAGACGGCGTTTGATTCCTTGTCAACCGGAACCGACTCGCCCGTCAGCGCCGACTCGTCCACCTTAAGGTTGTAGCTGGCCACCAGCCGCAGGTCCGCGGGGACAAAGTCCCCGGTCTCGAGCACCACCAAGTCGCCTGGAACAAGCTCGCGCGCGGGGATGCTGTACGTCTCCCCGCCCCGGATGACCTTGGCGGTAGGGGCGGCGAGCTTGCGGAGTGCCTCCAGCGACCGCTCCGCGCGCACCTCCTGGCTTATTCCGAGGGCGGCGTTGAGAACGATAATCGCCAGGACAACCACGGCGTCGACGTATTCGCGCAGAAAAAGGGACACGACAGCGGCGCCGACCAGCAACAGCACCAGGAGGTTGCCAAACTGCTCCGCCAGCAGCGACAGCAGGCCGGGGCCGGCGCGTTCGGGCAGTTCGTTCGGCCCGTGGAGCTCGAGGCGGGACACGGCCTCCTCGGGAAGCAGTCCGAAGCCCGTCTTGGTGGATAGCAGCTCGGCGACTTCTTCGGCGGTGCGGCTGTGCCAGCTGACCTCGTTGGACCGCAACAAGAGCGCCTCCTTGTGTCCCGACACACCTTCCCATGATACCGCCCCGAAGTCCTTCTTTCCTCCAGTCCGCAAGGCCCGCAACTTAGAGGGTTTCCTCGCGGACACGGCCAAAACCGCCACCAAGGCAATCATCCCGAAGCCGGGTGCGGCCGGAAGGGGGCAGCGATTTGGGCCTGACGGAGAAGAGCTCTACCTGCATTTCCCTTGAGGACGTCCTCGATGTGAAGTACCTCGGCAAGTGGAGATGGTCCCCGTGCAGCACGTGGATCGGATGGATCCACGACGCCGGGGGTGCCGGCGACTTCTGGCTTGCCGGGCCGGACGGCGGCGGGGCCACGAAACTCACCGCGGCCAAGAAAGGGGTCACCGACTTCGCGTGGCGCCCCGGCCAGACGGCCGGCCTTGCGCTGGTGGTGGACGGTGACCTGTATCTCGCCTCGCCGGACCCCGCAGGCGCCCTGTCACCGCGGAGGCTGATGGCCCGCAAGGATGCGCACGGCTCGCCGGCGGCCGGACGGCGAGGTTCTGGCCTACGCCTGCGGCGGGGCAGCGTGGCTGCACTACCTGGGCAGCGGCGAGCATCGCGAGCTCAAGCTACCAGGGAAGCTGGCCCCGGCGTTCGCCGGCAGGCCTCTGTCGTGGTCGCGGGACGGCGCAATGCTCGCCTGCGGGGTAGTAGACAAAGACCGGACTCCGCAGGTCGTGGTCGTCAGCGGCGAAGGCGAGAAGATATGGGCGACGCTCGGGACCGATCCGGCGGGAGGCGCTGTCTGGGTTGACGAGGCCACGCTGCTCTACCGGGTCTCGCGCAACCGGGGGGGCGATATGGACTTCGAGCTGGTATCGTTTCTGCCGCCCGGCTCCGAGGGCAAGCCCCCGGAGCCTCACGTCAGGCGCATATGCCAGGCAGTCGGCGATGGAAAGGGCCCGGCCATGGCCGGAGCGGCCGTACCGTCCCCGGACGGATCCCAGATCCTCCTCCTTCTCGAGAACGACGGCTACGCGCATTACTACCTCTACTCCCTGGAAACCGGCGAGCTGGAACAGGTCACGTTCGGCCCCTGCGAAGATTTCGGGCACGCGGGCGACGAGGCAGGCTGGACGCCGGACGGGGGGCAGGTCGTCTTCTCCTCAAACCGCGCGCACCTGGGACACCGCCACCTCTGGGCTCTGGACGTTGCGACGGGAGAAACCCGGCAGCTCACGTACGGCCCGGCGACGGACGTCCAGCCGCGGGTTTCGCCGGACGGGAGGTACCTGGCATTTGTGCACTGCGACCAGTACCGGAACATGGACATCTGGGTCGCGCCACTGGAGGACCCCGGCTCGGCCGGGCAGGTCAGCTTCTCGATGCCTGCCGCGTGGACGCCTGAGAACCAGGTCGTTCCCGAGGAGGTGACGTACAAAGGGGCGGGCGGGTGGACCATTCATGCCCAGCTCTACAGGCCGCACGGCTGCAGGCCCGAAACGGAGGTCAAGTATCCAGGCCTTGTCTGGGTCCACGGGGGACCGGTGCGGCAGATGCGTCCCGGCTGGCACCCCATGCGGTCCTACGCCCTCTTTCACGCGTACCACCAGTACCTGCTCCAGAAAGGCTACGTCGTGCTGACCGTGAACTTCCGCGGCGGGATCGGATACGGGCGGGAGTTTCGACATGGGCTGTACCACAAGATGGGCGTCGACGACGTCCTCGACGTGGTCTGCGGAGGGCGGTTCCTGAAAGGGCTTCCGTACGTGGACCCGGAGCGGGTGGCGGTCTGGGGCCTCAGCTACGGCGGGTACATGACCCTGCACTGCCTCACGCAATACCCGGAGGAGTTCGCAATGGGGCTGAACGTCGCCGGGATCTGGGACTTCGCCCAGTGGGACAGGTGGGTCGAGTCGCGCGGGCGCAGCCCGACCTGGTCAAGATGGTATCTCGGCGGGAGCCCGGAGGAGGCCCCTGACCTTTACCGCCAGGGCTCGCCTTGCTCTTTCAAGGAGCAGCTGTCGCGCCCCCTAATCAACGTTCAGGGGACGCAGGATGCGAATGTCGACTTTGCCCAGCTGGACCGGATTGTGGAGGACTGCGTGCGTCTTGGCAAGGAGTACGAGGCGTACTACTACCCGTCGGAAGTGCACACCTTCAGGCACAAGTACAGCTGGATGGACGCCTTCCCGAAGATCGAGCGGGAGTTCGCGAGCCGGCTGCGGCCGCCGGGAGGGGAGTAGGAGGGCTCTGACGGAACCTCGACAGCTTCATCTCCGTCTACCAGGCTGCGGGTGATACCGCGCGGTGCGCCGCAGAGTGCCGCGGCGCCTCGCGCATAAGACGGGGAGGCAGACAGGATGAATCGCACACGAACCGTACTCGCGCTGCTGGCGGTACTCTGCCTGGTGGGAGGCGTTGGCCTGGTCGCCTACGCGCGCAACGACGGGTCCCCGGACGGCGTCCTCTTGGGTGACGACCTGAGGCTGACCCCGGCCATGGAGGTTTGGGTTTACAGCCTGAAGACCCAGGAAGGCGTCTTTGTTAAGGTCTTTGGGGGCTACCGTCTGGTTCTGATCGCGCGCGGCGAGAAACCGTCCGGTGGCTACGGGGTGACCATCGAAGACGTGACCCATCTCCTGGAGATCTACCCGCCGGTCGACTGGACCGTATTCGTGAAGTTCGTCAACCCGTCGCCCGGGGACATGGTTACCCAGGCCATCACCTATCCGTACGCGGCTCTGGCCATCAAGGACGACGGGATCGAGATTCAGGTCTTCAAGGTAGCCGGCGGAGATCACGTTGAGCTGCCGGTGACGATAGTGGACTAGCGCGCGGGCTCGCGGGCCGCTGCCGGCCGCCATGCGGGATGGGGGTGCAAATGACCAGGCAAGTTGGCTTGACGCTACTGCTGATAGCAGTCCTGATCCTGGTCCCGCTGCACTCCCCGGCTTCCGCCGGTGCAGGTCGCGAGGCTATGGGGGAGACCTATTACTCCAACCTGGCGAGGTTCTCAACCTGTGAACGGTCGGTTGCACCTCTGGCTTTAGAAACCTTCGAGGTTCGAATCAGTGTCGAGCTCTCCAACCGTGAATATCAGACCCGGCGGGACGGCGCCGAAGCAGAAACGATCAAGATGCCATTGGCGTCTGGCGACTTCCCTGTGCAGTCGGCGGACTTCCAGATCACCGCGAACTCGCTCTTGAACCGGATAGTCGTGGACCCTCAGGGTGACCTGCTCATGGCCCCGGGTCACGAACCTGCTCCCTACTTCTCGTAGCGTGGCTGCGCCAGCATATCGTGCCCGCTGTTGTTACCCTCCTGGCCCTGGCAGCGGCCAGGTCCACGGCAAGCCCGAAGATAGGCCCGACTAAGCCCCATCTGCCCAGCTAAATGGGCGCACACTTCGCCGCGGCCCGGAGTACCCTATCATGGAAATCCCTCCGCCTGCGGGTATCTGGCTTTGAGGAGGTTGCCCATGCTGCAACGCGCACCCGATCCCGCCGGCCCGGACCCGGAGCCTGGTGTCCTGCGCCCGCTGAGCGACGTTCCCGTCGGGCACCGGGTCA